>Ga0255341_1006414_pt1 | contig 11034 bp, 9 predicted proteins | sample wastewater_treat_8_FD_192418 | JGI IMG/M metagenome (GOLD analysis project Ga0255341, IMG submission 192418) | Wastewater microbial communities from Lulu Island WWTP, Vancouver, Canada - plant12 | ecosystem: Engineered > WWTP > Wastewater > Unclassified | place: Canada: Vancouver, British... | reverse complement strand
AACGGTCTGGCCTGCGCATATATCGAGGTCAACACGGTCGACAGCCAGTGTACGCCGAGTACGCGTGCCCCCGAGCCGGCGCGAAAGAAACGATTCGGCGCTGATGAATTCCTTGCTGACGCCTACAGCCGAGACGAGCGGCATTCGGACACTGGTGGGAGTCACAGGCTACACCTCCATGCGTTCATTATAGCATTATCGCTCCAGGCCTGTCAGAAAACACGCCTTGTGCAGGGCACCGCAGTTTCCATACCTGGGGTGCAGGTGGGGGTGAGGTTGACATCGCCTCTCTTGGATGATAGCATCCAAGGTAGCGATAGTTGAATACGTGCGTGAACGATGTGCGCCTCTCGGCGTGCATCCGCTGAATCTTCCTTGATGGAAGAGCGGGGGAACCAGATTCCTATGGATGGGGCGAATCCTGCTAATAGGCAGGTAGGGCTATCACCTTCGGCCCGAGCCCGTCAGCTAACCTCGCAAGCGATATGAAGGGGCGCCCATCTGTGCCCGGGTGTGCCTTGGGCACTTTTCTTTAGGCACTATGTGCCGTCTGTCTCTTCATCTCGTATTCGCCCGAAGCTACTCAGCTCATTCGGCCCCCCCTGCAGACCGCACAACTGGCTATCTGGAGACTCAGTATGTACGGAGGGTGATGATGTCGATGAAATATCGTTGGGTGATGGCTATTTCAGTGATTCTCCTGTCAGTGTGTATGGCAACCTCTGCGCCGGTTACGGCAGGCAGCGCCGCGAAGGCTCTATCAGTCATTATGGATACCACCGCCGACCGGTCAGATGAAGCGCAGGCAGTTGCCGAGTACCTTCGCGCCGCTGGTGTATCGGCAGAGGTTCGGGTGTGGGAATGGAGCGCCCTCAAGGAGAGGATTCTGGCCGGCGAGCGGCAGATGTACCTTACCGACTGGGGCAGCGCCTACTTCGACCCGTTCGATCTGGCTGCCCCCAAACTCAGAACCGGTGATCGCGGCAACTACTCTTTCTACAGCAATCCTCATTTCGATGCGGCGCTTGATGCGGCCCTCGGGACCAACGACACTGAAATGAGGCGCCGTGCCTACTTCGAGGCGCAGGAGATCTTGCGAAAAGACGCACCATGGGTGTTCGGCTACTCCCTGCTCGAGACTGAGGCTGCCCGAGCAGATGTGCTTGACTGGCAACCAGCCATGGATTCCCGGATGAACTTGCATGATGTGGGGCTTAAGCGCGGCGACACTATAGTGGTTGGGATGGAGGCGGACCGGATACTGACACTGGATCCTGCGACCTACCGTGACCGATGGACCGAGACGGTGATCAGGAACATGTTCGACGGGCTCGTTACGCGTACAGTGGACGGTCGAGTTGTTCCGGAAATCGCGGAAGACTGGAGGGCCATATCCGACACCGAGTACATCTTCAGAATTCGTCCTGGGGTCAAGTTCCATAACGGCGACGAGCTTACTGCAGACGATGTAGTTTTCAGCTTCGACCGGGTCATCCAAGATGGCGCTATCGGAGGCAGAACCTCGCCCCGTAAAGGGCTTCTGGGTCCGCTCTCCAGCGTGGAAAAGGTCGATAATCATACAGTCAGGCTTAAGCTTGCATCGCCCTTCCCGGTCTTGCTCCAGGCGCTGGTGCACGTGCAGATAGTGCCCAAAAACTACCTAATGCGGGTGGGTGATGACGAGTTCGCCCGTAGGCCTGTGGGTTGTGGCCCGTTCAAGTTCGTCGAAGGACGCGTCGATGACAAGGTAGTAATGGACCGATTCGACGGCTACTACGGGGGTTCGCCCGACCTAGAACCGGTGGGTCCGGCCCGCGTGAAGCGAGTGATATTCCGCATGATGCCCGACCCTACTGTGCGGGTTGCTGCGCTCAAGACTGGTGAGGTGCACATTATCCAGTCGGTGCCCGCGCACCTGGCTGCAAGCCTTGCCCGCGACCGCAATCTGCAGGTGAAGTCGGCTGAAGGGACTCGCGTGTACTGCATCGAGATGAACTGCGCGCGACCGCCCTTCGACGACGTGCGAGTGCGCATGGCCATGAACCATGCAATAGACTGGGATACTATCCTCAAGGCGATACACGCTGGCGGAGCCACAAGGCTTTCCACAGCCTTTCTATCCAGCGGATTCGGGTACAACACCGAACTGGCGCCGTACAGTTACGATCCGGGCAAGGCCCGCTCGCTTCTGGCAGAAGCAGGCTACAGTGGCAAATGATACGTCTCAGCCGGTTGCAGGTCAAAGTCATCGAGCGCATTGCGGCTACGGTTCCGTTGGCGTTGGCTGTGGCGCTGGCAGCGTTCGTGCTGATGCGGGCAATCCCGGGCGACCCTGTTGACATCATGATGGGGGAGGGGGCCAGCTCTTCAGGTGAGGAGGTGGCCGCCCTCCGGTCCCAGCTCGGGCTGGATGAGCCGATTCACCGGCAACTGTCCGGCTATCTGAAGGGGCTCTTCAGAGGTGATCTGGGGTACTCGATAATCCGGTCGCGCCCGGTGGCAGAGATGATATGGGAAGCGCTGCCTGCCACCATCGAGCTTGCCGTGTATGCTATGCTGTTCGCTCTGGCTCTGGGCATTCCCGTAGGAGTGGCGGCGGCGCTCAAACATAACACCGCGTTTGACAGAGTGAGCACGGCTGTGTCATTCATCGGCGTGTCGCTGCCTGCGTTTTGGCTCGGTATAGTGGGCATTCTCGTATTCGCGATGACGCTGGGCTGGATGCCCACATCTGGGCGTATACCGTACGGTCTGGAACCTTATCGCATTACGGGTCTGTTGACGCTGGATGCATTGCTCACAGGCAACATGCCCGCGCTTGGCAGTGCGTTACGACATCTGTGTCTGCCCGCGATCACACTGGGACTGGGTGTTGCGGCCGTGGTCGCCAGGGTCACGCGCTCTAGCATGCTCGATGTGCTGGGATCAGACTACGTGCTGTTTGCGAGAGCTAAGGGAGTGCCTGAATCCATGGTCACCATTCGCCACGCTTTGCGAAATGCCATGATTCCCACGGTCACCCTGGTCGGACTGCAGTTCGGTTCGCTCCTGGGAGGGAACATGATTGTAGAGACAGTATTCGGCTGGCCCGGTTTGGGAAGGGTTGTCGTTGATGCGGTGTTTGCTCGAGACTACCCGGTGGTACAGGCGTCTGTGATGGTGTACGCACTTACGTTTGTGCTGATCAACCTGGTTACCGACGTCATATACACAGCTTTGGACCCCAAAATGGCGCTGCAGTGACCCCGGTGATCTTGAGTGTATGGAGGTGAGGCCGAATGTCGCAGGCTTCATTGCATGGTGTGCTGACTCGCTCTGCCGATATGCCCGAAATAGTAAGCAAGGCCGGCAGGGCTCGCAGGGCAGGTATGGGCCTTTGGCCCCGGCTGATGTCGCACCGTGGGGGCAGGCTGGGCTTGATCATAGTGCTGGCCTATGTGGCGATAGCCGTATCTGCCCCTGTGTTGGCACCGTATCCTCCGGGCGCGGTCAACCTGGCGGAGAGGTTGGTCCCGCCGGCAATCGGAACGCGTAACCTGCTCGGCACCGATCAGCTGGGCCGCGATATCCTGTCGCGGATCATGCACGGGGCCAGGGTATCGATGCTGGTGGGCCTGGCTACCATACTCATCTCAGCTGCGCTTGGCGTGGGGTTGGGCATGGTCGCCGGCTACTACGGCGGCGTACTCGACCGAGTGCTTGCCCGGTTCACCGAGCTGCTGCTGGCATTTCCCTATCTGATATTCGTAATAGGGGCGATGTCGGTTATGGGCCCCGGCTTCTGGAATCTGGTGTGGGCTCTGAGCTTCAAGGGATGGGTGGAATTCTACAGGCTGGCGCGTGCCCTGGTCATGTCCGAGAAGAACCGCGAATACGTAGAGGCAGCGCGTGTGCTGGGTAGGCCCGACAGCGCGATCTGCGTACGCGAGATACTCCCCAACATCGTAAGCTCCATCATAGTGCTGGGCACTTTGCGTATGGGCAACATGATTGTCATGGAGTCGTCTCTTAGCTTCCTGGGCCTCGGCATTCCGCCACGCATACCCGCGTGGGGATCCATGATAAACGACGGGCGGCGCTATATGCTGACATCGCCCTGGGTTGCTACCCTTCCAGGGCTCGCGCTGGCACTACTGGTGCTCGGGATAAACCTTCTTGGAGAGGGGTTGCGCGATTGTCTGGACCCCAAGATGATGGAGGGATGATATCCGGTATGGAATGTGGTATGATATCCGACACATTGCTTGACGTGCGCGACCTGCATACAGTGTATCCTTCTGCCCGGGGCGAAATCCGCGCGGTGCGAGGGGTAAGCCTCGCTGTGGCGCCTCGAGAGGTCCTGGGCGTCGTGGGTGAATCGGGATGCGGCAAGAGCGCGCTCATGCTGTCCATAATGCGGTTACTGCCCCGGCCGGGGCGCATCGTCTACGGTGCGGTGCGGTTCCGCGGCGCCGATCTGCTCGGGCTGTCGCCGGGCGAGATGCGGGAGGTGCGCGGCAGGGAGATCGCCATGGTGTTCCAGGACCCAATGACTACGCTGAACCCGGCATACCGGGTTGGCGATCAGATCACCGAGTCATTGCGAGTGCACAAGATGATGCCGTCCGGCGCAAGTGCGTCCCAGCCTGGGCAGGCTTGCCTACGGTCGCGCCTGTGGCAGGCAGCGAGGGCTCGCGAAGAAGAGCGCGATTACGTGATCGAGTTGATGAGGCGGGTAGGCATACCATCGCCCGATCACCGTCACCTTGAGTATCCTCATCAGTTCAGCGGGGGCATGCAGCAGAGGATCATGATAGCTATTGCCCTTGCGTGCAAGCCACGCTTGCTGTTGGCCGATGAGCCCACTACAGCACTGGACGTGACTGTACAGGCGCAAGTACTCGAGCTGATGGAAGACATCAATCGCGAGATGGGCGCCGCCATAGTCATGGTCACCCACGATCTGGCGCTGGCCGGCGACTTCTGCGACAACATTGCAGTGATGTACGCCGGGCAGATCGTGGAGTGGGGGCCGGCAGACGCCATCATGGAGGACCCTCTTCACCCATACACCCGCGGGCTTCTGTTGTCCATGCCGCGCCTAGGCAGCAGGCAACCGCTGCGCGCAATATCGGGAGAGGTGCCCGACCTCACTTCTCGGAGTTCTGGTTGCGCCTTCGCCCCTAGGTGCCGGCAGCGAACCGAACGGTGCGAAGCCGAGGACCCGCCTGCGCGAGTTGTGGCGGGACGGATGCTCATGTGCCACTTGATGCAAGCTGATACGCATGACACGACGCTCAACACGGCGTAAGGCAGCGCGATTCAGGGCGCGATTCGGGGCGCATAACAGGGCGCGATTCAGGGGTTGTGCGGGCCGCTGAACTCTGCTATAATGGCCCTTGTGAGACGGTCGGGGCGTGGCGCAGTTTGGCTAGCGCGCTTGCTTGGGGTGCAAGAGGCCGGGAGTTCAAGTCTCCCCGCTCCGACCAGTTATACTGCGCGTATGCCCCGGAACTGAGGTTTCGGGGTTTTTTGACCTCACACGGCGTGCCGGGGGTGTTGCTCAGTGGGATTGATCGATGCAGAGCGGAGCCTGGTTGCGACGCCTGTCGAAGCGCTCCGGACCAGGCTTGCTGCCACCCGCAGACGCTTTCGGGCTAGGATGGATGGAGTCCGCCGTCCATCGGTAGGACTGGCGCTGGGAAGCGGGGCCGCGCGCGGCCTGGCTCATATAGGGGTGTTGGAGGTTCTGTTCCGCTCGCGCATCCCGGTCGACGTCATAGTGGGTTGTAGCATGGGAGCTGTAATTGGGGGATGCTACGCTGCCGGCATGGAGACGTCGGAGCTATTGGAGATCGGGCTGTCAATCGACAGGCGTGAGGTCTTCCGCCGCATTGACTTGATCGTGCCGAACCGCGGCGGCCTCATAAGCGGCGCCAAAATCGAGGCGCTGCTGGAGGAGTTGACCAAGGGGAAGACTTTCGAAGAGCTCCGGCTGCCTTTCGCCTGTGCTGCCGCGGACATCAACACTGGTGAGGAAGTAGTCATCGAAGACGGCCTGGTGCACGAGGGAATACGGGCATCGTCATCCATCCCCGGCGTACTCCAGCCGATGATCCATGGCGGTCGGGCGCTTGTAGATGGAGGCATCCTGAACCCGATACCCGCGAACTACTTGGCCGGGCTGGGAGTTGACGTCTCGATCGCCGTTGACGTGATGCCGGTGCTGAAGCCGTCCCCGGAGCAATTGGGGAGGGCCCCTTCCATAGTCTCTACACTGATCAACTCGTTCGATATCATGGGCCGCCTTGTGGCGGCGCCGGTTGCCTGTATGGCAACGGTTGTGATCAGGCCTCAGGTAGGCGAAGTGTTCGGCGCCGAGTTCTGGCGGGCGCCTGAGCTGATCACCGAGGGGTTCCGCGCGGCCGAGGCGGCCATACCTACCATCCGGGAAGCACTTAACACAGCCAAGGCCTGAGCCTGTCGCGAACGTGCCTCCGCCCGACTATGCTATGGTGATCACCTAAAGCGGAGGCGACTTCTACGTGAGCATACCTATGCAGCCGGCTCTACCGGCGCTCTCACCTGGTCTGGCGATGGGCGTAGTCGAGGAAATGCGGTTCTGGCTTCACATCATGTCGGACCACGCCAGGCTGATCCGGAGTGGACTGGACGTGGCTGATGAGGGGCTATTCCGCTATGTGGATTGTCTGGGCATGCGAATTGATGAACTTCTGGCAGCGGTGCAATCGGCATGCCCACCGTTTCTCCCGGGGCAGGTAGAATGCCTTGTGGCCGAGGCCAACCAAAGAGTGACTCCTCTCAGGGAACTCAAGCGCAACCTGGCTGCCATGGTCAGGGAATGCCGCATCCACATGCAGTTGCCAGCCGACATGCTGGAACACATCAGGCGCGAAGCCGACTTCTTCCTGAGTATCATCAATCGACCTATGGGATGGCCTGTTGCCGTAAGGTCCGATCTTGGGATCCCGGCGCCTCCTGCCGAGGAGAACAGCCCGGCATGCCTGGCGCCGAGGAGCGTGATCCCGTGTATGGGGCAGGGAGCGGCGGCGATCCTGATGGATGAGATCATGTTCTTCGCCGATATCAATGCCGAACATGGTGTCGTGTTGAGTCTGTTCTTCCGTCCGGTTGTCCAAGATGAGCTCTCAGCGAATACGCGTCAGCTCGGAGAGGCGGGTCTCGGGCTGTTCCGCGAGATGTCTCAGGCCAGGATAGCCGGAGCGTCGCTTGCCGACATGCGCGGGTTGATTGCCCAAGACCGCGAGGCCGTGAGCGGGTGGGTAGGCTACCTGAGATGCCTCAAGGAGTCCATCGGCTGCTGCAGGGTACCGACCGGGCAGGTGAACTTCGCGTACCATCTACTGCATCACATGGAACGAGAAGCCTGCTACACGTTGGAACTCATGGACATGGTCCAGGGTGCGTGAGCGTCAAGGCAGGATTTGGCAGGCGGCCATCTGAAGCACGCATGCTATCCATGGCCGCCCGGATCGCGGGTCCAGGATCCTACTCGGGTCCCGGGCCCGCGAGTAACGTCTGAGCTCGCTTCAGCTCCTTCTCTTTGTACATAGCGTCATCGGCCTGTCGAAGCAGAGTATCGAGATCGCCTCCCGTGTGGGGCATCCACACTGCCGCGCCTATGCTCACATCAAGCCCTGCCGCCGTCTCCGACCGCTGAGTCCATGCGCGTGTCTGTTGCTTGATGATACCTGCGACTGCTGATGCTTTCGGCGCATCGGCGCCTGGAAGCAAGACGACGAATTCGTCTCCTCCGAGACGCGCCACCGTGTCGGCAGGGCCGACCGAGGCCAGCAGGATACGCGCGAACTGGATGAGGACCGAGTCGCCTGCGAGATGGCCGAACGTGTCATTTACATGCTTGAACTTGTCGAGATCCGCCATTAGGGCGCCGATCAGAGCGTCGGGATTTCCGACAGCAGCATCCATTTCACGCTGCGCGATCTGCATGAAACCAAACCTGTTGTAAAGCCCTGTGAGCGAATCGCGGACAGCGCTTCTCTGCAATTCGGCGAAGATCGAATCGTATGGCGCCCATAGCCCGCGCAAAACTACCCCGCGAAGTAAGAAACCGTAGGCTATGACCTTGAATATGTGCCCAAGGAAGTTGGCAGTGCCGTAGACATCATGGTAGAGGGTGAAACAGAACTCCGAAGCGACGGTGGCTCCTGCTGCGCCTATCAGCACCTTGAAGAGCGAGTCATCGATCGTGTCGCGCTCCCTCGCGAGGAGCAGCGATCCGGCGATGACGGAGGCTATCACTGAGTACTCACTGATGATCTTGAACGGTGTCAGCCCTGAGCCTTCGATGAAGCACGCGGGGAAGATACCTCCATGCAGGATTGACCATGTAAGGGCGACCGCAATCAGGCCAAGTGCTGCCGTCACCGGCCTTCGTGGGAGTCTCCCGCTCACTAGCGCCGGCGCCGTCAAGAACATCGCCGCCCATATATACCGGCCGGCGATCCATAGCTGTGTAGCAGTGTCCGGAGTAGGCAATGGCAGTATGCACATACCCTTATACGCCATGATGTGTAGGAAGTCTATACCTCCAACCAGGGCATGCGCGTGCCCTATGAAGAGCAGTAGGTCGCTTCGGGCATATCGGGACGACGCCAGCGCAAGCACGCACGTCATTGCAGCCACTATCACCGAGAAGTTCTCAACGGCAGTATGGAAGAGCAGGTAGTTGACTCGGGCGATCCAAAGAGACGCTGCTAGGCCTGCTGCCGCTAGCGCGAGCGCCAGAGGCTGGGCGAGTTCGCGTCCCTGCCCTGATCCTGGCTTCAGCCCCAGTGCTGTTTGCCTGTACATTCCCGTGGCCCCCCTCTCTGCGGATTATGGTGCGCGCATCATGGTACTCGTCCGGGGAGCGGGGCGTACCATTCACTAAAGAACGGGTGCCTTGAGCTTGCCACAAAGCGCGTAAGGGGGTATTATCGAGTCGGGACCGTGCACGGCGCGGGAACGGCTAGGGCGTCATTCTCGTTTATGGCAAGAGAGGCAGATGTCCACGTCCGGGTAAGGTGGTCGCATATCAAATGACTGAGAATCTGAAGATCGAGAACGCGGTCGAGCCCAAGATCGGCGATGTGGTCGATGACATGTCCGGTAGCACTGAACAGGCCGACGAGCGGGATGTTGAAATGCTGGGTGATTCCGCTACGGAGACTGACACTGCGTCGGATTTCGACTGGGGCGCAGCACAGGCCATCAGGCTTGCTGAGGCCAGGCGCCGAAGAGAGGCTGCGGTTCGTGAGACCATGGAGTACGTACAGTCCATCGCACTGGCGATATTGCTGGCAGTAGTGATCATGACCTTTGTGGGCAGGTCGTTCGTGGTGGAAGGCGCGTCAATGGAGCCCACCCTACACAACCGGGAACGGATTATCGTAGAGAAGGTGAGCTACAGGCTCCGTGCTCCGGCTCGAGGCGACATCATCGTCCTGCGGAACCCGTGGCGGCCCGACACAGAAGGATGGGCACGCGCGGTGGAAGCCATGCGTGAGCTGGTCGACTTCAGCGGCTCCATGCGTCCTTATATCAAGCGGATCATAGGTGTGGCGGGCGATACCATCGAGATATCGGACGGTCGGGTCTACCTGAACGGCAACGAACTGCATGAGCCGTACGTGGCTGCGTCTCCTTGGAGCGACTACGGTCCTGGCACGGTGCCGGAAGGTCATGTGTTCGTGATGGGCGATAACAGGAACAATTCGGATGACAGCCGCGGAAGCGTCGGTTTCCTGCGGATCGACCGGATCGTAGGAAGAGCAGTGTTGCGGTACTATCCTCTCAACAAGACGGGTGTGATGAGGCGCCCAGACGTGTACTAAGCGAATTTGCGGACGCCATGCGAGTAACGCCCCGGGGCCTTGGGCAAAGGCCCCGGGGCGTGTTGTTTCTTTCTGCGTCCTACTTGTCTCTTTCTGCGCCCTACTTGTTTCTTTCTGCGTCCTACTTGTCAGACAGGTCTGCAGTGCAGTGTGCGCACCTGATCGCCTTGATCGGAATGGTGGACAAGCAGTACGGGCACTCCTTCGTAGTAGGGGCTACCGGAGCTGCCTCCGGTTTCTTCTCCAGGGCCTCGGTGGCTGCTCGCATCTTGTTGATCCACTTGACCATGAGGAATATCGCGAACGCCACGATGATGAAATCGATCACTGTGTTCAGGAAGAGCCCGTAGTTGACCGTTGCGGCCCCGGCCGTCTTGGCGTCCGCCAGAGACGCGTAGTGCTCGCCCGACAGATTGATGAACAAGTTCGAAAAGTCAACCTTGCCAAGCAGCATTCCTATAGGCGGCATAATGACGTCATTCACCAGCGAGCTTACGATCTTCCCAAATGCTCCGCCGATAATGATGCCCACAGCCATGTCCATGACATTACCCTTCATCGCAAAATCCCGGAATTCCTTCAGCATCTGGGCCATTCCTCCTACTGTATCATCGGTTATCGCCTCAGTGATATGGTTCTGCCGGATCGCGGAGATAAAAACAGCTGCTCATACGGCCAAGAGGCCAGGGCAGCTTGACGCGAATTGTGAATTGCTGGTGCGAGAGGGGGGAGTTGAACCCCCACGGGTTGCCCCGTCAGATCCTAAGTCTGATGCGTCTGCCATTCCGCCACTCTCGCACAGATAGATGCGCCTGCATGACGGAACAAAAGTGGTCGAGGTGCCGGGACTTGAACCCGGGGCCTCTTGGTCCCGAACCAAGCGCGCTACCAAACTGCGCTACACCTCGACCTCGCGCCCATATCAGGCACATCCATAGTATAGAGCATGGGTCTACGCGTGTCAAACGCTTTCCGGCGCGCGTGTTATGTGTCACTCCTGAACGCGCCGGGGCGCTTTCAGCTGCGCTGTTATGCGGGACCGCCCGCCGAAGCCGCCGGTGGGCGCCGCGCTCTGCGATATTCTCGCCGACTAACGTCCCAGCTAGAACGCGTAGGCTGACGTAGTAGGTCTCGGCCTTGCGGCCTGAGCGGAGGCTTGCGACCGGAACCTATGCCC
>Ga0255341_1006409_pt1 | contig 11039 bp, 9 predicted proteins | sample wastewater_treat_8_FD_192418 | JGI IMG/M metagenome (GOLD analysis project Ga0255341, IMG submission 192418) | Wastewater microbial communities from Lulu Island WWTP, Vancouver, Canada - plant12 | ecosystem: Engineered > WWTP > Wastewater > Unclassified | place: Canada: Vancouver, British... | reverse complement strand
ATGGCGAAAAGCCAGCTGGGATGAAGCCCTCGATTACGTCACCGACCGGTTGAGAACCATTATCGACAAGTATGGTGGGCATTCCGTGGTCTTCGGCGAGCGGACCAATCTGGGCACCCACGTGAGCAAAGCCTTCATGCGTGCCATTCAGTCCCCAAACCATTTCACTCACGACGCCCTGTGCAAGGGGTCGGTCAACACCGCCTGCCGGTCGCTGTTCGGCTACACGGACGCGCAAATGGGGATGGACTACAAGAACAGCAGGCACATTATCCTTTATGGCCGCAATATTTTCGAGGCAATCGAAGTCAAAGCGGTGAATTCCATCCTGGAGGCCATGGAGAATGCTGCAAAGCTCACCTATATCGACCCGCGAGTCACCATCACCGCCACCAAGGCAAACCGCTACTGGATGATTCGCCCGGGCACCGACCTTGCCCTGAACTATGCGCTGATCCATATCATCCTCAAAGAACGGCTGTACGACCTGGCATACGCGGATCGGTGGCTGCAGGGCCTGTCACAGCTCGATGAGTTCGTCCGTCCCTACACGCCGGAGTGGGCGGAACGGGAGACGGGTATTCCCGCTCAAGAGATGGTGACCCTGGCTCGGGAAGTCAGCAGCGAGAAGCCTTCGGTGATCTTTCATATGGGGTATCGAGGGGCACACCATACCAACGAGATCTACCTCCGCCGCTCGATTCTGATCCTTAACGCGCTGATGGGAAGCATCGAGGCCAAGGGCGGATTTTTCTTCAAGAAGGGGCCGGGGGAAGTCGACAGAAAGGCGGCTCGCAAGCTCACTGAGCAGGATCTTCCCAAACCGGACCAACCACGGTTCGACAAAGTTGGAACACCGGAGTCTCCGCTCAGCGATCCCGACCACGGGGTACCGCAGATGCTGCCTTTCGCCATTTTGAACGAGGACCCCTATCCCATCAAGGCGCTCTTCTCCAACCGCTTCGATCCGCTCATGTCCATACCTGATTCCGAGTTCACCAAACGCGCTCTGGACAAGCTCGAGCTGATCGTTGCCATCGATCTCAATTTCAGCAACATTGCCTGGTACGCCGATGTGGTTCTACCCGAATCGCTCTACCTCGAACGGACCGACTGTGTGCAGCAGGCCAACGGCCTGAAGCCGCAGATATTCCTGCGCAGTCAGGCGGTAGCGCCCCGCTATGACACGCTTCCGGCAGCCATCATCCTCAAGCTGCTGGCGGAGCGGTTAGGCATTGGAAAGTACTTTCCGTACGAAACCATGGAAGACCTGGTGCGCTGGCAGTTGGAGGGTACCGGTTTTGCCATCGAGGACTTCGCGGCCAAGGGGTTTGTGTCGTATAGCGACCGGCAGATCTTCTGGGATCGTAAGCAAGGGCTTAAATTCAAGACGCCTTCAGGCAAAATCGAAATCGTCTCATCGTTACTCGAGAACGCGGGCTTTCCCTCACTGCCATCCTATGAACCGATCCCAATGCCTGAAGCCGGCCAGTTTCGTCTGACGGTGGGTCGCTGTGCGATCCATACCCACCTCTCGACCCAGAACAATCTCTACCTCAGCGAGCTTGTGCCGGAAAACCTGCTCTGGATCAACTCGGCTCAAGCGGCCAGGCTGGGTATCCACAACGGCATGCGGGTGGAAGTTCGTTCGGCCCAGGGGGCAGGCTTCATCCGCGCCTACGTGAGCGACCACATTCATCCCGAGACGGTCTTCATGCTGCACGGTTTTGGCCATGAAGCTCAGCTCGCCACCCGTTGCTTCGAGAAAGGATTGTCGGACAGCCTCCTGCAGGCCAACATCTCGGATAAGATCGGCGGCAGCCCGGCGCTCCATGATACCTTTGTAACCGTAAGAGCCGCCTAGCCCGGTTTGCGGCACAGCCAGGGAAGGGCGTGACGGTTTAGGAGAATGCTCAATGAGTCAATACTATTTGTTTCAGGACGCGAAGAAGTGCATCGGATGTCATTCGTGTGAGGTGGTTTGCAAGAGCAACAAAGGACTTCCGATGGGGCCGAGGCTGTGCCAGGTGGTGACGGTAGGACCGAAGCTGGTGGGGGACGTGCCCCGGGCGGCCTACACCTTCATGCCCTGCTACCATTGTGAAAACCCCTGGTGTGTCGCCGCCTGTCCTACCGGCGCGATGCAGAAGCGGGACAAGGATGGCATCGTCTTCGTAGAGCAGAGTCTCTGTGTGGGATGCAAGACCTGCATGTCGGCCTGTCCCTGGGGTGCACCCCAGTGGAATCCGGAAACGGGTAAGGTCATCAAGTGCGACTACTGCATGGACCGCCTTGACCAGGGACTGAAACCGGCGTGTGTCACCATCTGTACCACCCATTGCCTGCACTTCGGACGGCCCGACGAGGTTCCGCAGGTTCGGCGGGAGCGCTATGCCAAGGCCATGGCCACCCTGGAATAGAGCGACGGTAAGGCTTCCTCGCCGGGTTTGACACGGCTTCGAAATACGCTCCCCGAGAGCGCACCGGGGGGGCCATCCCTCGGGTGATCAACAAGGTTTTAGAGGCGATTGCTTATGACGGTCCCTGTCTGTGAAGTTGCCAGCGCTATCAACGACCTGGCTGATACGATCGCTAACGGCAGATTGCAGGTGCCTCGGTGCCGACAACGAGCGGAAGTTCTGCTGAGACTGCTGGAGGATGTTTCCTGGGGGCGCGGTGGCCCCGAACACTACCCGGCCATGCGCGGACTCGCCCAGGAAATCATCGATGCCAGCGCCGATGAGATCGGCCGGCAGACCGGTCAGAAAATGCTGCAGGTGCTCGATGACCACCGCGAAGTCTTTCTCAGCCATATCGAAACCGCCATCTGCCCCACAGGAGAGTGCGTCAGACTGGCTCCCGCTCCCTGTCAGACTGCCTGCCCGGCGGGGATCGATATCCCCAGTTACGTGACCCTGATCGGGATGGGGAGGGATGCAGAAGCCATCGAGTTGATTCGCAGGGACAATCCCTTCCCCTGGGTTTGCGGACTGGTCTGCACCAATCCCTGCGAGCTGATGTGCGTCCGGGGCCGCATTGACGAAGCGATTTCGATCAAATACCTGAAGGGCTTTGCGGCGGAACGGGCGATGTCGGAAAGAACCTATCGAAACCCGCCCAAAGCGCCCGCCAATGGCCGCAGGGTGTGCCTCATCGGGGCGGGTCCGGCGGGTTTGACGGCCGCCTATTTCCTTGCCTTGAAAGGCTATGGGGTGACCATTATCGAAGCCCTGCCAGTGGCCGGCGGGATGATGATGGTAGGTATTCCACGCTATCGGTTGCCACGGGAAGTGATCGACCGGGAAGTGGCCATGATCGCTGAGCTCGGGGTTGAGATCCGCCTTAACACCCGCCTGGGCCGGGATGTCACCATCGACCAGCTGCGGGAGCAGGGCTTTGAAGCATTTCTCATCGCGCTCGGGGCTCACGGCAGTTTTAGACTCATGATTCCGGGGGAAAACGAGTTTCCCCAAGTGCTCAATGCGGTTGAATTCCTGCGCCGGGTAGCACTCGGCGACCGGCGTTCACCGGGCCGGCGGGTAGCCATCGTCGGCGGCGGGAATGTGGCCATCGATGCTGCCCGCACCTGCATCCGCCTCGGCTGTGAAGCGGTGACCATGGTCTACCGCAGGTCACGGGCGGAGATGCCCGCCCACGCGGAAGAAATCGAACAGGCCGAAGAAGAGGGTGTGACTTTCTCGTTTCTGACGATCCCCAAGGAAGTGCAGGGTGCCGACGGCAAGCTGACCGGCTTGGTCTGTCTGCGGGCTGAGCTGGGGGAACCCGATCAGCGGGGCCGGAGACGGCCGGTCCCGGTCGAAAACAGCGATCACCTGCTGGCAGTCGAGGCAGTGATTTCGGCCATTGGGCAGACGGTTGAAACCGAGGGTCTGCGTCCGCTGGATGAGCTCAAGTGGTCGCGACGAGAGACGATTGTGACCAACAATATCACCATGGAAACCTCGATTCCGGGGGTCTTTGCGGCCGGTGATGCGGTTTCGGGTCCGGCGACGGTCGTGGAAGCCATTGGCGGCGGCAAACGCGCCGCTGAAGCCATCGACCGGTATCTGCGAGGGATTCCCCAGCCGCAGATGCCGCCGGTGCCGGTCCGCCGCGCGCGCCTCGAATGTCTGGAGGTGCCTGCCGCCACCAAGATGATCTTGAAGCGACCGGCCATGCCGTTGCTCAATACCGATCGCCGTCGCATCACTTTCCAACAGGTGGAATTGGGTTATGCTGAGAATGCGGTACGGGAAGAGGCCAGGAGATGCCTCCGCTGCGATATCTGCCGCCGCTGTGGCCGGTGTGTGGAAATCTGCCGCGACAGTATGCGGGTGAATGCCCTCCAGTTAGGATACCTGGATTTTGACCATCCCACGGAAACCGATTTCCGTGTGGCCGCGGAACGTTGTATCGCCTGTGGGGCCTGTGCCGCCAACTGCCCCAACGAGGCCATGGTCATGCGGGACCACGAAGGAAAGCGGCTGCTGTCCCTCTGCGGGACGACCTTAAACCGCCTCAAGCTCGAGTACTGTGACGAATGCGGGGCGGTTATCGGACCTGCAAAATACCACGATTTCATCGCTCGCCGTCTGAGTGCCGCTGGGTCATCCCTGGAGGGGCGGACTCTGTGCGTGGCTTGCGCTCGAAAGCATAGCGCCGCTCGTCACGCCGACATCCTGCCTCCTGGACATTAGTGGTGAGGAATGAGCGGCGAGCAACGAGTGACGAATGATCAAGGGAAGGATGGCCTTCCCGAGAGAGTGCCCAAAACCACTTTAAGGGGACTTTCTTCCGCACTCCGTTTCGATCGCAGAAGGGAGACCGTATGACCTTTCGTAGAGGCCAGAAGGTAGAGATCTACCGGAAGTCGGATGATGAGAGCTGGCAGGAGTATATGAACAAGTACATCGGGGTGCACGGCAGGGTCACCGATCCTGACGCGTCCAAGAACGACCCTGATGCCCTCATCGAAGTCAGCCTTGACGAAAAGGGAACCCATCGTTTTCCTCAGGACTGCCTGCGCCCGTTGGACGATTGACGTTGGTTTCAGCTACCGACAATACGTTCGAGCACAATCCGTCACCCCGCTTTGGTATGGCAGCTGCTGAGCCAGCAACTGTCGGAGAGCCTTGAGGAGCAAGATCGCATGGTCGAGATCACTATTGACGGGCAGCGGTTTCAGGTTGAGGAAAACAAAAGGGTCATTCAGATCGCCAGAACACGAGGGATCAAGATCCCGGGTCTATGCTACCATCCGGCGTTGACCCCGGTCGGGTCGTGCAAGCTCTGTGTGGTGGAATGCGTGGTTCCCGGCAGAAAGCGCACCTCCTCACTCGCCTGTGCTTTGAAGGCAAGAGATGGCATGGAGGTCTGGACTGAGGGCGAACTAGTCACCGAGGCCCGCCGTAAAGCTTTTCTGGACTTGGTGCGAATGGCCCCCGAGGCCAAGGTCATTCGCGACTTGGCCGCTGAGTGCGGGATCGATCTCGGCCCTCCTCCCGACGAGTGCATCCGGTGTACCCTCTGTGTTCGCGTTTGCAGGGAGGTTGTTGGCGCCGCTGCGTTGCGGATGGTAAAGGCCAATGGTAAGAAACTCGTGGTCCCCATCCCCAATCGCTGTATCGGTTGCGGCACCTGTGTCAGCATCTGCCCGACGCATGTGATTCGTATGCAAGACCAAGGGGAAATCAGGACCGTTTCCATCCGAGATGAGGTGATCGGCCGACTGCCCCTGGTGCGATGCGAATCCTGTGGCAAGCTATTTGCGACCAGAAAATTCCTCGACCACGTTGCGGCACGCACCACTACGCACGTGGATGTGAAGCAGCATCATTCCTACTGTGCAATCTGCGCTAAGCTCGTCGGCGATCCGATAAAGTCTGCAGTGTTGATCAAGAGACTCTAATAAGTCTGTTTTCGCTAACGCAATGTTGACTTCCCATGGACAAGGCCGATAGTGGCTTGGTGAAGATCCTTGCACAATCGGCACCATCGCCTTGAAATGCTCGATGGTTTCCATGAGAGAATCATTATCTGCTTGCTACCGACAGGACCCCGAAGGGAGAGGTGCTATCGCCTGAAACCTCGTTTCGCGTTTTGTCTTTTCGGCAGTTTAGCGGGTTGGATCTTCAATTTGAGCCCTTTGAACTCCTCGCCGTCCAGCTCTGCTCTAGCCCTCTCCGCCTCCAGTTGACTCGACATCTCAACAAACGCGAAACCTTTACCCTGAATTACCTTGGCCTCTTTTACCGTCCCATACTGGGAAAAAAGCTCCTCAAGGTCCTTGCCGGTTAAGGAAAAGACAAGGTTTCCCACATACAGCTTGGTTGCCTGCATCATTGTCTCCTTGTATCATTTTCGCCTTGCCGTCGTTCCCACTCAATAGGGCAAGGGCTGTGGACCTGCCTTGACGCCTGCAAGGTCCGGGTCTTCGCCGTTGACAGTCGCATCTCGATTGGCTTTGCGCTGCTTGGCGTCGATCCGTTTGGTTTCTTTTTCTTTTCGCCTTTCCTGTCTCGCTCGTTCCTTCTCCAGTTTCAAAAAACCAGCTCTCGACCTTTGAGCCATCGCTACCTCCATTTATTCAGCTCGGCAGGAGTGGAAGCATCCCTGCCCTTGGTTTTCAGTCACTTGGAAGCGATAAAAACCGGAGAGCTGCTCCGGCTTTTAATCCATCGTAACCTTACGGCAAAGCTTATGATCGATCCACTGAACCCGACCCTCTACCAAGCTTCAGACCCTTTCTCTGGTTAGGGTGTTCCCCGCAGGCACATATTTGAGAACTGTTCAGCAAAAACAAGGGAATGGCTCTTGCGACAGCCGTGATTACCGAACCACCTGCCTATCATGGCAAGGACTATAGCCTCTCAGCGAGAAAAGGCAAGAGCTGTCATTCCTGGGCAAATCAAGACAGAGGAATTACTTCTTGTGACACCAGTAAGCCAAATGCCGCCCGAAGATGTGACCCGCTACTGGCGATTTGGCCCTGGTACGCTGGAATCACCGCAGCCGCGTCCGCATCCATCGCACAACCATTCCCAAACCAGTCGGATCTGCATTGATGCTATCACGAAAAAAGTTCAGCTTCTTCTCTGGACGCACCATCCTGGTGTAGGATATTTTTGCGGTGTCCTTTTGGCCTTGTTCTGATCGCTGACGGAAAGAACCTTCTTAGACAAGGAGATGGAGGAATATGACCCAGTTGCTGGAGGCTGCAAAAAAGGCCGCTCAAGACGAAGGAGTGGCAGCGAAGCTTTTGAAGACGGCGAAGACCATCGCCGTGGTTGGGATTTCCGCCAAGGAAGAGCGGGACAGTCACCGGGTGGCCAAGTACCTGAAGGAGCACGGTTACCGCATCATTCTGGTCAACCCGGGCCTTGCCGAAGTGCTGGGAGAGGCCTGCTATCCCAACCTGCGAGCCGTGCCCGAACACATTGATGTAGTGGACATTTTTCGGAGTATTGACGCAATCCCCGGAATTGTGGATGATGCCATTACCGTAGGAGCCGATGCCGTGTGGATGCAACTTGGCCTGGTCCATGAGGAGGCTGCGGCGAAGGCTCGCAAGGCCGGGCTTACGGTGGTCATGAACCGCTGCACAAAAATCGAGCACGGAAAACTTGGCAATTGAAGCAGAGGCGGATGCGTTGCTGGCGGATTCCGACAAGCTGAGCGCGAAGGCTTTCTTTGATCTCACTTCGTTCGCTCATTCCGGGTTGTTTGACAACTGTCAGTACGTCTGGGAAGGGCTCGCGAAGCTCCAGGACTACCTCAGAGGCCGCGCGGCGGGCAATCTGAGGGCGCTTGGCCGGTTCCGCAGACCTCTGGCCCGGACGATGGTGCTCTGGCAGGGAGAGATCTGGTCCCGGGGATGCGAGATTCTCGGCGGTGAAGTCAGCACCGGCAACTTTCGGGTGCGGATCGAAGGCAAAGAGGTCACGGACGCCAGTGTCCTGTATGCCGGGAGCGTTCTGTGGGATGCGCAGATCGTCATCGCTCCCGGTTGCGTGGTCGAGCCGGGAGCGCTCATCCAGGGGCCAACGATCATTGGTGCCAACACCGAGATCCGCCATGGAGCCTATGTGAGGGGCGGCTGCCTGCTGGGCAGCCGGTGCGTGGTGGGACACACTACCGAAATCAAGGGAAGCATCATGCTCAACGATGCCAAAGCGGGGCACTTTGCCTATATCGGCGACAGCATTCTCGGTCATGCCGTCAACCTCGGCGCTGGCACCAAGCTCGCCAACCTCAAGCTGAAGGGCGGAACCGTCTGCGTACCGACCGGGTCGGGCCGGGTTGACACCGGGCTGGGCAAGTTTGGGGCGGTGCTCGGAGATGGCGTTCAGATCGGCTGCAACGCGGTGACCAATCCGGGCACACTCCTGGGAAAGGGCTGTCTGGTGCTGCCATTGACCTGCGTATCAGCCGGCTACCATGAACTCCAAAGCCTGGCGTGCTGAGGCGCTGCAGTGCAACCGCGCCCGCTGCCGGACCTTTGTCGCCATCACCCGCACCTACCGGAGGCTGCATGAGGAAACGGGGATCCTGAAAACCGGTCTATATCGGCTTACCGCGCAGGGAGCCTGGGCTTCTTCGCGAGCCCCCCATGTCTTCTTCTTCTTCAGGAAGCTCCGGCTCCACCGTTATCGCTGCTTCCTTGATCTCGGCAGTGGGGACGGGATGGTGGTCTGCATTGCGGGGCTCTTCACGCGGGCGCTGGGTATTGAAATCGATCCGGAACTGTGCGGACTGGCCCAACGGGCGGCGCGGGATGGCGGCGTAGCGGCGCGGGTGAGCTTCGTCTGTGGCGATTATCGACAGCTGCCCATCCACCGGGCGGACTGTCTTTACTGCTATCCCGACAAGCCTCTGCCGGCCATTGCAGATCGGCTCAGAACCTGGCGCGGCGACCTGCTCGTTTATGGCCCTCATTTTCCGCCACCAGGGTTTGCAGCCATCACCAGACTGGCCTGCGGCAGGGAGCGAATGGTCCTTTATCGTAGTGCGGACGAAGGATAGAAGAGGAGACAAGATTTTGTGTGAAGCCAACGCGTATCTTTTAAAAGACGGTGAGGAAGTCCTGCTCCTGGAAGCCGTGGACATCCTCGAGAACGAAGGCGAACAGATCCGGATAGCCAATATCTTCGGGGAGCAGAAGGTCATTCGGGGCCGGATTCGAAGCATGTCGCTGGTGAACCATCGAATTCTGTTGGAAGAGTGACGATTCATCAGGAAAGTGAGGGTTTGGCAGGTTAGCGGCAGGAGTGGCTGCGAGACTCACGATTCCATGAAGCCTGCCAGTTCGGGACTGATGAGGATTGCTTCCCGGATCGCAGCCGCCTCGGTTGCGGCAAGCCGGTTCAGCATATTGTCCCAGCGGGCCCTGACCGAGCCGGGCTCGGCGCTGGAATTCGCGAAAAGCGAGCGCAAATCCATTGATGGATCTTGCAGGAGTGTCTGCATTCGCTCGATTTCCCCCGCCAGACCCTCCGAAAAAGCCTCAACGGCAGCTTTCAGGTCAACCCGCGTCACCCCTCGCCGACGGGCCTTAGCCAGATGGGCCGCCAAGTGCTTGAGGCATTGCGACAGAAGCACTCTCACGGGGGTCGTCGAATCAGTGAAAGACCCTGTTGTCTCCGAGATGACCAGCCTTTCCGGAAGCTTGTCCTGATCCAACTGAATCACCTCATCCCCATCGTCAAAGAAGAGCTCCTGCGTACGGTGGCTGGCTCTCCCAAGAACCATGCTGGCAGCTGCAGCAACCCCAAGCAGACGTGCCAGGCGAACGATGAAGCCATTCTTGCCGTAATAGGACAGCGGAATCTTATCGGTGACCATTCCCTCCACGTAACGACGGTCGAAGAAGAAGATCGGGATTGTCCCCACCCCCTCCAGCTCCTCCTCGAATTGGATGGCAGTATAGGAAAGCATGGGAATCTTCAGCGCTGCCGCCGCCCGCAGGCGGTCGAGAATATAGTCGCGATAGCTGACGGTATCGCGAATCGCCCGGCTCAGGGGAAACCCTTGCTTGAGACGGTGGCGCACGTCCCACTTGATCATGCGCAGCAGCCGGATTTCTTCTCTACCCTCAGGGAGCCCCAGCACTACCAGATAGACTTCCCGCTCTTCTTCGGTCCGGTCTCGATTGGTGAGCGGCGATTCCACCCGGCCGACGTTGATGGAGACGATCCCCGGCCACATTGTGACAAAGTAGTTGATGAGGCTGCGGACCTTCGATTCCACCGTGGACTCGAATAACACCTCACCGTCTTTCAATCGTGCTCCCGGCAGCCATCTCATATTCAAGTGGAACTCGGGACTCAGCCGCAGCATCCATTCCTCGAGGGTCTTTTCGTTGAGGTCGTATAAACGGCAGTACATGGTTGTTTGCCAGGCTGTGTGTCTTTCGCCGTCGATGGTCAGTTCATCACCGGCGGCAACCGCATAGGACAGGGCAAAGAAGTCGAACAGCACCTCGGCACGCGCCAAGTCTTGAGGCGAATCAGCATTCTGCAGGACCGCAATGATATCACCCAGGGGTCTGGTGGTCAGCTTGGTGTCAGCGGGAAGGAAAAAACTCAGCTCCGGGACCCCCTGATCATTGACCAGCTGGCTCAAGTGATGGATTTCCTTCAACCGGCACAATGCCTTTTGGGGAGCTTTCCGCAGCAGCGGCCGGATCCGCTGGAATTCTTCGTAGGTTAGGAACCGTTCGCCGCTTTGCGTGTTCTGATAGTAGGTCGCGTTGGTATTCACATGTACCCGGCAGGCACGGATGTAGTAGTAGATTTCCTGGCTCGACCGGGGAGCCGGTGAGATCCGCCAGCTTTCTCCCCGGCGCCGCAGTTGTTCGCGGACCGCGGCATTGTGGATCCCGGTAAACTGGATCCTCGGCTTTGGCAGGAGCCGCTGAAGAAGCTCGTCCGCAGCGAAGACTCGGGCCATATCGTCGGGAAATGAGCGGATCAGCACGGTGGACTCCCTCACCATCAGGGGGATCACACTCTCGTAGAGCTCGCGTTCCTCTGCCGCCGTCA
>Ga0255341_1006394_pt1 | contig 11052 bp, 9 predicted proteins | sample wastewater_treat_8_FD_192418 | JGI IMG/M metagenome (GOLD analysis project Ga0255341, IMG submission 192418) | Wastewater microbial communities from Lulu Island WWTP, Vancouver, Canada - plant12 | ecosystem: Engineered > WWTP > Wastewater > Unclassified | place: Canada: Vancouver, British... | reverse complement strand
GGGTTACTTTATACCCATACAATTCTAACAATTTAGCCAGTTGGCCACCACTTATATTCCTGGGAATTTTCATAAAACGATAATTTCATCTTTAACGAAATGAAGGCGAATATAGAGAGGATATTCATCCTCTTCAAAGTGGCACTTAACGGCTTCTTGAATATTTACTTTTAGTTCCGGAATGGAATCGGCTTCGGTGAATATAGAAAAACCCAATGCTCTTGCTTCGTACCCTCCTTCTGGTGATTCTTCTACCAAAAAAATAATTTCGTCTTTCATTGAGAAATACCTCACCGTTTTTATTTGCCCTATTTTATCATTGAATTCTTTTTAAATAAAAATCAAAAAAACGGAGATGAAATCTTAATTCTTGAATTTTGTTCAACGAAGTTAACTCCATATAATTGTGTAAATTGAAAGAGCCAATTTCAAAAACCTCGGTTAGAATGTAGTTATCAATCAAAACACTCAAAACCGGAGGGATTTTGAAATGGCTCAATATCAGATTACCGATACTTTTGAACTTTTGCATCACCTTTTTCAAAAAAATATCAAAGATTCGGCGATGGCACAGCTCTTGGAATCGACTGTAAACCAAATCCTCCAAACTCAAGCAACTCAAACAACTCGATGCTGACTATTAGGAACGAACCGATACTCGAAAAGGATACCGGAATGGGAGTTATCCTCATACTCTTTTTTTTCAAGGTACACTTTCCTGGTTTGAAATTGGTCAAACCTGGAATTTAATTCAATGGATGATTTTTCTATCAAGCCAAACTTATCTAAACGAGGTTGAATTTACACATTAAAAAAGGACTTGATATAGGAATGCTTTAATGACAAATTATGGTGGTATATGTTAGACTTTAATTAAATATATAGACGTAAAGTAAATCTTGAAGCATGAATACTACGCTTAAATATTCTCGTTTTTCCAGGTAAAGCTTATCTAGTAACATTTTTCTTCTTAATACTAAAAAGTTGGGAGGATTTTTTATGGAAAGAATTAAGGTTGCAGTTATAGGGGTTGGAATATTTGGAGATACTCATTGCCGAGCTTATTCAGAAGATCCAACTGTTGATTTAGTTTGTGTATGTGATCAAAACGAAGAAAGAGCAAAACAGGCGGCACAAAAATACAATTGTGATTACACTTCTAATCCACAAGAAATTGCAAATGATCCTTCTATTAGCATAGTTAGCGTAGTTACCCCGGATTTTGCCCATCGAGACATTAGTTTAATGGTTATTGAAGCAGGTAAAAGCCTTATTGTCGAAAAACCACTGGCAACTAATGTTGATGATGCCCAAGCAATTACCGATGCAGTAAAATCTAAAGGTGTCAAATTCATGACGGATTTTCAAAATCGCTGGAATCCACCATTCTTACAAGCGAAGCAAAACTTAGAGTCTGGAGAATTTGGAGAACCAGTTAGTGCTTATATTCGTTTAGCTAACAGTATTATGATTACCGAATGGTTATCCTGGAGTGCACAATCTGGACCTCAATGGTTTTTAGCTCCCCACATTGTTGACCTGGTTTGCTGGCTTTATGGGCAAAAACCTATAAAGGTTTTCGCTATGGGAAAACGTAAAATATTGAAATCACTCGGATATGATACTTATGATGCATTACAAGCACAATTAATATTTGAAGATTCATTCGCGACTATCGATACTTCTTGGATTATTCCTAAAAGTTGGCCTTCTCTTGACTTTAGGATGGATATATTAACATCTAAAGGAAAAATGGAACTAGAACCGACATATAATGGAATTATGACGGGTACCCACAAGGAATATAAAATACCATTTATTGGAGGCCGGCTAGACGGATTCGAGCACATGTTTGGATTCTTCAAAGAACCAATTTTACATTTTGTTAATCATGTTCGAAAAGATATTCCATGTATTGTTGGAGTTGAAGATGGTCTCATCAATACAAAAATTATTGTAGCTATTGAAAAATCTATTGAAACTGGAAAGATTATTGAACTTGATTGGTAGTCTTCTTCTATTAATGATAATAAAAGGGAAAAATCCTTAATAATAAAAAATTACTTAAATTTCAATATATCCTGATCGATTGCCTTCAGAATTACTGAAAAATAAGAAGTTTATTTTTGGTCTTGTAAATAAACAAGTAAAAGGAATTTTGTTTTCAGCTTAGCTGAAACTAGGAGAAAGGAGGCGTTGGTATTAATCGAAATTGTTGGTAATTGTTTTGTTAGTAGGATAGTGTTAGTTAATAAGAAGGTTAAATATATTTGAACAAAAGGAGGAAAAATGAAAAAATTAACCTTACCGTTAATGATATTGTTGATTCTGGTTTTTGTTACGACAGCGATTGCTCAAGAAAAAGTTCGTTTAACGGTTGAAATGTCTGTTTATGTTGAAGCACCTCATAAAAAGGCCTTTGACTTATTAAAAGAGGCCTATGAAGCTAAAAATCCCCATATAGAAATCGTGTATTATGGTCCTGCCTATGATGAATACTGGGATAAGCTTGCTGTTGAAATCGTTGCTGGGACAGAAGCAGACATTGTTCAGTTACAAGATGCTGCGGCACGATATGCTACTTATGCATCTTTACGCGAGGGAGAAACTGGAGCTTTTATAAATTTAGATCAATACATTAAGGGAACAGAATTAGAAGATAAACTGATAGGTCAAAGAGAATTAGTTTATAATGGCCATTATATTGGTATATCAAACTATGCCACTGGTATGCGCGGAGTTTATTACCGCAAATCATTGTTTGAAGAAGCCGGAATTGATCCCGATACCATCGTTACCAATGAGGATTTTCTTCAAGCAGCAAAAACGCTAACCAAGAACAAAGATGATGGAACAATGCAGTATGGTTTCGGTGCAGTTATTTCTACCCACGCTTTTGTTTATGATGAAATGAAAACCTTTATCTGTTATCCAATTGGTGCAGCTTATACTCCACTTAATAAACCTCCTTACCAACCAGATAATATTATCGTTGGTAATGAAGCCTGGAATTATGCTTTTAAATGGTGGCAAGACATGATCTTTACTCATAAAGTAGTTGCTCCGGGGTCATATGATAAAGCCGATGAACGTGATCTGTTTTGGAATGGTGTCGTTGCCATGAATATTGATGGACCATGGTTTGTGGGTATGACTAAAGAATATAATGAGGAACTGCTTAATGATTTAGATATTATTGCGTCTCCAGATATAGTATATAATGGCAAACAGTATCCTTTTCACAAACAGAATTATGGAATCACACATTTAGTTTCGACGAACTGTAAGAACCCAGATGAAGCTGTCAATTTTCTCCTCTGGATGGCAACACCAGAAGCACAAGCCATTATATCTGAATGTGGAATGATTCCTTCTAATCTTGATTATTCAACTGGTGCTGATTACTACGCTACTTGGCCATTAAATGCTAAATTAGCTAGTTTAGCCGAGGAAAGATATTATGAACCACCAACTCTTGATCCAGAAATTCCTGAACTCGGAGAGATTAATCGCATAATGATTAATGCTGCCCAAGCCGCTTTTATTAATGGAGATGATGTAGCAAATGTTTTAGGTGATGCAGCCGAAGAAATTAAGGCTCTCTTTAAATAATTAAGTTGTTTGAAAAAGCTTTAGGAGGTCATTTAAATTTAAATTATCTCCTAAAGCTTTTATTAATCGGGTAGGAAAATAAAACTTTTTTATACAGCTTATGAGCAAAAAAGGAATCAAATTAATAAATAATAAAATTAGGAAAAAATCGCTACCTTATGTTTTAGTTTTGCCGATGGTTGTGATGATGACGATAGTTATACTTTATCCGGTAATTAAAACCGTTGGCATGAGTTTTTTTGAGAATTATTTAGCTCGACCCAGTGTTAATCCCTTTGTGGGTTTAAAACATTATTTGAATTTCTTTGATAATAAATACTTTATAAATTCCATCATTATTACCATTAAGTATGTTGCAATCACCGTATTATTACGTTTTGTGATTGGTTTAATTGCTGCCCTCCTATTAAACGAAAATGTAAAAGGCGTGGGAATCGTTCGATCGATCGTTGTTATCCCTTGGGCAATGCCAGTAGTTGTGGTATGTCTATTATTTGTCCAGATGTTTGATTTTCAATATGGCATTTTTAACTATATGTTAACATCTATTGGAATAATCAAAGAACCGGTTAAGTGGCTTTCTGACAAAAATTTAGCGTTACCGGTTGCTATGTTTGTTAATATATGGAAAGGATGGCCATGGGTTGCAATTATGCTCTTGGCTGGTTTGCAAGGAATTCAAAAAGAACAATATGAAGCAGCTGAAATAGATGGAGCTGGATATTTCAAGCAGTTCTGGTATGTAACCTTACCAACCCTAAAACCAGTTACCCTGACCGTTTTTATTTTGTTAATGGTTTGGACAATTAAAGATTTTGATATTGTTTATGTTCTTAATAAAGGTGGTCCAGCTCATGCTACCGAACATATAACAATCTTTATTTATCAAAAAGCATTTGAAGCCTTAAGAATGGGTGAAGCTTCAGCTGCTGGCGTCTTGGTGCTTATAGTAACCATGATTTTTACTATCTTTTATCTAAGACTATTGGATAGAACGGATAATGAATGATGAGTTTTAAAAAACATAAAATTGTTAGGAAAACAATTGTTTATATTGGTTTGGTTTTATTGTGTTCTTTCGTACTAATTCCCTTTTTTTGGATGATTTCATCTTCCTTTAAACCAAGAGCTGAAATTTTTACTTATCCACCAGTTTGGATTCCAAGACAACCTACTTTTGATGCATTTATAAATCTTATCCGTGAAAAACCTTATGGTGGTTTTGGGTTCGGTAAATTTCTAAGTAACACTATGATTGTCTCGTTTTTTACTGCTGTAATTACAGTTATTTTAGCTTCATTTGCTTCTTATTCCCTTTCGCGGTTCCGATTTAGGGGTAATTCTTCTTTAAGATATATGATAATTTTTAGCCAATTGCTTCCTGGATCGTTAATACTGATTCCTTTGTATTTATTGATGAGAGATTTAAAGTTGATAGATAATTTAATGGGATTAGTTTTTGCCTATACCTCACTGACTCTTCCTTATTGCACCTATCTCCTAAAAGGATATTTTGATTCTATCCCAATAGGAATCGATGAGGCAGCCAAGGTTGACGGTTGTAGCCCAGTCGGAGCTTTATTTCATGTTGTTTTTCCTCTTGCTGCACCTGGTATTGTTGTAACATTCACCCAGGCTTTAATACTTTCCTGGAATGAGTTCATGTTCGCATTAACCTTTTTAAATAGTTATGAAAACTGGACTGTTCCCTTGGCGCTTGGCAGTTCCCGCGGTCAATATTTGATTGATTGGGGTTACTTATTTGCAGGTTCAGTACTTATTACGATTCCTATTGTCATTATTTTCTTGTTGTTACAAAAATATATTGTTCAAGGTCTCGTTTCTGGAGCGGTGAAAGGTTAGCAGTTATCGATTTATAAACTATTGTTATTTTATCCTATTCTGTAAATCCCATAAAAACTAAAAGGTGTAGTCATCCTGAGCCCAAGCTGCCTACGGCGTAAGAAAGAAAAATTTAAATGCTCAAAGATAGCCCTTGAAAAATTCATTCAGGGCTGAGGGCGTGAGGATCTCATCCCAACACACAGCCGTCACCCTGAGGCTTCATATGCTGAAGCCGTGAGGGTCTCGTCATAAGCTGAAAAGATTGGAAAATTAAACAATTGAATGATAAACTACGAAATTTTCCATTACATTAGCTGAGAAACTCCTTTTATCCACCAGGCGATATCTTCTATGACTTGCTTGTCAACATGCCCGGGGTTCTGATATTCCTGAGGGATAGACTTTCCCTTGCCAACAATAAAGAGGTGATTTAGGTCGGGATAAAGTTTAAACGTGACGTTATCACGAGAAGAAAGCCCCTTTTCCCAATTATTGAAATCGACCAAGGTGACTTGATAGTCCCTTTCTCCTTGCAAAATAAGTATAGGACAGGATAATTTGTTTGCCTCAACTACTGGATTTCTCTTTTCCAAGTCGTACCAGTAGCTGGCGTAACCTCCCAATCCTGGAACTATTTCGTCTTCTTTAAGCTCTCGGTTTTTTAGCTTATCCCTCCCTTTCTTTATCTCTTCCAGCTGCTCATTTTCTTTTTCGTCTATTTGGCCATCTAAAGAAAAAATGTATTCCGTCTGCTCCACTACTAGTTCCGATAGAGGGCGAGTGGGACCAGCTAAAATAATAACACCGGCTACTTTACTCTCTCGATGAGCTATCTCTGGAACCAATTGTCCACCAAGACTATGTCCCAGAATAAACACTCCTTGTGGATTTGTCTCTTTTTGGCTACGCAAAAATTCAAGAGCCGCTAAGGCATCTTCTATGACCTCTTCTTCTACGGTAAACTGAGATAGGTCTTCAATCTTATTTCCGTGAACATAAGTCCGTTTATCATATCGTAGAGATGCTATTCCCTGACTAGCTAAACCCCAGGCCAGGTCCTTGAATGGTTTATTAGCTAACAAGGTTTCGTCTCTATCGTTTGAACCGGAGCCATGTATCAGAACTAAACCAGGGAATGGCCCTTCTCCTTTAGGTAGTGTTAAAGTCCCTGGTAACTCCCACCCCGGGACGCCAAAAACTACTTCTCTTTCTATAATTTTATCTTCTTCTACATAGTCTGGCGGGGAATACTCAATTTGAGAAAAAGGGAGAAGTTGAAACCCAATGATTTTCCCCTCCTCGCTGAATACTAATTTCGCTTTGAATTCTGCTTTTTCAAACTCGCACCGGGCATAGATCGTTTGATATCCTCCCTCCACGGTCACCCGATAGTCTTTCACCTCTTTTAATAAGCCTAAATCGCTGGTTAGGTTCTCCCACATTTCCTTTAAAGCTTCCAAAGGCATTATTTCTTGCACATTGGGAGCGAAGAGTTCTTCAACCAAATCGTATTTTCCCGCACTCAGATATTGGAAAAAATTCTCAGAGATTTCAATGAGTTCTTCCTGGGAAAAATTGACTTTATCCTCTCCCATAACTGGATTAACCGCCAAAAAAGAGAGAGTTAAGATGGTCATTATCCATATCATTTTATTCATAATTTAGCCTCCTTCACCTAATCATTTTAGCTTATGGTTGAGTTATTTTTACTCCTACTACCAAGGCTTAGATTGTATTACTTTTAAATATAGCAATTTATTAGGAAATATCTTTTTAAAGTCTTAGAACTTAAGATAAATGGTAACTGCTACTCTCAAAAAATAATATTACCATTAAACTTTGGAAATTTAAAAAGGTTTATAAGTAGACTGGTAAGAAAAGATTTAAGCACTCTCAAAGATAGATTATAAAAGGGTAACTTTATGTTTTTCTTAGTCTTGGTAATAGTAAGGAGGTTTCTTTCAATTCCCCTCTTTAGAGGAATGGTATACAGTGACGGAGGAGGTTGCCTTTATTTTTTTGTCATTATGAAAATTAGCTTTTCGAATCCGTGAGGATCTCATCTGATAACACAGCCGTTATCCTGAGGCTTCGTATTCCGAAGCCGTGAGGATCTCATCTTTTTTTAAAAATATTTAAAAGAGTGGATTCTCACGCGGGAAAGCACCGCACAGAATGACGAAAAAAAATCTCCCACTCCCCCGCTCGATCTTTACTTATTAGGCAGCTCTGCTCTTAAGAATGACGGAGTGGGTTGGTCGGAAGCAAAAACAGTCTCTTTGAATATATCGATAGTTTTTATAATCAATCCCGACCTCACTCAACTTTAGGGTATATTAGTTCAAAACAATTAAAAAAGAGAGTGTTTTTTAGTCCTCATTAAGGTTAAAATAGATACGATGACTAATTGAATACCGAAGAATAGAGGTGAGGAAAAATTGGACATTACTTCGGAAACCCAGGCTCAGCTATTAGCACACGAGAAGAATGAAATCACCGAACACCATATCTATTTAACTTTATCTAAAAACCCCAAATTCTCAAAAAATCAGGAAGTTTTAGATAAAATTGCCCATGAGGAGCTTCATCACTATCATATTTTTAAAAAGTACACCCAAAAAGACGTAGAACCAGACCGATTCAAAATCTGGAAATATTACTGGATAAGTCGTATTTTTGGACTTACTTTCGGATTGAAGTTGATGGAAAATGGGGAAGAAAGAGCTCAAAAAAATTATGAGTTTCTCTTAAAAGTCGTTCCCGAAATAAACACCATCATCGAGGAAGAAAATAAGCACGAAAATACCCTTTTGGAGCTCATAGATGAAGAACGGCTCAATTACATTGGTTCAATAGTATTGGGACTTAACGATGCTTTAGTAGAGCTTACTGGTGCTTTAGCTGGTTTTACCTTAGCTCTGCAAAATACTAAATTAATCGCTTTAACTGGTTCGGTTACTGGTATTGCAGCAGCCCTATCCATGGGAGCTTCTGAATACTTATCTACTAAAACCGAAGGAACTGATAAAAACCCTCTCCGAGCTTCTATTTATACTGGTATTGCTTATATTTTAACCGTGATTCTACTAATTCTGCCCTATCTTTTATTAGATAATTACTACCTTTGCTTAGGTTGCACTTTAACCATCGCTGTCGCCATCATTGCTCTCTTCAATTATTATGTTTCAGTAGCCAAAGGAACTCCTTTTGGCAAGCGTTTTTGGGAAATGATAGGGGTAAGCTTTGGTGTAGCTGGCTTTAGCTTTTTTATTGGTTTCCTGATGCGCAAGGTATTTGGTATTGAAGTTTGAGTGAAATTTCAAAATCTTCAGTGATTGTTTTCGTAAAAGTCATCTTGAGTATTGGGAATAGAAAAGAAAGTATCGTCTTCGACCAGGGGTTTTGTTTCAAAATCGGAAGGAGTGATCTGAATAGCTTCATGGTAAAGAAACATATGGTCGAGGCTTTCAAGAGTGGCGCGAATATAAGTACGGAGTGTAGTTTCACCTAAATTGTCAATCAAATTGTTGACATTGAATTGTGCAACCCAATTATAAGCTCTTCCATGTAATTCCACGATTCGTTCAAGGAGTTCTGCAAGGGCTTCCTCTGAAACTGGAGAAACAACCAAGCTTTTTGGACTCAGAGCATATTCGAAAAACTCTATCATTTCGTCACGAGCATTTTTTCCAAACTTTTCTTCAGCTAATTTTGGCATAAGGGTTCGGTCATCCTTTCCCCCATACCACACATCATTCTGGAGGCTGGTGGCAGCAGCAGCGATAACATAGATAGGATAATGATGAGAGTTGGACCAATTGAGTAGCCAATGAAGATTTTGATAAGCTCTGAGACGAGATTGACTCCCCAATCGTCCAATAAGCTCTAACTCGTCAATAAGAATAATCCAACCCTGATAACCACAGAAAATTATAGTATCTGCTAAGCATCCAAAATAGGCTTGGGCATGGTCTTTAATTCGAAAATTGATTTTAAAAGAAGGAAATTTTTCCGCATGGTTTTGACGATGGATCCGTTTCAATTCAGTTATAGGGATTCGGGTGCCCATTAAGTCTCCATAAAGTAAATTCTGTTCTTCTCCGGATGATCGTAAATAATTCTCTAAAACTATTGTTGGGAGAGGATGTAGATATCTATCGGTAACAAGAATTGGTGTGTTAAGAAGATCACTCGGATGTTTTTTTGATAAAGCACGTTCCAAACCAAACATCGAAGAATCAGGTGTCCTTAAACGAGAAGCAGCTCGACCATAGAAATGAAACAGGTTATGGCAAGAAACCTCCCGGCTCAGCGAAACGAAACTCACAGCAAAATGACGATCAAAAGCTAAATGCTCTGCGGTGGTAAGAACATGAGTTTTACCCTGGCCATATTGACCCCAGGTCAATCTTCCTTTGGGAATTTGTCCAGTGGTCAATCTATCAAGATCGGTACCGATACAATCGGTTATATTCTTGCGTAGATTGGGTAATATTTTGGTCGAAATCCGGGTCGGTACTCCGGTTCGAAGGGCTTCAATCACTTTTATAGCTTCTAAGCGTGTTTCAGTATAACGTTCCATATCAATATCCCTCTTTTTTGTTCATAAGTAAGGCATTTTCCATTACTACTGCTCGAAATTTACTCGTTGATAAAGAAGTTGGGGAGTATTCATGAAACTTACGTTCATATCCAGCAGATAAAAAGAGAGCATTCATTTTAGCTATTAACGTTGGTTCTAATTGATCTCCTAAGGCTTTTATAAAATCATCCATATTGACCATATCAGCAAAAGGGTTAAAGTGGTTAACTGAGATTAATCCTGATTGTATGCGCATCCAAAGAGCCTCATAACTTTTAAAACCTCTTTTTTCATCTTCGAGCATTGGATAGCGACCTGATAAAACCATAACAAAACTGTTTAATAATTCAGAATCGTCGATAAGTTGTCGGATGATTTCACAAACATCTTTAATTGCACTAGGAGTGTAATAATAACGAGCGGTTTCTGGAGAACGACGAGTGATAATATCTACATCATCAATGAGAACAACCAGACCATTCCATCCGGCTAATTTCAAGAGACGAATTAAAGAATTGAGCCAATAACGAGCATTTGATTTTTGTAATTTTTCAAATAAATAGGTAGACTGACGTTCATGACGCTCTAATTTTTCACCTGACAACCAACGTAAGGCGTTATTAAGGTTACCATTTTGACCTCTGATCATACGTTCCTTAACCACCGTATAGGCAAAAGCTGAGAAAGAACTGCCAAAGTCGGCATCTTTAAATACTTGACTGGCAGTATTACGAATCTCTTTTTCCGCAGTTACTTGCATCATTCCATCTTCGACCATCAATGGAAGAAGTGGTTTTGAACCGTCATAATGGTTGCTATCATAACCGAGAAAATTGGCTGTTTTTCGGCAGAGTCCACGGACGAGCTCTTCCTGGTTAATTTGGGAGACGATGGTTCGATATAAAGTTGGGAGATCATTCAATTTAAAATAAAAATCACGAAGAGATAAAAAAACAGTTGCATAACCCTGATCACGAGCATCCTGTTCAATGCAATGTAATAGGTGAGTTTTC
>Ga0255341_1006392_pt1 | contig 11054 bp, 3 predicted proteins | sample wastewater_treat_8_FD_192418 | JGI IMG/M metagenome (GOLD analysis project Ga0255341, IMG submission 192418) | Wastewater microbial communities from Lulu Island WWTP, Vancouver, Canada - plant12 | ecosystem: Engineered > WWTP > Wastewater > Unclassified | place: Canada: Vancouver, British... | reverse complement strand
TGACCAGCCACATATTGTTTTTGATTATAGTGTCCTGTTGGATCCCAATACATCAACGGCTCGTTATGACAGTATGTATACAGATTCAAGCTCAATGGATCGCTTGGATTCCCACTGTATGTATCCTCCTGCAAGAACCTTGCTATAGTCGGATCATACATCCTGGCATTGAGGTAATAAAGCCCTGTTTCCTTATCGTACTGGTAGCCTGAATAAAGTATGGAGTTTTTATCCTTTGCAGCACCGTTTGACTCAACTATGTTACCGAACGCATCATAGTAGTAGGTTGCATCAATATTACCGGTTGCAACATTAATCAACGCAGTTACATCAGCATGTCCATTGTACATGTAATAGTAACTTTGACCGTCAACAGTCCTCATAAGCAGATTAGTTCCATAGACGTTTCTGCTTATCTTATCTTGCTGACCTGTCTGCGACTCTATCTCCAGAACAACCTTATCATACTCATACAAATATCTTATAACAGTTGATCCAACCTTCTTGCTTACCCTTAGTCCATCTCCATTGTAAGTATTTTCAACTGTTACTCCTGCTGAAGTAGTCTTTATTAGCTGGTTAAACTCATCATATATGTTTTCTACAACTTCAGGAACTCCTGCCACACCGTTTGAATATGGTGTTTTTGTCGTAGTCAGCTGGTTTCCATTATTATCATATGCATAATCAATAACCTGAGTCAATACATTGTTTACTTTGGTTGTTATTTTTACCAAACGATTCTGGTTATTATACTCATAATCATTATAAGTTGTAGTGCCGGACTCTACTATAGTTTCTGTCTTTCTATTGCCTGCTGCATCATAGGTGTAGGTTGTAGTAGTACCGTTAGGCTCTGTAACCTTTTCAAGCCTGTTAAGTACGTCATATTTATAGCTTGTTTCACCTTTATTGGAGCCGTTTATAACCTCTTTCTTGGAAGATATATTATGGGCTGCATCATAATAATAGGTATATACATCCATGTCTGTTCCGTCAGCCCTTTTATTCCTGAGCTCTTTTAGAAGATTATCCTTGTAATATGAATATACTTCCTTTGAGTGGTCAGGATATTCAACAGCAGATACACTTCCATTATCATAATATAAATATGTGGTTGTTTTACCGTCGGCAATAACCTTCCACAGTCTTCCGGCCTTATCATAAACCTTTGTTGTAACATTTCCTTTTGGATCTGTAGACTTTTCAGCAACTGAACCGTCATTAGCATCTATAATTATATCATAGTTGTATACGCATACTCCAAATCCCGGAACCTTTTTGGATGTTACCCTATCAAGGGCGTCGTAGGTCCTTTCGGTAGTACCTGTACTATCTGTAATGGTTTTCAGATTGCCATCTTTGAAATATGAATATGTAATCTTGTTTGTTCCAATTGCCTTGCTTGTTACCCTTCCATGTACATCATATTCATACTTTGTAACTTTGCCATTTCTGTCAGTTATTGTATCTATGCTTCCATCAGCATTATATGTATAGCTGATAATTTTTGAAAAATCATATGTGTAAGTACCATCGGCATTTTTTATTCTTCCGCCTGGGTCTATTCTCTTTGAAAGCTTATTTGCGGCATTATATTCAAAGTATGTTACATTGTTTTTGCCGTCTGTCTGAGAAATCATATTCCCATTGTTGTCATAATCATAAACGGTTGTCTCGTTCTTTGCATTTTTAACTGATTTAAGCCTACCCAGCTCATCATAAACAAATGTGGTCAGATTATCCTTTCCGTCCTTCTTAGTTTCAATATTTCCAACGTTATCATAAGTTTGCTTAATCGTATGTCCCTCAGGATCCTTTGTAGTTAAAAGCCTGTTGTTTTTATCATAAGTGAAATAAGTTCCATGATTTAATGCATCATATGATATTGTCTGAACATTGTTATGGTTATACTCCAGCTTCTGTATGTATTTGTCAAACTGATCTTTCTTTCCTATAAGTCTGTTCAAGCTGTCATAAATATCTGTAGATGTATTGCCCCTCCAATCAGTTACAGAAGTCTGATTACCGTTATCATCATATCCGTATGTTGTAGTATGCACAATACCATTTACAGTGATATTTGAAGTATAAAGTCTGTTAAGTTTATCATAAGTGTACTCCCATGTGTGGAGCTCCCCATCCTTTTCAAATCTCTTGTTGCCGTTTAAGTCGTAATATGAGTATTCCGTTATGCTATCAGTGCCATCTAACTTTGAACGGGTATGGGACAACTCTCTTCCCTGATTGTCATAGGTAAATACATCTTTAGCTCCCATGCTGTCACTTATTAACTTCAAGTTACCCATTACATCATATTGATAAACTATTATATTCTTCTTATCCCCCGGATACTCAGCTTTTCTCAACATATTAAAGTTATTGTATTCGTAAGTTGTTATGTTTTCATTAGCATCTGTTTCCGAAAGCAGGTTTCCTACAAAATCATATGTATATGAACTTAAAGTTATTTCATCTGCTGAAGCTGATTTCTTATATTTGATAAATGTTATATTACCGGCATCGTCATAGTAATAATTTGTTATTACTCCCTTTGCATTAGTTTCTGATGTTTTTCTTCCCAATGCATCGTAAGTATACTTCATTGTATACGGAAGAGATCTTTCTTTAGTCACAGGGTCCTTAACAGTTTCAATATATCCGGCCAGATTGTATGTTGTCTCTGTTCCGTATCCGCTATTAATCTTACTGTCAACATCCGTACCTGTACCGGCTTCATAACCCAGTGCATCCAGTTCTTTTATAACAAAGCCCAACTTATTGTATTTATAAGCATTCTGAATAATGTTTACCTGCTGTGCTTCCAGTTCAAATGTTATAGGATTCACTTTGAATTCTTCACCGACATAGGATTTTGTCTTGAGTCTGTCCATCAAGTCGTAAGTATACTCCAGCCTGTTCATTTCTGATAAATCCTTTGAAGAATCATAATCCTTCGGTGCAACCTCAGCGATTTTTCTACCTGCTCTGTCATAATAATAAGCTGTTACTTTGCCATTTGCATCAGTTATCTTTTCAAGCTGCCCTCTCTTATTATATGTATATTCGGTCTTATTACTTCTTGCATCAAATGAAACTTCAACATTCCCTTCCCAGTTGTATTTTGTAGTAACACATATAACTGCGAAATTCCCATACTCGTCTATTCCCGGCTGACTTACGCTTGTTTGCCTGTTCAATTTGTCATACGAGTAAGTAGTTGTAACATTATCCGGTGTTGTAACTTCTTTTAAATTACCGTTGTAATCATATGTGTAAGTTGTTGTAATCGGTATTAAATTTCTTCTTTCGATAGGATTACCATAAATATCCCCATCAAAAACATAGACTTTTTTAGTTTTAGGTTTCCCAAGGTAATTATTATCATATTCAGTTTTGATGTATTTTATATTATCTGTAAAAACCAACTCTTTGCTTAGGTTTCCATCATCATCGTACCGATATTCCTTTTTTCTTCCCTCACTATCAATTGTTAATATTAACCTACCGTTTCCGTCATATTCATTTCTGACTGAAACTACCTGAGTTGGAATCTTATTTAATTCTACGGTATCCTTGCCCTTTACTATAATATGCTCGTTGCCCGCTTTGTCATATTCAGTCCTGGTATACGAATACTTTACTTTACCATTAACAATTTCAAAAGGAGTCCACTGTTCAGTCAAGCGATTCAATCCGTCATACTTGTAATAAGTTGTATAACCATCTTCATTTGTAGAAGAATCAACTGTACCATTAGCATTGTACTTAACAGACTTTGTTGTACCATCGGGATTGAGCCAACTTATCTCTCTACCGGCATAATCATATGTTATCGTTGTTATAACTATTTCTTCGTCATTTAAATAGCGTTTTTCTGTTTTCTGTGTCTTTCCGTCAGCCAATATGCTATATGAATACTCGTAAAGGACTACAGGCGTTGCTGTAGTGTAAATTATCAAATTAATTACTGTTGCTTCTACTAACTGGTAACAAATCAATCCCTTTCTCAGTTTTCAGTTCCGGTAGTAAGTGCTTACTGGTATATCCTTTATCGCCTATCAGTACGATATTGCGATATGAATCTACCAAGTCCCATATAGCTTTTCTATCATCAACATTGGCAGAAGTAATAGTAAAATCTGTAACAAAACCATCTAGGGTTACTAACATATGGAGTTTGAACCCTAAGTAAGTTTCTTTTTTTGAAGGACATGTACCGTAAGTAGCTTCATATCCCCTAAAGGTTTTATGGAATCTTGCTCTTCCAAACTTGCATACTGGTATGGAATACTATCAATAACCCTGTATTGCTCGTACTTGTATCCTGTAAGGTTTGAGAGCTCCTTGCGGATTTCTTCAATAACTGCATGAAGATTTCGGCGTATTCTGTTAAACCTTGTTCTATGGCAAAACTTTGGAAACAGATCTCTCATTTTTTTTACAGAATCCTAACCAAGCTTTCTCTGAGTCGATTGTTAGTAATTCACCTATCGTTAATAATACTTGTTGCTGTTTGAGTGTCCAATATCATAGTAGCTGTAGAATTAATTTTTGCTTTTCTTCAATACAGTTTTAGAACGTATATTAATTTTCCATCAGTTGAAAATTTGCTTTTTCATCCCATAAGATATGCTCCTCTTTATAGTAAACAGTTTTAAAATTTCACTGTCTACCATAAGAGGAGTATGTCAATCACTACAGTCGGGGCAATAAATTATTTGCATCATGAGTTAAGCGTCATATTAAATTAGGATTCTTATAGCACCACTCAGAGTCAAAAGGTAATTTCCTTAATTTTTCCAGTGTTTCAAAAGTGTAAACCCATTTGTATCCATCTAACCATAAATAACAATTAGGATTTATCTTAAATAACTCGTACATAATCTTATAGAATAATCTTTCATTGCCATCAATTAAATCAATAAATGCAATTCTAAATAACTCCTTGCCATTATCAACCCATTTAAACAAATGACTGAAATTATTATCTTTATCATAACTACTTATACTGACAATAATTTGTTGTTCTTTTCCATCTACTAATTGATTATCTATTAAATTCATAGAAGATTCTTTAGCACTTCCATCATCATTGTAAGTTGTTCTATTGATATAAATATTAAGATTTGCATTTGCAGAAGCAAGCTTTATATCATCTAAGAATTTATCTACAGAAAATTCCAGTTTGTCTTTTAGTATTACTCCTGTACTACCCATTTTAATTCAATACCTCCTTTAACCCCTCTAATGAGTTAATAACAATACTAACCTTTTTGGCTTTAATATCATTTAGGAGTTTTACATTATTTGGGTTTGTCATATCAACTGCCTCATCAATATATAGTACCACTTTTTTATTTAAATTGTTTAAAAAATCTGCATGTGATGGGTCTGCATACTTGCAAATTTGGTCAAAACTTACAGCACCTATTGATTTCTTAACCTCAATAATTGCATCCGCTGTAACTACATCCAAGTCACCTGCAATAGTCTTTTCAACTGTCCTTATAACTTGTTGCCCAAATGCAGTTACCTCCTTTATATTATTTCTAATATAGTTAGCAACTTTAGCCTCTAATGCTTTACCAACATTTGTACTATTTAAAGCACTATCAATAGCTATATTTACATTTTTTATGCTTTGATTGACCCAATATAGTGCTCTACCTGTTGGGTTAGTGTAATCAACTCGAATACAATTATTATGCACCAAAAGCCCATTCATTCCTACAAAATATGTATGGAAGTCCTCAACATTGAGGTTATAAATACTTATCGGCTCCGAAGTCTCATATGGCTCAACTGAAACAATATCAGTCATTTCTCCGGATGCAGTCACAACCTTATCTCCGGCTTTAAGATTTTCAGCTGCAACCCACCAGCCAATGTCGGTAAAGAATAAATGTCCTAGCGTTGTATTTATTATACCATTATCAGTACTTATGCGTACAAATTTTTTCGTTTCTTTCTTATAAACATAAATTACTTGTTTATAATCAATCTCTCCCGTTTTTACATCTTTAGCTAAAACAAATTCTCCTTCAGTTATTTCATCAATTCGCTTTAAACCTGTTTTTGTTGTTACAAGTGTTTCACCAGTAAAACAGCCAGTCAAAGAGTATGAGCATTGGTCAGGTGTTAAATCTTTTTTATCAATGTCTATCTCTACATCTACTTTTTCTTTTCTCAGCTTAAACCTTATTTTAGTCCCTAGGTCTTTTGTTTCTTGTACGATTTCGAAAACAGAATCAAGTTTTGTATTCAAATAAGTTTTTAATAATTCAACACCTTCAGCCATCTTGTTTAATGTCTTAGCCAAAGCTTCTTTACTTGCTATGCTCTTTTTTGCAACCTTTGAGTAAACTTGTGATATTACTTTATTTTTCTTAAGTAAGTCAAGTACCTTCAATGATTTCACAATTCCTGTACCAGATACAAAAAATGATGATACAAAAATGATTGCTTCACCTATTTTTTTGCCTTTGCCGTAGCTATCGGCATTTTTGAACTCTTCTATAAATGCAGTTACCATATCTTTTAATGCATTTATAAACATTTCCTTTTCTTCTGAAAATCCTACAGGCCATAGCACCTTACATAAAAAGCTTACAGTATCCAATGTGTTTTTCGGATTTTTCAACATTTCCCATATTGAAGTAAAAATCTCTTTCACAGTTTCAGGATAGTCCTTTAATGCACTTAATGCACCTCCAAGAAGACCACCCATTTCATCGCCAGTAACTCCATACGTTGCCTGAAGCCATGCTCTTCTTAAGCCCACATTAGATCCTTGCCAATTTCTTATTTTATCCATCGGTAAATAATAAGAATCGTAATATTCCTTTGCACTAACACTTGATTCTTTGTTATATTTATCGATTAATGTGCCATTATATTCCTTAGTCGGTGCATCAGGAATCATACTGTACCATTTTACAGGTGCCGGGTATTCGGCGAAGCTTGGACTTCTCTGTATTTCAATATCAGTCCAATGTTTTAAGAAAAGTGCTTTAACATCATTATTTTTGAGATTGCCATATTTACCATACTTACCGTTACATAATGTATTATATGCATCTGTAAAAAATGCAGCTTTTACATAGTTGTTTACAGCTTTCTCAAATTTGTCGTCCCAGTATGCATCAATTATACCCATGCTGTTTTTTATATCGGTAGCTTCAAACTTATGTCCGGATTTCATCGCTTTGCCCATAAGCTTAAGCATATTTACTTTTGTATCATATACATCTTGGCTTCCATAAATCAAATTTTTGTAGTTTTTATAAGCAATTTTTATATTTTTTACTTTAGCATAACATCTATTTTCTTCCCCGGAAAAATACAAATCAGGTATGAAAATCTTTTGAACTTTGTTATATGAAACATGAGTATCAGTTATAACAATATTTTTCCCATCATAAGACAGATAGTACCCATTTGCAGGAGTCAATTTATAAACATTTTCAAGATATGCTCTTACATTTACGCCTTTAGACTTGACATATGCTTCATTTAAACACAAAACATACCTGTATTCATCAAGTGCTATAGCTGTTTCCAGATCAACCGCTCCATTTGCATATACCGGTAAAAGTTTATTAGTACTCCTACCCATAAACTCCACTTGAAACTTTTTAACAGACTCTGCAGTAATATTACCATACAGCTTTGAGCCACCTTTGTATACTTCATTGTATAAATATGCAGATTTCCCTTTTCCTGGTGCCCAACATTCAAGTTTTCTAAGTACCTGCTGAATTTTTGTAATATTATACCTATTTACAAGAGAATCATAGTCATCATACCCAATCCACGCAGGCATGATATCTCTACTCACATCACCAGGTTCAACGTTTTCATCTCTATTCCCAGGCAAAGAATAAATTTCAGTCATTCCGAAAGCAGCTTTGAAATCCCCAATTTTTACAGCAGGCTTTCCATTTACAATATAGATCTCATTTTTAAATGTATGAGTATATCCCCCGATGGTAACATTAACAGATTTATCAGGATTTATCTGGTAATCGCCATCCATTTCATATGCCAGCAGTTCAAGATATGCCATATCTGCACTCAATGATTGCATTATTGGATCACTAACACAAATATAATATTCTCCTATTCCGTTAAGATAATCACTATGTCTTACTTCGAAACGGTATTTTTGATCCTTAGTAAGTTCCATAAGAATATAGAAATTATTATCCCATTCGTTGTCGTCATTATGGTCACTTGAGCTAATTAACTTACCTTTGCTGTCATAAATGTTTATCTCTGTATCAGTTTCACCCATACTGCTTATGCAATAAAGCTTTGTTTCATCTGGAGTAAACTCATAAGCATCAATATCTCCAGCCCAATTGATACAACCATATGTTTTTTTGGATGTTATTTTCTTTGCCGGACCTTTTTTCTCTTTTGGTTTGTCTTCTTCTGATTCAATTATATCTTTCAATTTTTCTGCAATATCATTTATCTCAGTTTCAAGGTCAACACCTTTTAAACTTGTGTTAAGCCTAAAGTAACTTCCATTAGTTATACTGGCTATCTGTGATAACAAATAAGAATATTCGCCTAAAGAAACACAAAACACCTTTATGTTCTCTTTTGCCATTCTTTCAGCCACATAAAAAACCTCATCAGACGAAGAGCAGTTATTTAGTCCATCAGAAAGTAATATTACATATTTCCTATTTTTTGAATTAATAAGAATTCTTTCACTTTCCTCCAGTCCTCCTTTAATATCTGTCGCTCCTCCACCAATTGCCATATTCAAAGCATTGATAATAGAATCTTTGTCACCGGTAAGATCAACAAGTCTCTTCACTTTATTAGTAAATTTGACTACCGCGAATATCGACTTATCATAATCTATATCTTCAAGCACCTTTTTAGGTATTCCAATACGTGAATTAACACTGTCATTTCCAGACATGCTTCCTGAATCATCAATAGTAAATACTGTTTCCTTTTTAAAACTTATCACACCATCATTTTTTTTACCTGGAACATATGTACTAAAGTGATTTACCCTTGCTGTTATAATGTTATTATACTTGTCTACAGAAACCCTATAATCCGGCAGTGGCACAAGTACTTTATTTTCATAATCAACCTGATAAACAGTTAATTCATCTTCAGATATTCCATCAAGATTTATCTCGTTATAGTTAAATGAGATGCTAGCTTCTTGCATCGTGTAACCTTCAAGAGATATTTCAACCGGGTTCCCAATCACTCCGTCTATGGAACTAAATATAAAGTTATCTAATTCATTTACTTTTATTGGGCATGCTTCAAGGCCTCCACTGCCATAAACCTCAACAGTAACACTTTCCGATTGTGTTTGTGCTTTAATTGAATAATATGAATATTCATCCTTTGAAATCGGTGATTTTCCAAGGGCAATTTCAGCATTGTCGAAAACTCCGTCTTCATCAGTATCCGGATTTAACGGATCAGTAATGAAACCATATTTGCCGGTTACTTCATCACCGTCGCTGATAGAATCACCATCAGTATCAAAATTATTCCAATCCGTCCCAATTCTTATTTCTTCTCCATTTTTAAGACCATCATTATCATAATCATCCTCTTCGTTAAAAGTCCTTATCGATGTTACACGTATTGTCTTACCCTTCTCATTGTTTGTTTCATCAGTTTCATTAATAGCCTTGTCATAATCAACATATGCAGATATTATATATTCTCCCTCATTTGTTGGAGTCCAGAAGTAAGGATTATTTCCCTCATCTGTAGAAACCACAACATATCCACCACTGTCAATACTTCCCTTATAGGGGTCAGCCCATATGATCTCACCATAATTTATTCTAAAACCAACTTTGTTAATTCTGCCAAAAGGACTTGCATAATCAGATGTGTTCCTTATTCGGACTTTTAAAACTACTTGATCCCCTACTGCAGGATTGGCCGGTTCAAGAATAATGTCTTCAATGCTTAAGTCACACTTCCCCTGAACTTTTATACTTTTAAACATTATGTTATTTGTTTCATCTAACTCTGTGAACTGGTCAAGATCATCCACAATAGCTGCTACAGTATATTCACCTTCTTCTGCATACCAATAATCATTGGTTATACCACTATTACATTTTAATGTAACTTTTTCACCAGGCTTAAGTCCTGATGTATAGGTGTCCGACCATAGCACAGTAGTATCATCTATCTTAAAACCAACCCTGATAGCCTTATTATTGGTAATTTTACCTTCCCCAATGTTTTTAATATCTGCACTAATTCTTACACGATCCCCAACATTAATATTATCTGGCTCTATATGGATATTAGTTATTGCAAGATCAGGTACTTTATCAACATCCAATTTTTCATAGAGGCTATTGTTTTCTTCTAAAGTATCATCATTCTTATCGGTTGCTATAATATATGCTCTCATATCATATACACCTACGGATGAAACAACCGGTTGATTTTTTGCCGAGTCATATACTGCAAGAGTTATTGTTTCATTATTCTTAATTTTTCCTAAATAGTCTTCTGAATAGTAGGTACTACCATTTAATGTTAAACCTACTTTTATGGGCATTGACCCGGCAGTATCGCCATAACCACAGTTTGTTATCTTAACCTTTAAATCCAGAGGATGATTTACAAGACTGTCATATGGCATTACAATTTCAGAAACCTTAAGTTCGGGACTTCCAATGTTTATACTGGTTTCGAGAGAATTATTTGATTCATCTGACTCTATAAAAGGACTCTTCTTGTCAATGCTTAGTTTAACAGAATAGATATTCTTATTACCAATAATATCCTCATACAAACTATCGTCTATTGGAATTAATATTTGACCTTTTGAAGCGATAGCTCTACTATTATATTCCGTATAGTATGTTTTGTTTGTTTCCTTTACTTCAATCTTTATTCTAAATGTATTGCTGGCATGATTTTTACTTCGATTATCTTGTAAACTATGCTGTCGGAATTCGGACACTTGGTGAAATAAACCTTGCAGAGAGAACCCTCTACTATTTCAGGGAAAGAGTCTATCAGTATTGTTTGGACAATCC
>Ga0255341_1006378_pt1 | contig 11073 bp, 9 predicted proteins | sample wastewater_treat_8_FD_192418 | JGI IMG/M metagenome (GOLD analysis project Ga0255341, IMG submission 192418) | Wastewater microbial communities from Lulu Island WWTP, Vancouver, Canada - plant12 | ecosystem: Engineered > WWTP > Wastewater > Unclassified | place: Canada: Vancouver, British... | reverse complement strand
AGTCCGGACGTTTAATCATTTCACGCATATCACAGCCCCAACAGCCCTTTTTCCGGCACAATCACCACATCGCCATCCAGAAGCGGAACATCCTCTTCAAATGCACCCTGCTTGTAGATGCGTCCCACATCCACCAGCAAGGTTTTTTTGCTGCCATCCGGCGCCGTCCGCTGTATTTGGACTTTGCCGGGATTGGCAAATTGTGTCATCCCCCCCTGCGCGAGAATGGTCCGCGCCGCCGTTGCGTTGGGTCCGGGACTGACCGCCACGGCCCCAGGTTGATTCACCTCGCCCAGCAAATAAACCTGAGCGCGAACCAGATTATGAATGGAAGGGACAAAGAAAATATCCCCTTTTTGCAAGGGCAGATTCATGCGCATATCAGCCGCGCTGAAAAGACGGTTTAAATCCAGAGGCACAATGGCGTATTCGCCATTCGGCCGCATTCGCATGATTCGGGCGCTGCTCCAATCCGCCCGTTCCGTCAACCCGCCAATTTTCGAGACGGCCTTAATAACATCCATATCCTTCGTGTACGGATGAAATCCTGGCTTGGCGACCTCGCCCATCGCCAAAAATTCATCCCGGCTTTCCGCTTCCCCCCGCGACGGAACCACCACAATATCCCGTGGGCGAAGGTACTGGTCTTGACTGAAGTCCATGGTGTCCAAAATCGCGCGAACATTGACCTCGATATTTTGTCGCTCCATGCTGCCGCCCGGAACCCACCGTAAAATCCGAACACGCTCGCTCGCCGCATTGTCCGCCAGCCCGCCGCTGCGTGTAATGGCCTCCACCAAAGTCAAAATGGAATCCCCGCGAAATGGCAAACTGCCGGGACGCTGCACCGCCCCCGTGACCAGCACATCGCCTTCTACAAAGTTGGCAATGGAAATATCAACGTGAGCCTCCTTGAAGTATTTTTCGACAAGAACAGACTCCAGTTTCCGGGCAGCTTCATCCGCCGTCATTTCCGCGATAAACACCCGCCCCGCAAAGGCAAAGTCCACCGAGCCATCCCCCGCAACCGCATACACCCGGGAAATATCCGGCTGCTCTTGAACATAAATATTCAAGCGATCCCCGGCCATGATGCGCCGACTGGAAGCCTCGTCGCGGTTTTGCGCTTGGACGACAGGTGTTGCCCCAAAAAAGATGCTCGCCGCAAACAGCCCCGGCAACGCGCCCCGCCAAAAGGCCCGAATGATACGCATGAAATTCATATGGTCACTCTACTCAAAAACAACGAGCCGGACAATGCTCGTTTTGAAGGTATTTCGCCCGTTGGCATCCGTTCAGCACACACTCAAAAAACGTAGTTCAGTGAATACGTAATCAAGTGCTTTTCCATAGGGCCTTCCGTATGAAAATTGGAATCCTCAGAACTATAGGTGTAGGCCAAAATCCGGGACAACTTGCGGCTGAACTGCCGATTATGGGTCAAGCCGAACGTCCAAGTCGTGATTTTTTCGGTTTCAGCGGCATCATCCCCCAACGGTGTTGATTCCTCGTAAGTCACTCCGGCCACGAACATAAGATTATAGACAAACAGGTCCCGGATGCTGAAATCATATGCATAGGTCGTAGTTTCGGTCTCTGAGTTGGACCCCAGAGTGGAGCGGGGCTCTTGCGAGAAAGTGACCGCATGGCGGGCGCGGGGACCAAGTAACTGTTCCAACATGACGTTATAGATGAAGGTGACTTCGTCCTCATCCATACTCTTTTCCCACGTGGCAGACGCCGACAAGCGCAACGCCTTGGAGAGTTGGAACTCGTCCATGGCCGTTACCGTGTGGGTCGGTTCCCAACGCTTCTCGCGCTCGCCGGGATCTATTGTCTCATCTTCATAAGAAATGCCGAAAGAATAGGAGAGTTGAGGCCGCCGCAAAATTTCCACCGGGATGGCGCCAGTCACCCCAAACGTCTGCGTGGTTTCATCCGTTTCTTCATCCGTTTCAGTAAGCGTTGTCAGCTTTTTTTCCCACGTATAAAAAAGGCTGCCCCAGGTGAAGACATCCCAGTAAGCGCTCGCCGTATACGTCAGCTCATCTTTATCGCCGATTTTATATTCCTCTTTATCGTGCCGCTCTTGGAGAAAATCCACAATGGCCTCCAAACGAACCTTGCGGTAATTCCACAGAGCCCCAAAGTTGGCGTTATGGGAGAACATGGGGTCATACGTGGCCCCCCCGGGCACATAGGTGTCTTTTGCGCCGTCAGCAGTATACTCTGAACTTAACAGTCCGGTGAACGTCAAGCGCGGATGAACGGCTTGAAGATTCAAACTGACATTGTACAGTGTCGTGTCCAAGTCATTCCGCTTGAAGTAGTCTTGATAGGCCACCGAAGCCGCCAGATTCATGACCGTACGCCCGGCGGTTGTTACCGGTTGTGAACTAATTTGCAGGCCCGGCATCCAGTAAAAATCGCCTTCGGGATAATTGGGATCAACCTCCTCCGGGTATACATCCTCAGCATTGCTGTCATAGCCGAATTCGCATGTCGCGGTTGCCGAGAATTGGAACGGGCCCAAACGCAAAATTTGTGCCTGTGCGATGCTGGCGGTGAAGAAACCAACGAGAAGCGCCAATCCCCAGACGCGCCACATTCCCCGCCTTACAGCAGCACAATCGGACCGCTTAACCTGCAAAAGCAGGCGCTCACCATCCTGATGCCCGACGCACATGCTGAATCACGCCAACGCCCGCGCCCGCCCGCTCTCGGGTCGGGTCGGGGCATCCCCGGTTTACCGGGAGCTCTTGGTCGGATTATATTCTTTTACAGCAGCCGCCGGAGAACCGGAGAAATCGCCCGGCTCGCCCCACTGCACCACTTTGCCATTCTGGAAATAGACCCAATATGTTTTCGGGGTCCACGTAAAGACCGGCGGCAGATATTCCCACACCTCCGACCACTCTTCGCCTTCATAGACCTTGGAGGCGCGAATGGTGAAAGGTTTGCCAATGGCCTCTTGAACGGCTTCTGGCTCCATACCCAACTGGAGCTTGCTGACATCCACATTCCACGAAGCACATGCGCTGAGAGCCAGCGCCAGTGCCAATCCACCCAAAAGTCCCTTTATTGCTCGAATCATTGCCGTCTCCCTTGCATCGCGTGTGGTCTTTACACTACATTTGCGCCGGATTATGCCACATCCCCCAGTCGGCTGGCAAGCGTAACAACAAAAACTTTTTACCAAAACTTTTTTACCGCCGGGGGTGGCGGGGCTACCACCAGCGGCCATCGCAACAGGCTTAAGCGCCAAACCTCCTATCGCCGCAACGCCTTGGTCAGCGCCGGGACCACTTGGAACAAGTCGCCCACAATGCCGATGTCGGCCACCCCAAAAATCGGGGCGTCCGGGTCCTTGTTGATGGCGATAATGGTATCGCTGCTGCTCATGCCCACCAAATGCTGAATCTGGCCGGATACGCCGCACGCAATATAAATCTTGGGACGCACGGTTTTGCCGGTCTGCCCGACCTGATGGAAACTGGAAATCCAGCCCGCATCCACGGCAGCCCGGCTCGCGCCGATGGCCGCGCCCCCCAGCGCGTCCGCCAAATCCTCCAGCAATTTGAAGTTTTCCGGCGCCCCTACCCCGCGCCCGCCAGTCACAATGAACTCCGCGCCAGCCACGTTGACTTCGTTCTGCATGGCATTGACCGTTTCCAGCACCCGCACCACCGGGTCCTTCAAGTTCAGTGCCTCCTCAATCAGTTCGCCAGTCCGTCCCGGCACAGGCGCAAGCGGCGCGAACACCTTCGGACGCACAGTGGCCATTTGCGGGCGGTGGTCGGGACACACAATGCAGGCCATGATATTGCCGCCAAAGGCGGGGCGGGTTTGCAACAGCAAGCGCTTCTCAACATCCACATCCAGCTCGGTGCAGTCCGCCGTCAAACCGGCGTTGACCTGAATGGCCACGCGGGCGATAAACCCACGCCCGATGCTGGTGGCACCGGCCAGAAGCGCTTCCGGCTTATATTTGCGCACCAGCGCGCTCATGGCCTCGGCATACGGCTCCGCCGTATAGTTCTCCAACGCAGGATGATCCACCAGATAAACCTTGTCCGCCCCGTACTCAAATAGCTTATCGCCCAAACCGCGCACTTGGTGCCCCAACAGCACGGCGGACAACTCGACGCCCAGCTTGTCGGCTAACGTGCGCCCCTGTCCCAACAGTTCCAGAGTCACGTCCTGCAACTGGCCGGCGCGTTGCTCCGCATATACCCACAAACCACGGTATTGCTCAGCTTCGGCCGCCATCGCGGAGCGGTCCGCCACTTCCAGCGTCAACGCCCCCACCGGGCAAACATCCACGCACGCGCCGCACGCAGTGCAAGCCTCATTCACGTCCACCTTGCCATCCTCCGCCCGCTGACTCAGCGCGCCAAATGGGCAAGTCGCCACGCACGCGCCGCAGCCCGTGCACAAATCCAAATCAATTTTCAGGGCCATGATTCCGCTCTCCCTACACCAGTTTCCGCTCGCGCAACAAATCCACCAGCCGCTGAGCCATCACTTCGGGTTCCTCCCCCTGCCATTTCACGCCGCCGGTCTTTGGCGGCGGCGAAAAGATTTTCACCACTCGCGTCGGCGAGGCGTTCAAGCCGAGCTTGGCGGGGTCCGCCCCGGACATTTCCGCCGTCATCGGCTCAATCACCAGCTTTTTGGCCGCCATTTTACCGCGCAACGAAGCCATCCGGGGCACATTCGCCTCCTTCAGCACAGTCAAGGCACAAGGCAGCGAAACCGCCAGCTTTTCATAGCCGTCCTCATACAGCCGCTCCACGGTGGCCTCGCCATCCGCGATTTCAATCGCCCGCGCATACGTAATACAAGGCATGCCCAGCCAAACCGCCACGCCGGGGCCAACCTGAGCGGTGTCGCCATCAATGGCCTGCTTGCCAAACAACACCAAATCCGGCTTCTCCAGTTTGCCAATCGCCGTGCTCAACGCATAGCTCGTCGCCCAGGTATCCGACCCCGCAAACGCGCGGTCGCTAAGCAACACCACCGCATCCGCACCCCGCCCGACAGCTTCTTTCAGAATATCCGCCGCCTGCGGGGGACCCATCGTCACCACGGTCACTTTTGTGCCCGGATGTTTTTCCTTGAGTTGCAGCGCCATTTCGAGCGCGTTTTCATCAAACGGATTCATGATGGACTCCACCCCGTCGCGAATCAGCGTATTGGTTTCCGGGTTAATCCGGACCTGGGTGGTATTGGGGACTTGCTTGACGCAAACAACAATATGCATGGGGAAATCTCCTCAGGCGGCCGTTGCCCGGCCCGCCCATGTTAAACCGCACTTGCTCACACGCGCTATTTCTTCGCGGCGGCGGCATACTCCTTATTCAAAGCCAGCCCGATAATATCGCGCTGAATTTGATTGGTGCCCTCGTAAATCTGCAAGATTTTCGCGTCGCGCATCATCTTCTCGACGGGATACTCCCGCATGAAGCCATATCCGCCCAGCACCTGCACGGCATCCGTCGTCACCTGCATGGCCACATCCGAGGCATACACCTTGCACATGGCGGAAAACTTCGAGTAATCCTTCACGCCGCGATCAATGGACTGCACCACGGCGTAGGTCAGCGCGCGCGCGGACTCCACCTTGGTCGCCATATCCGCCAGCAGCCAGCTCAACCCCTGGTTCGCGATAATCGGCCGCCCGAACTGCTCGCGCACCTTGGCATACGCCACGGCCTCATCCAGCGCGCCCTGCGCCAGCCCCACGCCCTGCGCGGCAATACCGGGCCGCGACACATCAAACGTCTTCATCGCCCAGATAAAGCCGGTGCCCTCGCGCCCAATCAGGTTTTCCGCGGGCACTTCGCAATCTTCAAAAATCAGCTCGCGGGTCGCGCTGGCGCGAATGCCCATTTTATCTTCCTTCTTGCCGAACCGGAATCCCGGCGTGCCCTTTTCCACAATAAAAGCGCTCACGCCGCGCGCGCCTCGATTTTTATCCGTCACGGCAAAAACCGTATAAATATCCGCTTCGCCGCCGTTGGTAATCCACTGCTTCGTGCCGTTCAGAATATACTTGTCACCCTTCTTGACGGCGGTGGTGCGAATGGCGCCGGCGTCCGACCCGGCATTGGGTTCCGTCAACGCATACGCCGCCCATTTCTCGCCGCTGGCCAACGGCGGCAGATATTTCTTCTTTTGCTCGTCGCTCGCGCCAATCAAAATGGGGTCCGCCCCCAGCCCATTCGCCGCAAACGAAACGGAAACACCGATACACACGCGGCTGAGTTCCTCCACCGCAATCAAATTGGGCATGCTATCCCCCTCAAACGTCCCGCCATATTCCACGGGAATATACAGCCCCATCAAATCCATCTTCCCCAGTTCGCGCAAAATCTCCGTGGGGAAAATCCCCTTTTCATCCAGCTCCGCCCGCACCGGCTTCACCCGCGCCTCGGCAAACTCGCGCACCATGCTGCGAATTTCCAACGCCAATTCCGACAATCCATAATTCAATTCGGCCATAATTCCATTCCTCGATCTGATCTGATGATACGCAAACGTTAAAGCGTAAAATATGCCAGCCCAGCCGCCCCGATGCAACCCAAAGAATCAACCCCCCAATCCCGCCGCCACAAAAAAATCCCCCGCAAATACCGTTGACATCCCGCGCCGCGCCGCTACACTGGCCGGACTTTTTGAATTGGAAGAGGAGTTAGAACATGCCCAACATTAAAAGCGCCGAAAAGCGCATGCGCACATCTGAAAAGGCTCGCCAGCGCAATGTCGAAGCCAAATCGAAGCTGAAAACCTTGCGCCGGAATCTGCTGGACGGCATGGCCTCCGGCGATGCCGACCAGTCGCAAGCCGCCTACCGCGCCTACAGCTCTGGCCTGGACAAAGCCGCCAAGCGCGGCATCATTGCCAAGAACAGCGCCATTCGGAAAAAGAATCGCGCCGCCGCCCAGTTGAAGCAGCTCGCGGCGAAATAGCACGGCCTTTCGGCCCCTGTTGCCACCCCGCCCGCCCATCGGCGCGCGGGGTGTTTTGCGTCCTGCCACCGCCCTCTCCCCGCCCCTCGCCCCCCCTCCCCTCACCGCGCCAAACTAATCCAATGGACGCGGAACCCGTTGAGAATTTGCTGCGCCTCCTCCAGATACAGCCGCGCAATCTCGCGGTTGTTAAGCACCACCAGCAAATCGTGCGACAGCGTCGAGGTATTGTACCAATTAAAACTGCCGTCCAGCACAATCTGCTCATCAATCACACACTGTTTGGAATGCACCGGCGAATACGGCACCGCGCGCTCGTGAATGCCATACACCAACGCAATCGCCAGCCCGGCATCCCGCAACCGCCGCACCGCCGGCAACAGATTCCGCTGCGTCAGCTCCTCGTGCATGGTGCGCTCCTTCGCCGGGTCCCCCTCCCACGCCAGATGCCCGTTCAGAATCAAGCGCACATACACCCCGCGATTCTTCGCCGCAATCAACTCGTCCACCACACTCTCGCCGTGCTCACCGCGCAATTCACCAATCAGGAACAGACACAAATGAATGGAATGCCGCGCGCGCGAAATCTCCGACAAAATGGCATGGTGCGGCCGGTAATAGCGCCCGTTCAGCATCGCCGTGCGCCCGAAGGTATATAACAAGTTAAAAGGCGCCAGCGGGTCTATCCCGTACCGCTGAATCACCCCGCCCCGGCACGCCTGAAAGATATTATCCAGCAACCGGCACACCCCGAACGACCGGAACGTCAGCCCCGACTCCCAATTGTCGCCCCATCTGTCAAACGTGATGTTGAACGACCCCACAATGGCATCTTCGTCGCCAAAAATAATGAACTTGTTGTGCATATCCGTCGCAACTTCCGCCAGCGACTCGCGCGTGGTGCAAACCTCCCCCAGCAGCTCAATCCCCGCGCGCTTCAGCGCCAGATAATTGCCGCTGTTCGTCAGCGTCATCTTGCGCCAGTCCACAATGCACTGCACCGGCACCCCGCAGCGATGCGCATGCAGCAGGTGGCGAATGAAATCGCTGTCGTCAATGCAATCCACGCACACCTTGATGCCATGCGGCCGCGACGGCTCCGTCTGCCGCCGCCAAATCATCGTGTCAATCTGGTCGTGAATGTACCGCTTGGGGTGATACGGATGCCACGCCTGCCCCTTCGTGAACTTAGGCGTCACCCCCAGCGCCTCGAAATGGTGGTTCATCCAATCCACATCGCGCTGCAACTGGCCGGCATCCACCTCATGCGTGCGGTACGCACTCGGCGTCGCCCATTGCTCCGTCACCGTCCGCCGAACCTCCCCCTCCTGCCGGAACTCCGCCCCATCCATGAAAATATATTCCCGCTGCGACGGAATCGAACGAAACTGATGATGCACAATGTACGAAAACTTCACGCACGTCACCCGCCCGGAATCGCGGGTCTGCGGATGAATAAACATGTCGCGCGTGGCCCGCCGGTGTCGATTCCACTCCACCTCGCACGGGTCCGTATGCACCATGTACTGCGCGCAGGTGCCATCCTCGTAATACACCTTCAGCGCCACCTTCACATTGGTATCCACGCCCCAATGCACCTGAAAATGCAACCGCCCCCACCGCAGGAAAAACAGCTCGCGGAACTCATTGCGCCGCGCGTACGTCGCGCTCAAATACGCCTCCGTCGGCGTCGCATATTGCTCGGCAAATTCCATACCCGACCGCCTACCTCAATTCAAACTCCACCCAGTAGCCCGTATGATCCGAAACCCGCCCATACCGCTCCGGCGTAAAAATCTCCTCCGCCCGCACCGCCCGCAGCCGCGCGCCGACGTTCAGCCACAGATAATCAATCCGCCCGTCGTTCGCCAGTTGCCGCAACGCGCCATCCTGCCGCCGCCGGAAAACTTGCTGAAACGCATCCGAGTTTTGAATTTTCAAAAACTGGTCCTCAAACTGCCGCGTATCCACCATGTGCCGATACGCCTCGCTCCCCACCGCCACATTAAAATCCCCGGCAATCAGCGTCGCCGCCACCTCCGGCCCCTGCCGCGCATCCGCCCACTGCCGCAAACGCTCAAACTGCTCGTAAAACCCCCCGCTGGGCCAGCTCAAATGCACACTGAACACATTCACCGCCCCCACGTACGGCACCTTCACCTGCGCCATCACCACCTTGCGCGCGTGAATATCAAACGGATCCTCGCTCGCCGAAACATACCCCGCATCCGTAAAGACAAACGGATGCCGGCTCAAAATCGCCAGCCCCTCCCGATACCGCTCAAACCCCAAATGCGACCAATCCGCGTGCAAATGATACGGTTGCGGCAAATGGCTGTTGATGATGCGCGCCGCATTGGACTCCCAATCACCCGCGCCATCATTCCAGTTCTCGCCCACCTCCTGCAAGCACACCACATCAATCCCCAGCTCCTGAATCGCCCGCGCCACCTGCGCGAACTTCTGCGCCTGCTCCTCCTCCTGATACGTATGCAAATTCAGCGTCATCGCCCGGAACTTGCGCCGCTCCACGCGATAATTAAACCCGCTGTGGTTGTCCCAGAACGTCCCGTGCTTCGTGCGGCACTCCACCGCGAACTCCACGCGATACGCCCGCTGCACCGGCAGCCGCGTCGCCCAAATCTCCCACCCGTAGCGATTCGGATTCCGCGCGTTGCTCCCCGCGCTGCGGTCCCAGTGGTCGCGCCGGAAATACGCCTGCGCCACCTGCGTGGTCGCCCAGCCATCCACGCTCCAATGCACCGCCACCGCCTCCGCCCCCATCTCCCGCCGCACCGCCACCTCCAGCGGCAGCGAAACCAACCCATCCGCCAGCCACGGCCGGCACCCCGCCACACGCGCCGCCACCGGCTCCAGCACCAGAACCCCCGAATCCGCATCCACCCGATAATTCTGCCCGAAGCGACTGTCCCAATGCCGCACCCCCCCCTGCTCCAAACACGCCGCAAACTGAATATTCCCCGGAATCGAAACCTCACGCCTCAGCGGCCAGACCGACTCCGCCACCCACACTTCCATCCCGTCCGGCAGCGCGCAACGAAACTCCGCCGGCGTCACCTGCCACACCCCGTCCTCGCCCCGCCAATGAATATCCACCCGCTTGCCGAAACCCACATTCGCCACCTGCACGGCAAACTCCAGCTCCTGGAACGTGCCATGCACCGTCCGCGCAATCACATTTTTGACATAAACAAAGCGAATGAATTCCATGCCCTTAACTTCCTAAGCCAACTCCCGCCCCGATGCAATCCGATTTGCATCCCCCCCCCGCCCTCCGCTATGCTCCACCCGTAACCATCGGAGACCCCATGAAGCAACCCGCCACCCCCATCCTGACCATCCTGCGCCCCCTCGCGCTCGCCGCCGTCCTGCTCACCCTCGGCGCCGGCTGCGCCACCACCGACTACGTCACCGGCAAGCGCACCCAAAACATGTACACCCTCGCCGACGAAATCCAACTCGGCCGCTCCGCCTACCTCGAAACCCGCAACACCCTCCAAAAAACCGACACCCCCATCAACCAAGACCCCGCCCGCGTCGCCCTCATCCGCGAAATCACCACCAACATCGCCGCCGTCGCCCACATCACCAACCTCACCTACGAAACCACCTTCGTCGGCGACCCCGACATCGTCAACGCCTACGCCTTCCCCGGCGGCCACATGATGGTCTTCGAAGGCCTATGGAACGAAACCAACGGCCTCGTTCAAACCGTGGACGAACTCGCCGCCGTCATTGGCCACGAAATCGCGCACGTCAACTGCCGCCACTCCACCGAAGCCATGACCCGCCAAATGCTCCCCAACCTGCTCCTCGCCGGCGGCATGATATGGGCCGAAATCGAAGAAAAAGAAGACCTCCAGCTCCTCTTTGGCGGCCTCATGGTCGTCCACAACGGCCTTGTCGTCACCAAATACTCCCGCAAAGACGAACTCGAAGCCGACCGCGTCGGCATGTTCTACATGGCCCAAGCCGGCTACGACCCCGCCGCCGCCCCCCGCGTCTGGGAGCGCCTCAGCCAAGCCCGCCCCACCCAAGCCTCCCAACCCCTCAGCATATTCTCCACCCATCCCCGCGACAC
>Ga0255341_1006372_pt1 | contig 11079 bp, 11 predicted proteins | sample wastewater_treat_8_FD_192418 | JGI IMG/M metagenome (GOLD analysis project Ga0255341, IMG submission 192418) | Wastewater microbial communities from Lulu Island WWTP, Vancouver, Canada - plant12 | ecosystem: Engineered > WWTP > Wastewater > Unclassified | place: Canada: Vancouver, British... | reverse complement strand
ACAAAATTTCAAACTCAAGCCTTGTGGCAAACCCCGGCTGCTATCCGACCGCAAGCATTCTGGCTCTTGCACCTCTAGTACACACCGGTGTTATCGATAACACCTCAATCATTATCGATGCAAAGTCCGGAGTCTCAGGAGCGGGCAGAAGCGCAAACATGTCATCACTTTTTTGTGAGTGCGGCGAATCTGTCAAGGCATATAATATCGCAACCCACAGGCATACACCGGAAATCGAACAGCAGCTTTCCGATGCGGCAGGTGAAAAAATTACTCTCAGCTTCACACCTCATCTTGTTCCGATGAGCAGGGGAATACTTGCAACTTGTTACGGCAGCCTCAAGAAGGATATTTCACAGAATGAACTCTACGACTTATACAGAAGCTATTATAAAAATGAGAATTTTATCAGAATTACCGACTCCCTGCCGGAAACAAGATATGTAAGAGGATCAAATATCTGTGACATTGCTGTAAGGGTGGATGAGAGGACAAACAGGGTTATAGCGGTCAGTGCAATAGACAATCTTATAAAGGGTGCTGCAGGGCAAGCGGTGCAGAACATGAATATCCTCTTCGGGTTATATGAGCATATGGGTTTGGATATGCTGCCGAATATGCTGTAAAGGGGATTGTATAAATGAAGATTATTAAAGATATGACTATAACAGATGTGCCATATTTCAAGGCAAGCGGTGTAAGCTGCGGCATAAAGAAAAACGGCAATAAGGATTTATGTGTAATATACAGTGAGAAGGATTCGGTTGCTGCTGCTGTTTTTACGACGAATAAAGTAAAAGCGGCACCGGTGATTCTTGACATGAAGCATATTCAGTCAAAAAGCATTCGGGCAGTTGTTGCAAACAGCGGCAATGCAAATGCCTGCACAGGGAAGCAGGGGCATAAGGATGCAAATGCAATGGCAGAGCTGACTGCCTCCCTCCTGAATATTCCCTCTGAATCAGTTCTGGTGGCGTCAACCGGAGTTATAGGTGTTCCTCTCCCGATGCAATATGTTGAATCGGGAATCAGAAATGCATGTGAGAATCTATCCCATGGCGGCGGCAAGGATGCCGTCCGGGCGATTATGACCACCGACACATGTGAAAAATCAGTAACCGTCGAAGCTGAGCTTGATGGTAAAAAGATACTGCTCAGCGGTATTGCTAAGGGCTCAGGCATGATACATCCCAACATGGCTACAATGCTTGGGTTTATCACAACTGATGCAAATATATCAAAAGAAATGCTCCAGGAGGCCTTGAGCGAAAGCGTAAAGAAAACCTATAACATGATATCGGTGGACGGGGACACAAGTACCAATGACATGGTAATAATACTTGCTAATGCAGCCGCGGGTAATAAACTGATTGAGGCCAGGGATGAAGATTTTGATACTTTCAGAAAAGCCCTTGACCTCCTAAATACCGAGCTTGCAAAAAAAATTGCCCGTGACGGCGAAGGCGCCACAAAGCTGATTGAGTGCACAGTCTCAAACGCAGTCTCGTATGCCGATGCTTGCATACTTTCAAAATCCGTTATCGGTTCAAATCTGACCAAGGCCGCATTTTTCGGTAATGATGCCAATTGGGGAAGGATCCTGTGTGCTCTTGGCTACTCCGGCGGGAATTTTTCGACCGACAAGGTGGATATTTTTTTTGAAAGCGAGGCAGGCTGCATCCAGCTTGTGGCCGATGGAGAGCCTCTTCAGTTCTGTGAAGAAACCGCTTCTGCAATAATGGCCAAAGAATATGTAATAATAAAAGTGGATTTGAAGGAAGGGGAATATTCGGCTACTGCCTGGGGATGCGACCTTACCTATGATTATGTAAAGATAAACGGAAGCTACAGGTCATAATGCATAAAAGTGTGCCCTGCTATACTATACAAGCTCTTGCTTGGCTATGCAGACTTATTACTACGTCGCATCATTCTTCTTTTGTGAAAAGAGATGTCGCTAACTACTTAAGTAGTTTTGCGACATCTCTTTTTATTTCTTTAATGAACCGAGTATTCCGCGTATGAGAGTTCTTCCGACCTCTCTGCCAACAGTTCCGACAATATTATCGGCAGCTCGTTCAGCTAAAGTCTTTCTGCTATATTTACGGGTTTCTTCTCTTTTTCTGATTCTCTCCCTCTCCTTCATCTCTGCTTCCAACTGCTTCTGCCTCTCTTTTTCTTCCTTTTCCAACTGTTTCTGCCGTTCTAAATATTCCTTCTCCTCTTTTTCAGCCATCTGCTCCCGCATTGCATTTGCCTGTAACATCTCGTAAGCAGATTCCCTGTCCACTTCGGTATCGTACTTGCCGCTCATGGATGAAGAATTAATTATCCGAAGGCGGGTAAAATCATCAATAGTTCCGAATTTACTCTGGGGCGGAAGAATGAACGCACGCTCCACCATACCCGGGATCCCTTTGGAATCCAGGCATGACACCAATGCTTCCCCCGTTCCCAGCTCTGTTATGGCAGTTTCCGTATCAAAGGCAGGATTGGTTCTGAAGGTCTCTGCCGCTGCTTTTACGGTCTTCTGCTCCGCCGGCGTATAAGCACGAAGCGCATGCTGCACACGATTTCCAAGCTGTCCCAGCACTTCTTGAGGTAAATCCATAGGATTCTGTGTTATAAAATATATTCCGACCCCCTTGGATCTTATCAGCCTTACAACCTGCTCAATCTTTTGAAGCAGTACTTTTGGCGTATCATCAAACAACAGATGTGCTTCATCAAAGAAAAATACCAGTTTGGGCTTACTCACATCTCCTGTTTCAGGTAAAGTTTCAAAGAGCTCCGACAGCATCCACAGCAAGAATGTGGAATACAATGCAGGACTATGGAAAAGCTCCACGCAATGCAATATATTGATATATCCCCGTCCTTCGGAATCGGTCCTCATCCAGTCATGAATATCCAGAGCAGGCTCTCCAAAGAACTGTGCCCCTCCCTGACCTTCCAGTACAAGCAGGCTGCGCTGAATTGCTCCTATGCTTTGAGAGGAGACAGTTCCATATTTCAAGGTGTATTCCTTTGCGTTTTCGCCCACATAGTTGAGCATAGCCCGAAGATCCTTCATATCCAATAGGAGCATGCCGTTATCATCCGCTACTCGGAATACTATGTTCAGCACCCCTGTTTGCGTATCATTCAGGCCCAGCAGCCGGGACAACAGCAAAGCCCCCATCTCAGAAACGGTAGTGCGCACAGGATGGCCGCCCTTGCCAAATACATCCCAATAACATACGGGGTACGATTTATAGCTGAAGCCCTCTAACCCCAACTTAGCTATTCTTTCTGCCATATTGGGGCTATCGCTGCCCTGCTCCGCCAGTCCGGCCAGGTCTCCCTTGATATCTGTAAGAAAGACAGGAACTCCCATATCGCTGAAAGACTCTGCCATTACTTTGAGAGTAATGGTTTTTCCTGTACCGGTTGCTCCCGCTATCAGCCCGTGCCGGTTTGCCATATTGGGCAGGAGGTAAACGGGATTATCCCCTTTGGCTATCAATACTTTATTATCAGAGTACATAAATGCCGCTCCTTTCACAGTATTTTCATAAAAAATGCACCTTCTGTCAATATACTAACAGAAGGTGCCTCGGTTGTAAATATATAGGCTCCCGGTAATCTATTCAGCCCTTTTTAAAGCGCCTATCACACTGGTAACAATCAATATTGCAATAATTGTCTCCGGTATTCCGTTTGCAATGCCTATACCAATAATTATTTTCTTTGCCAATTCCGGGTCTTGTCCCAGGCTCTTAACAAAACTTTCCGCATAAATAAGATATATCAGGCTCAAAACCAGTCCCGTATTGGTCATTGTTCCCACAATAGCTGATATTACAATATCAAGTGCTTTACCCTTGAACTTCCTGTTTGCTAAAAATGCTAATGCTGCTGTTAAAGCTATCAGGAAAATATTCATAGCTATTAACCATGGGCTTTGAGAATCTGCAATGTTTTTATAAATACCATAGCTCAAGTAGCCGATTATTGCTATCCAGATGACATTAAGAATGACTAAGGTTTTTCTGTTTCCAAGGTTTCTCAAAGCAGCAAATACATAATAGGAAGTAATACCTATAAGTACTCTTGGCACTACGGAAACCAATGGATTAAGGAAAACAAAGGATACCGGTGTGGGATTGGTTAATGCCTGAAAAATACTGAAGAATCCAAATATAAGTCCTACAAGTGCGCCGACTAACGGGCCTTCCATAATTGCACCTATTATTACAGGAATGTGCATTATAGTTGCCCTTGTCGGTCCTACGGGTATGAATCCCAAGGGCGTCATGCCCAGAAGTGCGGATACACCTCCCAATACCCCGACAATAACTAATTTTCTCACGTCAAATCTCTTTACTGCTTCCATTTTTAATACCTCCGCTCTAGTTCCTTTTTTTGGATACCAGTCGTAAAACATATCGTTTATAACCATATCCGGTCCAACTCCTTACGGATGCTGGCTTCAAGAATATTATAATAAAAATAATATAAAAAAACAATAAGCTATATTTTACGGTATACTATATATCGCTGCAGGCAATCAGCCCATGACATGACTTTGCATTTACAACTGCGTTGGTTACCGCCCGCGAAACCGCCTCAGCGGCCATAGTACCCACAAGGTTGATATCTGCTCTTATCTCGTTGGTAGCCATAGTAAATATTGTATCACCATCCATCATGGTATGCACCGGATTGATTGACCTGGCAAAACCGTTCTGCGCCATGGCTGCAATTTTATTTGCTTCAGCTTTGGTTAATACGGCATTTGCGGCGACCACTCCTATGGTTGTATTCCTCATGGGAAAACCCAACGCCCTGCCTTCCCTTTTCATTATTTCATATGTATTCAGCATTTCCTTTTTTTCATAGTCATATACCCCTGCCAGCTGTCTGCCGGTTTCATAGTCAAAAATATCTCCAAAGCTGTTTACCGATACTATTGCAGACACTATCAGTTCCCCTGACTTGACAGAGGCGCTTCCCAGCCCGGACTTCATAACATGCTCGGGGCCAAAGACTTTACCTACGGTAGCACCCAATCCGCAGCCGACATTTCCTTGCCTGCTTTCTTCCGAAGATGCGCTCCTTGCCGCTTCGTAACCCATATTCAAATCCGGCCTGATTCTGTGATCACCGATGTTCAGGTCAAAAATAACGGCAGAAGCCACAATAGGCACTTTAGCAACTCCGACATCAAATCCTATTCCCTGCTCTTCCAAATACCTCATCACTCCGGAGGCCGCTTCAAGGCCGAAAGCACTTCCTCCTGACAGTACTACTCCATGGATCCTGTCCACCAGCTTGTCCGGCTTCAACAAGTCCGTTTCCCTGGTTCCAGGGGCAGAGCCTCTCACATCCACTCCCCCTACGGCACCCTTTTCACAGATAACCGCCGTACAGCCGGTCATGCCTTTCTCGGATTGGCTGTGCCCAACTATAATACCTTTTACATCCGTTATATATCCCGGATACATTCCTGCACCTCCCTTATTAAGTACCAGCCTGTTGACTTATTAACCTATTTATCCTTCAACATCTTCCAGACTGATACACCAGATTGACCTAAAATTGAGCCGATTTCTCTCATAGTATAATCGTTTTTCTGTGCTTATGCTGCTTTTCATCATTATTTCATATGCCCTGTTTCCTATATCATTTAGCTTATCATAATCCGTTTCTTCAATCTTGTCCATAATTTCCTTGTATTTTTTCGAACTTTCCTTACCATTAAATCCACTTTCTATAATTTCAATTATTATTTTTGTCTCAATAAAATCATTCAACCTTTTCCTATAAAACTTACCACTGCTCCATTTATAATCCTCGCCCCTTTTACATATGCCTGCTTTGACCGGATTTTGATGACAGTGGTTATCCATCAGCACATATCCATAAAGCTTACCTTGTATTCTTCTCTCCACTCCCCCTAAAACAATACACCTCCCGATATAATATCATCAGAAGGTGTATTAAATGTTAATATTTCCCTTAATATGTTCTTATGTTCTGCACCTGGCACTATGTATATTCTATTAATCCAAAGCTTATCTGCAGGGCGATATCCACCTGCTTCATAAGCTCCTCTGACAAATGGCCGATTTTTTCCTTCAGCCTTCTCTTGTCTATTGTCCGTATTTGTTCCAATAATATGACCGAGTCCTTTGTTATGCCGTATTTCAAAGCTTCCAACTCAACGTGTGTAGGCAGCTTTGCTTTATTAATCTGTGAAGTTATTGCAGCAACAATAACAGTGGGACTATATTTGTTTCCTATATCATTTTGTATTATCAATACGGGTCTTACACCGCCCTGTTCCGATCCTATCACCGGGCTTAAATCTCCATAGAAAATGTCCCCTCTTCTTAAAACCACATTATTCACACTCCGCAAGCCTTGTTTCATATCTTATTATTGTTTCATAATCTGCTGTAAGTCCTATTTCTGCTAGTGTTATATTTATTTCAGACATCTCCAGATATCCGTTCCTTAACTTTTCCACTGTATTAGTCCTCTTTATCTCACTTATATAAAAACGCATGGCGTCTCTGATGAATTCACTTCTATTAATACATTTATGGCATACCATATCATCAATTTCTTTCAGAAGAGAATCCGGCATGCAAACGGCAATCTTTTTTAAATCAGCCACACTAGCACCTCCTAAGTTTTTTGAAGACCACACAGAGTAAGCAACATTCTGCATCGTCAATAATATGTATGAGCAAGGAGTGTAAAATTATGTGTCGGAAATGCACATTGTACCATATATGATTATACTAACCGCATATACAATATTATATACCAATTCTTGCACTATGCCTACGTACAATATATGGCAGCAGCTAGTCTAATAAATAATTCAACACATCGACTATCTTTCCGTTCCTGACATATACTCTCGGAACCCTCCTGCTTATCATGCATACAATTTCATAATTTATGGTATCAAGCTTTTCTGCAAGTTCATCAATGTGAATAAAGCCTTCTCCCTGTTTTCCGAAAAGCACCACCTCATCACCGACTTTTACATCTTCGATACCTGTTACATCAATCATGCACTGGTCCATGCATATTCTTCCCACCACAGGTACTCTCCGGCCTTTTACCAATGCTTCTGCCTTGCCTGACAGCATTCTCGTATAGCCATCGGCATAGCCGACAGGCAGTGATGCGATTTTGCTCTTCTTTTCTGCAATGAACCTTCTTCCGTAGCTTACGCTCTGTCCGGCTTCTATCTCCTTGACATGTGTGATTCTGACCTTCAATGACATAACCTGTTTAAGCTCAATCTTATCAAGCATTACCTCGTCCGAAGGCTTCAAGCCATAGAGGATTATTCCCGCTCTGACCATATTAAGATGCATATTCGGAAGGTCAATTATTGCAGCACTGTTTCCGCAGTGTTTTACATTTATTTTGACATTCTCACGTTCAAGCTCTCCGCATATCCACGTGAATCTCTCATATTGTCCTTCAGTATATGTTTTATCCAAGGTATCAGCCACTGCAAAATGTGTAAATATGCCTTCAATAGCAATATTGGGCAGTTTGCTGATCTTCTTTATAAGCTGTACGGAGTCCTTGTCGGGCCTTAAGCCTATTCTTCCCATCCCCGTATCAACTTTTATATGGATTTTTGCAGTTTTATTCTGCTTCACGGCCTCCTTAGAAATTGCTTCTGCCAGTTCCCAGGAATACACAGCCTGCTCTAAATCGTAGCTTACTATTTCCTCTGCCCTTTCCTTGTCGGTAAAGCCGAGGATTAGAATAGGCACTTCAAAGCCTGCTTCCCTAAGCTCGATACCCTCATCCAGCACAGCAACGGCAAATCTGTCTGCCCCATTCTCCAAAAGGGTCTGTGCTATTTTTGTTGCTCCGTGTCCATATCCGTCAGCTTTAATTACTGCGGTTACAAGGGCATCTTTCTTAGCAAGCCTCCTTATTTCCCTCATATTGTGGGCAAGAGCATCCAGATCCACTTCCACCCATGCAGCTCTGATTTTCTTCAGATCGTACATTTTTACTCATCTCCTGTAATTTCATAGAATTTTCTCGTATAATCTCAAAATCCCCGTCTTCCAATCTGGGATTATAGACAAAATTATCATAAGATATCTCTACGTATGTTTTGCCGTCACTTCCGTATATTTCCGCTCTTAGGGGCACAATTTCCGACCTGTCAATCCAAAGCTTTTCAACATGCATGTATCTGTTCGGTTCAGGGATCTCAAATTCTGCAACAATGCACTCCTTATCCCCATATTTCTCATAGCTGATTCTTATTTCACCGGCTTTTCTGATATGTTCCATAAAAGAACCTATAAAGCTGTTATACTCCATTGACCCTGAGAAATCTTCAGTTACAAAATACTGATTTATTCCGGGATGATATATATAAGAGCTGCGGCCGTTGTATATAGTCACTTGTCCTTGAAGCTCTTCCGGTGCCAAAACTTCTACCCTGTACTTGTCCGGGCTTTTATAGGAATGCTTCAGCCTGTATTCCATTGTACTTATATTATTTGTGACCTTCATAACAACATCGCAGGTATAGGTTTCCAGCTTCAAGAACCTCCTGCCGGCTTCCTCGAAGTTCTTTTTTTGCTTTATTATTCCGCAGCCGGTAAGACATACACATACAATAATAAGCACGCAAATAATCCTACGATACACAAAATGCCCTCCTGTTATTCCATATCGTATTATTTATACATTATTGTATGTGATTTTTTTTTATTAATGAATATTCTTCCTTGTCTCTTCACGGCTTTGAAAAAATAAATCCTCAATAACCATGCCTTCCCTTTCCATGGAAACTTCCGCTATTGCAGTAGCAGTAGCAAAGTCCTTGGAATGGGATATGGTTACATGTATTATCCCGATTCCGTTATCCTCTATAAACTGTTTGACATTGCCCTCAAAACGAACTATGGGCTTTCCAATCGGGCCTCTCAGGATTTCGATATCCTTCCACCTAAAACCCCTTAATCCCGTTCCCAGTGCTTTAAGCACAGCTTCCTTTGCAGAAAAACCTCCCGCAATATGCTGCGCTTTCATATCTTTTTTTTTGTAAAATTCCAGCTCCTGTTCAGTGAATAATCTTTCAATAAATCTCGGGCTTCTGGATATAGCCTTCTTAATTCTTTTTATTTCAATAATATCAGTCCCTATACCGAATATCATCATATCACTCCCGTATTATAGCACATTTATAATACACTTTAATTTTATATATTCTACAATAAAATCCTATATCCTCTCGCAGATAGTACATTATATTAAAAAACAAAGGTCAATTCCGCCGCTGCAGCAGAATCAACCCTATATACTCCTATGGCAAAAAGCTTTCATCCAGACTTTCCATCTCGTCCGCTCCAATCATTCCATGTATAAATAAATACAGCTTGTTTACCCTTTCCTCCATATCCACCTTTCTCTGTATCAATTCCGCCAGCTTCTGTCTGAGATCGTTCACCTGCACCTGGCACTTCTCTGCCTCCGAACGGCTCTCTTTTATAAGCTCATAAGCCTTCTTAATTGTTTCCTTCAGAAGCTGTGTATTCATATCATTAATTCGTTCAGGGATAGATTCCAGTTCTTCTAAGAGTACCGGGATCTTCTTGTTAATTTCAAGTATTTCTTTCTCCGCTTCCGCCATTTTGGATAAGGCAGTCTTGTTGTTGTTTTCATTTATATCTTTTGAAAGATATAGTATTTTATTCATAACTGTTTTTTTTCTTTTTTCCAGATTATATAACTCGGAATCGCATTCCTTATTTCTGGCAATAAGCACTTCCAATCCGGAGATAATTTTTTGCATATTCCTGGACTTATTTCCGGAAAACAGTTGTATCCATTCCGGTACGTAGATAAGTATCGGAATTTTATTTCTTTTTATAATATTGTCTTTAAAATCAATGTCTTTGCCCATAGGTATTCTCTCCATTTCTTACAGCATTTCCATCCGCATGTCATGAAGAACATTATAAATTTCCAAAATAATTGTATTACATTAATTTTACTATAAAAACAAATATAGTCAAATGCTTTTCATATCTGCTTCCACTGCGCTGTACGTCTTATAGCCGCCGCTCAGATTCCTTACATTATCGAAGCCGTTCTGCATCATTATCCTTACTCCTATATAAGAACGCAAGCCCACCCGGCAATTGACAATAATCTCTTTGTCCTTGGGTATCTCCTTAAGCCTGCTTCTTATTTGATCCAGGGGAATATTTACCGCATTGGGGATATGTCCCATCTGGTATTCGGAAGGCTCCCGCACATCCAGAAGAAATGTCCGGCTCATATCCGCATTCATTGCCTCATACCAGTAAGCCACCTTGACATCCCCGTTTAAAACGTTGCTTCCGACATAACCGGCCATGTTTACAGGATCTTTTGCGGATGAGAAAGGCGGAGCATAAGCAAGCTCAAACTCCTGCAGATCATGTACCGTCATCCTGTGCCTTACTGCTATCGCAATATCATCTATCCTCTTATCCACGCCGTCGTATCCTGCTATCTGAGCACCCAATACCCTGCCCTGAAGGGTATAGATAAGCTTTATCGCCATTGCGCTCCCTCCCGGATAATAGCCTGCGTGGGAAGCTGAGTGTGTGATAGTAGTAATATAGTCTTTCCCCAATTCTTTGCCAAGCTTCTTAAGGGTCTTCTCATTAACTCCTGTTGATGCCGCAGCCATATCAAACACCTTTGCAATTGCCGTTCCTTGTGTTCCTTTATAAGTTTCCCTGCGTCCCGCAATATTGTCCGCAACTATTCTTCCCTGCTTGTTTGCAGGTCCTGCAAGGGGTATCAATGCCGGGTTGCCGCTTATGTAGTCTGTTACTTCAACAGCATCTCCCAAAGCGTATATATTCGGATCGGAGGTCTGCAGATACTCATTCACCTTAATCCCTCCGGTGACCCCTATTTCAAGGCCCGCCTCCCTTGCCAGCGTGTTATTGGGCTTTACGCCTATAGAGAGTATTATCATATCCGCAGGTATTCTCTTACCGCTTTGCAATACCACAACTGTCCTGTTTCCTTCAGGTTCAAAAGCCT
>Ga0255341_1006368_pt1 | contig 11092 bp, 10 predicted proteins | sample wastewater_treat_8_FD_192418 | JGI IMG/M metagenome (GOLD analysis project Ga0255341, IMG submission 192418) | Wastewater microbial communities from Lulu Island WWTP, Vancouver, Canada - plant12 | ecosystem: Engineered > WWTP > Wastewater > Unclassified | place: Canada: Vancouver, British... | reverse complement strand
GCCTGCCGTACGCTGAGAACGTGATCACCGTGGAGGAAGCCCTGCACACCTTGCTGCCGGCATTGCTTGGGGCGTCGGGTGCAGGCGGAGATGCAGGCGCAGGCGGAGGGGAGGTGGGCGAGTGAACATCTCTTCTGTTGCGATAGGCCAGTACATACCGGGTGAGTCGCTCGTGCATCGACTGGACCCCCGCACCAAGATAATGCTGTCGCTTATCGTGGTGATCGCCCTGTTCATCGCGAAGAGCGCGTGGGCGTATGCCGCGCTGGCAGCGTTGATCGTCGGCACAGTAATGGCATCGCGCGTGCCGGTGAAAATGGTGCTCAGGGGGCTTAGGCCTCTGCTGTTTGTCATGGTGCTCACATTTGGCCTGCATCTTTTCATGGACCCTGGAGAGCCGATCTTCCGGATCGGCAAGATCGTGGCGACCGATAAAGGCCTGGCCCAGGGCCTCATAACCGTGGCCCGCCTGTCGCTGCTGATCATGGCCACGTCTATTGTCACCTTGACTACTTCGCCGATTGCGTTTACCGACGGCCTCGAAAGCCTCCTGAGACCGCTGTCGTTCGTGGGCGTGCCCGCTCATGAGCTTGCCATGATGATGACTATTGCGCTTCGCTTCATTCCGACTCTCCTAGAGGAGACAGACAAGATCATGAAGGCGCAGATGGCGCGGGGAGCCGACTTTGAGACAGGCAATATCGCCAAACGCGCTCGGGCGATGATCCCGATACTCGTGCCCCTGTTCGTCAGTGCTTTCAGGCGTGCCGACGAGCTGGCCATGGCGATGGAGGCCAGATGCTATCGGGGCGGTCAGGGCAGGACGAGGCTGAGGCAGCTCAGGCTGGGCACGATGGATGTGGCAGCTCTCGTGCTCGTGACCGCGTACGCAGTGGCAGTCATGGCGGTGTTGTGAGATGCGCCGGATCGGCCTGGTGTTGGAGTATGTAGGCACCCGATACCGGGGCTTTCAGGTGCAGGCGGGCGAGGTGGGCGAAGCTATCCATGAGGCCGTTGACTCGCTGGGCGACGAAGGTGCGCCCCCTGATCAGTCGGCGGCGACAGCCCGGGCTGGGCAAACTGTGCAGGGCACGGTAGAAGCTGCGATTGCGCGCATCACACGCGAGCAGTGCAGGATAACCGGCGCGGGACGGACCGACGCCGGAGTGCACGCCCTGGGCCAGGTGGCCAGCTTCGACACCGATTCGCGAATACCGGGCGACAGGTTTGCCCCCGCGCTCAACACGGCACTGCCGCCAGATGTGAGAGTGCTGAGATCGTTCGAGGCGCCAGCGGGCTTCAACGCACGATATGATGCCATTGCAAAGGTGTACCGGTACGTCATTGTGCCGAGGCGGATCATCGGTGCGGGAGAGCCGGGCCAGGAGCCCGAGCCCCCGGTGTGGCCGGGCCTTGACATGCAGCTGGGCCCTGGAGCCCAGTTGGGGAGCGCAGTGTTGGCTGGAAGAGCGCTGTTGGTTCGGCACCGTCTGGATGTGCAGGCCATGTCGCAGGCATCCAGGTGCCTCGTGGGGCGGCACGATTTTCGCGCATTTGCGTCCACGGGCTCGTCCGCCAAGACCAGCGTTCGGACGATACGGCGCCTAGAGGTTGAGGCCGCAAGGAGCGAGTTCCTGGGCACGGGCCTGGACGTTGCTACCGTGGAGATTGAGGCGGACGGGTTTCTCTACAAGATGGTTCGCACCATAGTGGGCGCCCTGCTCGAGGTGGGCGCGGGGCGAGCGGATGCAGGATCAGTGGAACGCCTGCTCGCCTCGGGCGACAGATCGAAGGGCCCTGCGACTGCCCCGCCTGACGGGCTGTATCTCGTGAGGGTGATCTACCCTGAGCCAGTGGCGACCCTGGCGTCAGGGGCAATGTAGAACTGCGGCGGGGTCCGTCCGTTGCGTGGCGAGGAGCCGATCCCGGCAGGATCTGGCGGCCTGCGCCCTGTGGGCCAGGGTTTTCGAGGGGCCTGGGTAAACCGACGCAGGATGGCCGAAAAAGGTGTCCCGTAGGGTACAGGTTCGGGCTGTCGGCCTTCCCGTGGGCCGCGGAGCCGAGGGCGACTGTTTGGGCCCACGCTTGCAGGTGCCTTGACAGTGCATGTTCACTATATTAGAATTGCTTCGTGAGTCTTGTGCCAGTGGAGCCAAGCCCCGGAACCACTGACGACACTCCGACGAGCAGTTCAATCTGGGAGGGAACTCGATGTCGGCCACATATACGCCGAAGCCCGATGACATCGTCCGCAAGTGGTATGTCGTGGATGCCTCCGGGAAGCCCCTGGGCAGGCTCGCGACTGAGGTGGCCCGTGTCCTGAAGGGCAAGCATAAGCCAATGTACACTCCTCACATCGATGTGGGCGACCATGTCATAGTGATCAATGCTGACAAGGTAGTGCTCACCGGCAACAAGCTACAGACCAAGATACACTACTGGCACACCGGCTACCCGGGCGGAATTCGCCAGATGACCTATGAGAAGTTCCTTGCGACTAAGCCTGTGCGTGTTGTGGAGAAGGCAGTCAAGGGTATGCTTCCGCACACACGTCTGGGGCGCAAGATGGGAATGAAGCTTAAGGTATACGCGGGCCCCGAGCACCCGCACGCGGCGCAGAAACCTGAGCCGCTCGAAATAACGGTTTGATCCGGGCGAGGAAGGGGGATAACTCTGTGGCGCAGCTGCAGTTTTCCGCGACAGGCAGACGCAAGTGCTCAGTCGCTCGCGTAAGGCTAGTGCCAGGTACCGGCAGGATCCTGGTCAACGAGAAGCCTGCTAATGAGTATTTTGGCCGCCGGACTCTCGAGCTGGTGGTTAATGGCCCGTTCGAAGTTACGCAGACGGGCGGCAAGTACGACGCCATCGCCGACGTGTTCGGAGGCGGGGTGAGTGGGCAGGCGGGCGCTGTGCGGCACGGCATTGCCAGAGCGCTTGTTGAGGTCGATCCTGAGCTTAGATCGGCACTCAAGAAGGCTGGCTACCTCACGCGCGACCCGCGGATGAAAGAGCGTCGCAAGTACGGCCTGAAGAAGGCGCGTAAGGCTCCTCAGTTCTCCAAGAGGTAAGCTGAGGGCGGCATCTCACAGGATTGAGAAGATGGAGGACGGGCTCTATGCCCGTCCTTCGATTCATCTCCAGATGACTTTGACCTGCCCTAGCATTGTCCACAGTGGCGCATCCAGTCCACCTGCGGTGAGCTTGGGTTGGGAGTCCTGCACCAGCACTACCGATGTGCTCCCGTCTGCCAGCGAATTGAGCAAGCCCAGAAGAAGCTCTGCCTGTAGATTATCCCTGAATGTACCTCCTGGGACGAGTGATGTGATGTCGACTGCTGTCGCGCCGCTTAGCACCACGACCAACTCCATGTCGTCGCCTGCCTTGAACGTATCGAACTCCTGGGTAAGCCAGGGCCACGGCAGGGTAGGGCGCGATCCGTCGATGGTTATCACGTGCCGCCCGGGAACGCGGCGAACTAGGTTCGCCAGGCTTTCGCCTGGTTCGAGCGGCTTGGGTGCTTGAGGCCCGGCGACCCGAGCAGGTGTAGTTGCACTCTGCGATACGGAGGACGCCGGCGACGATGCAAGCGGTACTGCCGGCGACGACATCGCAGGTGATGACATCGCAGATGAGGGCTCGAGCGACGACGGGGAAGCTCCGGCTGCAGCGGCATCCGAGGCGCTTGCTCCCATTGCTGCGATGCTGTCGATGTACACGGTTCCAGCGCCCTGTATTTCGGGCTTGAACTCAACCAGATAGACTTGTGTAAGCCATGTCGGACCTGCCAACTCCGAAGGTGAGCCAGCCTGCACGTAACGCCAACCTACCCAATGTACCCGTGGGAAGTCGACCGGGAACTTGTTCGCGGCATTGTCGGCTACCGTTGCTCGGAGCCAATGCCCGCCTCCGTCCCCCCACACCCACATGCCTATGATACCCGTGCCCTGCGGCAGCGAAATGGGCTCAGATGGCCTGAGGTATACAGCCCGCGTTGCATCTGGGCTACTGAAGTCGTAGCTTAGCATGGCGGCGAGCCCTGCCGGCGCCGGCGATGGCAGGCCCGGCAGCGTGAAGTCCAGCTCTGAGGCTGGCGGCGCGGCGAAGGATACAGCATGCTTCACGCTCGGAGATGAAGACGACGAGCTCCAGCCGGCCCGGCCCTGCGCATCTGTGTTATCGAAACCCTCAATCAGGGTCGGCGCGAGTGTGGCCTCTGAGCTAGGCGAGGGCCCGGGCACAGGCCTGACATCAGGTGTGGGCTCGACGGCCCGCACGCCGAACGAGACTGTGTTGCTACGTTCCATGGCCAGTTCACCGGATGGATGCTGCCTGGTCCAGACTGCAGTGGCCTCGATCTCGAACCGGCCAGGCGCCAGGGGAGACAAGGTGGCGCTCTGGGTATCGGGCGAGACTTCCCAGACGCCGGACTCGAGACCTGCGAGGTCACGTCCGCGCAAGGACTTCGGGGGAATCACATCCCACCTGATCTCGACTGTGTCGAGTGTGTCGGGGTCGACCACCCGCATCAGGCTGTCGTAGAGCCTGGCCGACAGCAGGAGCTGGTGGCCTGCCTCGATCTCCAGATCGGGCCCGGCGAGGTGCGCCGGCCCGCCCTGGACTGCAGCTGCAAGAGATGGGCGGTCGCCCAAATGGATTTGGCCCGGTAGTTCATCGACTGATATCGCGAGGAATGCGATGTCGGGCCAGGTCTCATCGTCTTCGACCGGAAGAACTGCCCGCACGCCCACAACATACGGCACCGGCCTTTGCGATGTGCCGGACGGTCGGTTGGCCAGGACTACTTCGCCGGAGAACGGGCTGCGGACCACGGCGGAAGACGATCCTCCCCCATCAAGGTTAAGTGCATTCCAGGCGCCGAGCGAACGCATGAGCGCAGCGAGTTCGCTCAGGGTCAACCCGCGCGCGATGGATTGGCGGCCGTCCGCCACCACGAGCAGGAGATTACGACCGTCCTGGGTGAGCCCGGCCGCGCTCCGCGGGGCGGCGAAGAGTGATTGGATGCCCGTATGCTTCCACAGGTCGGGCGCGACCGCGCCGTCGCGCAGCAGCACTGGTTTGCCTGAGAATGCAGCGATGATGCCCTCGGCGTCGGGGCGCAATCGCCCCGAGATCTCCACTGCGTCTCCCACAGACAGACTCTCGGCGGAGGCGGCTGCGCTGCCCCTCAACGCCAGATAGATTGGTGCCGACGACTCGGCAGGCGTTGTAGAGGGTGTAGGGCGGGGCCACCCGGCGATCCGAGATTCAACAATGCCGTCTCGGATGGCGATGCACGTCACCCCGTTAGTGGGAGGGTTGCGCTGCCATGACCAATGACTGGTGTACAACACCGCCCCGTTTGCCGGCACCGACACTTCGTTCACTGCCGAGATAGGAATAGAAAGACCGCCCGGGCCGAGCAGCTGTCCCGACCAGGTCCAACTGCCCATGATGCCCGCGTCGCCTGCGATTGCCATCGATGCGAAGTCCGGATCGTTGCGCGGCGAACGTATCAGCTGGCCGTCTGCGATGAGTAGCGAGAGTGGCGCGCTGGTAACCCCGGCGTCGAAGAAGTCGCCGTTGACTGCGGCTATCAGGCCTGCTGCGTCGGCGATCTCCGTGGCTTTGGCGGGCGTTGTGAGCGCGTCGCCGGCAAGGGCCGGGCTTACCGTAACGTAGGGTGAGGTCAGGTCGATTCTGATGATCGACAGGCCGACCCATCCTTCTGTAGTCAAGGCGCTCCGTCGCTCGAAGGAGACGCCCGGCGCCAGCGGGATAGACAGCGACTTGGCGAGCAACTCATCGGGAGTGCTTGCGGAGGCAGACCTAACAGGCGCTGCGGCGGGCAGCGCGATGATGGAGAAGACGGCGACAGCCACGATGGCAGCACGTATCAGCGCCTCTGCTATAGCTGGATATCTTGCTGTTTGGGTGTATCGTAATCGCATCATATCACATCACAGTAGTTACACAGAATCGCGCAGAGCCATGCACAACCCTGCAGAATCGTGCGGAGTTTTGGCTGTTCAACGTGCATATCCGGGCTTGCGACGCTCCAGGAATGCAGACATCCCTTCTTTTGGATCGCCAGTCTCGAAACACTTGCCGAACTCCAGAGCTTCGCGCTCGTACCCCTCGGTGCAGGCGGCCAACACCCCTTTGGCGTGCGCGAGGGCCACAGAGCTTCGCATTGCCAGTTCAGCGGCGATCTCGCGGGCCCGTGCCATCAGAGTCTCGCGCGGCGTCACTTCTGACACTAGCCCCATGGGCAGCGCGTCTGCGGCGTTCACCTGCTTGCCCGTGAGGATCATGTAGGCAGCGCGGGCGCGCCCCACAACCTCCGGGAGGCGCACACTGCCCCCGAAACCGGGGATTATGCCCAGGCCCGTCTCGGGCTGGGAGAACCGGGCGTTTTCCGAGGCGATCCGGATATCGCACGCCAAAGCCAGTTCACATCCGCCGCCCAGCGCATAGCCATTGACGGCGGCGATCACCGGAATGGGCAACTCCCCAATGGCGCGGAACACCGCCTGACCGCGTCGTGCGAAGTCTGCCGCATCACCGGGGCCCAGATCGCGCATTTCGCTGATGTCGGCGCCGGCCACAAAGGCCCTGTCGCCGTCGCCGGTTATTATCAGCGCCCGGCAGCCCTTATTCGCCCGTACCTCGCCCAGTGCCATGTCGAGTTCGGACAGGACTGCGCTGCTCAGGGCGTTGAGCGCGGATGGCCTCGATATGGTGATGACCGCCGTGCAGTCAGCAACATCCAACTTGACGCTGCTGTAGCTCAAACGCTGCACCTCCTCGCTTCCTCGCTTCCTTGCGTCCTGATCTCGCCTGGTGATCCGTCAGTACTTATAGAACCCCTGTCCTGCCTTGCGGCCCAGCCTGCCCGCGGCCACCATCCGGCGCAGAAGCGGACATGGCCTGTACTTCGGGTCGCCCGTCTCCGCCACCATAACTTCCAGAATCGACACCACTGTATCCAGGCCGATCAGGTCTGCGAGAGCCAGGGGGCCCATGGGGTGGTTGAGCCCGAGTTTTGTGCAGGTGTCGATTCCCTCGGCTGTTGATACCCCTTCCATCAAGGCAAAGGCGGCTTCATTGATCATGGGGATGGCGATCCTGTTGACTACGAACGCGGCGGAATCCGACACCACCACCGGTTCCTTGCCCATCTTGCGCGCAAGTTCCACAATGGTGTTGCACACCGAGTCGGACGTCTCGAGCCCACGCACTACCTCAACCAACTGCATTACGGGGACGGGGTTCATGAAATGCATTCCTATGAACCGATCGGCGCGGCGCGAATCGCGAGCCATCGATGTAATCGAAATAGATGAGGTGTTGGATGCGAAGATGACGTCGGGCTCACAGATGTCGGCCAGTCTGCTCCAGAGCTCTGCCTTGGCCGCCGGCTCCTCCACGATGGCCTCAATCACAAGGTCTGCGCCCCGGGCAGCAGACTCCAGATCCGGCGCCAGGGTGATCTGCGAGAGGATAGAGTCCTTCTGTTCGGGCGCCATACGTCCTTTGTCCACCAGTCGGATCAAGGATTTCGATATTCGGTCAAGGCCTCGCCGGGCATAGTCGGCTGATATATCGGTGAGAGTGACGGCGATTTCGGCCTGGGCGGCCACCTGCGCGATGCCGGCGCCCATCTGACCGGCCCCTACAACCAGGATTCTGCTGATCGACATGTCGCAACCACCTTTCGCTCATCGATCCGGCTTCTCAAGGCGCGATGTCTTTCGCGCACTTTTGCCTTCCTTACTTCGATAACCGCCGGTTGACTCCTGCTCCACAAGGCAAGGCAGGAAAAGGGGGTTGGTTGATGGAATACGTAGTCAGCTGTGTAAGACTGGGGGGACGGTTGTGGCCAGATATTTGTTCACAGGAGGAAAGGTGTACACGGCGTCGGGGCGCCGGCCTTTCTGTCAGGCTATCGCGTGTGTCGGCAAGAGAGTCATCGCGGTCGGGTCCGAATCGGAGGTCGCCGCGATGGTGGACGATAGTTTTGAGAGGATAGATCTTGCAGGACGGGCCCTGGTTCCCGCATTCACTGATTCGCACATCCATCTGGCGCACTACGCGCTGAGCCTGGCCAACGTGGAGCTAGACGGCGCGTCGGGGCCGGAGGAGGTTGCGACTCGGGTGGCGCGGGCTGTTGAGAGCGCCCGGCCTGGTTCGTGGATAGTCGGTTTGGGGTGGAACAAGAACATGTGGCCCGGAGGCGCTCTGCCCGACAGGTCATATCTAGACTCCGTCGCACAACGCAATCCGGTCGCTCTGTTCAGCAAGGACCTTCACTCCCTGTGGGTCAACACAGCCGCGCTGCGCATTGCCGGAATTGGCCTTGATACGCCGAACCCTGAAGGCGGCGAGATCGTGAGGGACGACGACACTCGTCAGGCCACCGGGATCCTGAAGGAGGCGGCGACCGCCCTGATCAGGCGGGTGATCCCCGAGCCGACCTGCGAGGCCATGGCGACAGCGATGGAGAAAGCTCAGTCTGAGCTGCACAAGCTGGGTATAGGCGCGGTTCATAACATGGACGGCGCTGCGTCCTTTGAGGCACTGCAGCTTCTGCGCAACACAGGACGGCTGAAGATCCGCGTAACCCAGTCCATAGCCCGAGATAACCTGGACGACGCCATCGACCTGGGGCTTTCAAGCGGGTTCGGCGACGAATGGCTCCGCATCGGGCCGCTCAAGGCATTTGCCGACGGCGCTCTGGGATCCCAAACGGCCCATCTCCTCCGTCCGTATGAGGGCGACTCCAGGAACATGGGCGTGGCTGTGGCGTCCAAAGAGGAGATAGCTGAGCTGGTGGGCAAGGCCGTGCTGGCTGGGATTTCGTGTGCGATTCACGCCATAGGCGACCGGGCCAACCGAGACGTGCTTGACATATTCGAGTCAGTAAAGGCCGAAAGCGCGCAACGCAGGCTGCGTCACAGGATCGAGCATGCTCAGCTGCTGCACCCCGAAGACGTGCGGCGGTTTGCGGACCTTGGCGTGGTGGCGTCCATGCAGCCGGTCCATATTCTGACTGACATACCCGTGGCCGAGCGGCACTGGGGTCGACGCAGCCGATGGGCCTACGCGTTCCGCAGCCTGTCAAAGAGCGGCGCCATGCTCGCTTTCGGCTCGGACGCGCCTGTTGAGACTCCGGATCCCATCCGGGGTGTTTACGCCGCTGTCGCCAGGAAGCAGCTGGAAGGCACTTCCGATTCGGGATGGTACCCCGAAGAACGGATGACGGTTGAGGAGACGATCAGGGCATACACGGCCGGATCCGCCATGGCGTCATCCGACGAACTGACCCGGGGGACGCTGGCTCGTGGCCTGTCTGCGGATATGACTGTATTGTCGCGCGACATATTCTCGACGCCTGCTGCTGAGATCCTGGATGTGCGAGTCGTGGGTACGGTAATCGCCGGGCAGTTCGCATTCAGAGACGGAATATAGGTTGCGCGCGGTTATCGCGATATCTAGGTAAGGGGGAGTTCGGCTTGAAACGACCGGTTCTCGGGATCTTTCCGTTCATCATTGCGCTCATTCTGTGCTTTGCAGCTTCGCCGGCTCCGCAAGCAGCCGCTACCGGCGGGTACGATGTGATGAGCGCCGAACCCGCCATGCACGCGGGGATGCATGTTATCTTCGAACGCACTGCTGCCGGCGCTTCCACTGGCGGCAAGTGGCATGTGACTGTGCAGTCGGTCAGCTACCCCAAATGGGTGGAGATCAGCTGGGTATGGCCCAGATCCGACGGCACACTCCCTTCAGCCACAATCAGGCGGATCAACGGGCTCGAGAGAGGGCGAACGTTCGGCCCGGTGTTTGGCATGAGGGACGCAATCGACACGGATAGCACTGCACCCTGGGTATCGCGGGAGGTTCTGCGCGAGCTGCGCACCGGCAAGGTGGCGTACAACTTCAAGATGGGGAGCGTCAGCGTCACTGGGATCCTTGCCGGGGATCTGAAGGTGGAGGAGGAAGTGCTCTTCCCCGTGGACGTTAACGGGAGGAGGGTATTCCTGCCCGCTTACAAGTGTGCCAAGGGGCAGCTGATCATCTGGAACAACATGCAGAACCCCCTGGTGCTGGAGTACAGGCCGATAGGCGTGCCCCTCATCACCGGGGTGTTGGGCTGGCGGGCGGAGTCCATATCGATCATGGGAGAGGTATAGCGAGGGGCGGTTCGTTTCGCAGTTGGCATCCAGAGCTGGATTCGCGCATTGGAATTCGCACGTTGAATACAGACGTCCGGGCAGGTTTGGTCTGCCCGGACGATTCTGCAACCCTCTGCTTCCTGCAGCCTAGTACTCTTCGTCAGACGCGTTCACGATCGTGGAATCGTCTGCGCAGTTTTCGAAGCCGCAACTGGGGCAGACCATGCATCCCGATGCGCCCGTCTTGTCTCCCGCGGGGTACATCGTGCCACATTGGGCGCATTTGAAGCTCGTGGACGTACTAGATCCAGTGGGAGTCAGTTTTCGACTCGGCGATCTGTCTCTTTGTTCCATGTTCCTACCTCCCCGATATCGCGAAGTGGTCATCGGCGCTCAGCGCCTGAACTAGTATTCTCATGAGGCGGGTGGGAAATGTGGCAGCCATTGACGTCTGCGGGTTGACCAAGGTATTCGAGGTGCGGGAGACGGCGCCTGGCCTGGCAGGGAGCCTGCGCTCTGTCATCTCTCCGACCGTGCGCGAAATCGAGGCAGTGCGCACGATATCCTTCTCGGTGGACGAGGGCGAGATGCTGGCGTTCATCGGCCCCAACGGAGCCGGCAAGTCAACCACGATCAAGATGCTCACCGGAATACTGCACCCCACCGGAGGGCGGGCGTCTGTGCTGGGGATCACGCCATGGGAGAACAGGCAGCGGCTGGCGAGCGAGATAGGATGCGTGTTCGGCCAGCGATCACAGCTGTGGTACCACTTGCCGCCCCGCGACACTTTCGAGCTTTTGGCGCACGTATACGAGATCCCAAAGTCCGTCTACCGTGATCGGCTAGAAATGTTGGCAGGCAGGTTCGAGCTCGCCGACTTCATGTCTACGCCGGTCCGCAAACTATCGCTGGGCCAACGG
>Ga0255341_1006362_pt1 | contig 11104 bp, 3 predicted proteins | sample wastewater_treat_8_FD_192418 | JGI IMG/M metagenome (GOLD analysis project Ga0255341, IMG submission 192418) | Wastewater microbial communities from Lulu Island WWTP, Vancouver, Canada - plant12 | ecosystem: Engineered > WWTP > Wastewater > Unclassified | place: Canada: Vancouver, British... | reverse complement strand
ATAATAAATTATGTTCTTCGTAAACATGGAAGATATTTTTCCGGATTGAAATTTATTGATTGTCCCTGTCTTTTCACAAGATAAGAACTTCAAGGTTCAATTATTTATCACTCATAATAATCCACAATCTATATAATGGATTGAATAATTATTATTAGTATCCTTAACAATGGGAGGATTGAATGGTAGGTGGGGAAATTACTATGAGGTTTTTCAAATTTATGATGATTTCTCTAAACGAGAAACGTATTCCTATAATTTTGGCAGGGGTGCTCCTGACTCTGGCATTATTTTTGCAGCCATGTTTTGCAGAGGTTCCAGTAAGTTATACTGTAAAAAACCAGGCAGGGATGCCACTTGATACATGGAATTTTGCGAAGGGTGACTATCTGACGTTCAATACAACAACTGCGGAAAACATTGTTCTGTGGGAGTGGAATGTTGATGGAGAAAAGCGGTTAATCACTGTTTCAGCAAATAGGAACCAGACATTTGGGCCTTTTGATCATAGCCCGATTACCGCTTTCCTCAATGTTACTGATAACACCGCTGATAAAGGGTCATCTGTTCATGTTCTTCAATTGAATGACGGCAGTGACACCATCGGCAATGCAAAGTATTCTGCAGTGCCTGATTATTTTGACGGAAGTACGGGCAGTAAATTAGGAACTATTACTTTCTATGACAAATCCATATCAAAACTTGAACCAGAGGAGAAGTTAGATTACTGGTGGTGGAATGTTACAAATTTGTCAGATGGAAGGTCTGTTTTTTTCGAAGGACAGAATTGCACTGAACCCATCCCCATGAGTGACACCGAATTTTCTGTGAAAGTCACGGTTAAAAATGGACCCCAGGGCTTTCTTCTTTCATACGGTGGAATAACCAAAACACTGCCGGATGAATTGGATCTGATTCCAAATCTCTCTGTCATTCCAAAGACTGGCATCGCACCCCTGGAAATTTCTGTCATTGACCAGGCACAAAATACCATAGGTAATGTTGTGTATGATGTACCAGTAGAATACAAGTATAGAATTGGAAATTTAACAACTGAAAATGTATTCGGGAAAGAGTTTACTGAAAAAAATCTGAATATTACTCTTCCTTATCCTGGCGTTTATTATGTAAACCAGACGATTACCAATCAATTTGGCATTACTAAAGTTACGAACATTACAAACATTACTGCATATCCATTCAGGGCTAATTTCACTGCAACTCCCTCTCATGGTACCTGGCCGCTGACCGTGTCTTTCATTGACCAGTCCGTATTGGAGCCGATATCACTGGCAAAGGATTTGAATGTAAAATATTATTGGGAAATTAGAAAAGAGGGAGATGACAGGTATTTCGAAAAGATGGACGGGAAGAATCCAAATTTCACATTCAGTACCAACGGAACCTATAATGTGAGTATGTATCTGACTCTTGGTGATATCAACAGTAAGGATGTATCAATGAAGATTTATGTAACAGATTCTTCAGAGTACCCTGATCTGACTCTGAACGCTTCATTCAGCGCGGTTCCACAATTTGGAAACCCTCCTCTGACGGTAACGTTTGTCGATACAAGCAGGAAGAATGAGCCAGTGACCTATGAATGGGATTTCGATGATGGTTCTCCCATTGAAACTATACCAAATGTAACTCATGTATTTGGAACTCCCCGATTAGTCCCTATTCAGAATCAACACTATAATGTAACTCTAAAAATTGTAGGATTAGATAGTGGGAGGACCTCGGAATACAGGCAATTAATAACTGTGCAGCCATTTAATGCAGATTTTTCGGAGGAAGTTGTATCAGGAACAAAAATGAGATTTACCGATAACAGTTCCGGTTTCCCAACTCAGTGGTACTGGCTCTTTGGTGACGGTTATACTTCCAGGGATCAAAATCCTGAACATGGGTATGTTTCTTCCGGAACGTATAATGTGACACTTTATGCATGGAATGAATTAAGAAAAGATTTAAAAACAAAGGAGATTGTTGTACCTTAATGTAAAACAACAAAATTTCAAATTATTTAGGGTATTTTTCAGTTAATTATGGTTTAGGGGATGACTATGATGATTAAAAAAACAGGGACAATGTCTCGATTTAAAATGCTGTTCAGCCTTATGCTTTTCAGTATTCTCTTTGCTGGTGGGATTGTAACTGCAGGTCTTACTGCAGATTTTTTGATTACTGATGAGTGTGGCCTTCAGGGTCTTGAATTTCCTCATGGCGATAATCTTACGCTATCCGATGCAACATTAACAACTGATGATGAAAAAGTAGTCAGCTGGTCATGGAATACAAATCCAGTGTATCCTGGTTATCCATCGTATGATGAAAATCCGCCAGAAATCGGTCCTGTTACAGGGCATGCCTCATTTGATGTAACATTGACTGTTACAGGAAATCAGTCAAGTCGCGCTACTGTTACAAAATCTGTCACAATTTTTAATGATGCCTGGATCAGTGCCAACTTTAGTTACGTTGTTGAATACGATAAAGATCCTTTAAGGGTCCGGTTCATTGATCAGTCTGAGACCTCCGGTCAAAATGTAATTAAATGGTATTGGAATATTTCAGGTACTATTTATGATGATGTTCAGATGCCTAATGTGACACTTCCAGATGGTATTCATGAGGTCATTTTGGTTATTGTTACTGATCAGGGAGAATATGGACGAGTTAAAAAATCAATTGGTATTCATTCGTTGAAAAGTGATGTACCGCCGATTGCAGATTTTAAGGCAGACAAGACACGGGTTTCAGCTGGCGACCCTATCGTCTTTTCCGATCTCTCGAAAAACCTGCCAACTTCATGGGAGTGGGACTTTGGAGACGGTCAGAAATCTTATCTCCAGAGCCCGGTTCATCGGTATGCAGCTCCTGGCAAGTATACCGTCTCTTTAACTGTAAGTAACCAAAAGGGCCTGGATAGCAAGGTGGAAGTTTACTATATTGAAGTTCTCAATCCTGTCCCAAGGATTACTGCAAATGCAAGTACCTATCTTGGAACATTCCCATTGCAAGTTCAGTTTAAGGCTTCAGCTACCGTTGCAGGAATGGATGTAAAAAGTTCAGAAGCGTTAATAAAAAGTTGGATGTGGGATTTCGATGAAGTAATTTCAGGGAACAGGGCAATTTCGCATGAGCAAAACCCTGTGTATTTATATGAACGACCAGGTACATACAATGTGACTGTGAGCTGCACATTACATGATGGTGTATCTTCTATTTTGCCATTGAAGATGATTAGAATAACTCCTCTTCCATTAGCATCATTTTATTGGCATTATGATGAAAAAGCTGATACATGTTGTTATATTGTAAAGTTTACAGATACCTCAGTTGATGCAAATACATACAGCTGGAACTTTGATGATGGATCGACCTCGACTGAACCAAATCCAACTCATATATTTAAGGAAGTTGGGAACTATCATGTGAGATTAACCGTCACTAATCCTGATGGCATTGTTAATAGTTCAGTTCAGGTTGTTCCAATAACTGCTGGTTACGATCAGCCATTGAACCCGCGTAGTTACGATGAAGTAAAAGCTTATTTTATAACCGGGGTAAGTGCAAATGGGAAAACTGTGAACTTCATAGACAAGTCTGAAGGAGAAATCACTAAGTGGACTTGGGATTTCGGTGATGGAACGAAACCAATCGTTCTTGCCAAGCCCGTGGTCCAGAATGGAAATACGATTCATACATATCAGCGGTATGGAAGTTATGTTGTTAAGATGACTGCTTCAAATCCGTTGTTTGAGGATACCTACTCCTATACAATAGGTATCCGATAATTTTTTTTGATACCTGAATTTTCATGCGTTTTTCTGAAATTGAAAATTCAATAAGCATACATTCATGCGTTTTTGTTGCCTGTTTATAGTATTTTTGAGATCTATTTCATTTTCAGGTGATGAATTATAATAAATTCAGGGTGACTTATAGAAATATTTATATTATTATCGATATATAGGTAGATTATTATTTGTTGGGGGGAAGATGTCTTATTATGCGTAAGCATCTGATTTCCGATATGTGAGGGTGTTGAAAAAGAAGTGGTCAAGGTGTATTAAATGAGAAAAAATTTAATTAAATGGTTGCTATTAACGATGATTGGGTTCATAATGCTCTCTCCTGCTGTGTTCGCCGTGGAGATCTGGGAGGAGAATCTGATTATCAATCAAATTAATGCTGGGGGAACAATCTTTTGGGGAGAAAAAAACCTGGATCTTTCCAATTGTATGGAAAGCGGGGGAATTACATATCATTATGTAATTAATAATGAAACCGGAACACTTTTTTCGATTTCTGTACCTAATGAAAAACAATTTGATGCTCCGATCTCTGTTCCTGGCTGGGCATTGCCAGATCTTCCTCTCTATCTATCGAATGATGGTCAAACTTATGTCGGTGGAGACGCAAACAAAATATTAGCGTTTACTTTAAAAGCTCCTTCTGCAAAACTGGCCATTATTGATACGACTGGTATAGGTGCGAATGATATTTTTTATCGAGGTCAATACCTAAAATATCGGATAGTATCTAATCTTGATGAAATTACTTCACGTCTTGATTATGGTCCGGGTAATCGATATGATAACAATTTCAACATTATTACAACTGATCCAAATGGGGTAGTATTAACTGAATTAATGACCTTTGATACCATATCTCAGCAGTTCGCGTTACTTCCATCCATTCAGCTCGATGTAAGCACTCCTGTATGGAATTGGCCAGAAAAAAATTCCACTGGTTGGTTAACAGATTGGAGAATTACTAATACTGGGCAGGAATCAGACTTTAAATATCCAATTGGTACATATACAGCGTATGGCATGGTGGGTCTGAATGGAATTACTATAAGGACAACAGACTACCGGTTCCAGCTACAGCCGTTAGCTCTCACATTGTTTATCGATGAAGATCTTGATAAGGTTTTAGATAATAAAAGACGTGATGTGGGATTTGTTGCTCGTATTACAGGTCTTGTTCAGCACAGGCATCAGATTTTAATTTATCAGCAATGTCCCCCAAAGATGACGGGGAAAATATGTGATCGGCCACCATATATTTACGGCTCCAGACCTGAACTGGTGGATATGGGCATATTTTTAGATACGCCTGATCCTGTTGATGGGTATTATCCGATTGGAGGAAAGCAGGCTCTTGAAATGTGTAAGGATGATACTACAATCCGTCAGGCAGTTCCTTCAGGTGATGAGTTCCCCTCTAAAGGAGATTGGAATATTTTTGAAGATGGAACCCGCTATTATGCAGATTTGTCTTTAAAACCTTGTATTTTCAGTGGTTGTATAGAAGTTCCGTTTTTTATTGATAAAACAGTGAAGCCGGGAACTTATATCATTCAGGTTCAGGATGAGATTACCGGACAGGTGGTTACTGATACGATTGATGTGAAAGATCCTGCTTTAAGTGATGCAATTACTGTAGAAGTAAAGGATAGGAATGGAAATTCTGGTCCTTTTAGTATCAATGATAAGTTAGTTGTTTCAGGAACAAATAGGGATAGCAATACAACGTATATCTGGTTAACAGGCCCGGGGTTGCCACCTTGTGGGGTAAATCTTCGCAATATTGACAGTGACTCACCAGAAATCATCAAGATGACTGAGATTGTAGTCCCTGGTAAAAAGAATGCCAGACCAAACTGGAATTTGATCCCTGATTGGGAAACGAATTCAACACCTATCGGACCGGGAGAATATACTCTCTGGGTTGCAAGTGGAAATCCGGATGACCAGGGATTCTGCCAGTGTAATGCTGATGGATGTGGCACCTGCAATTTGGATGACTGCTTTGGCAAAGCTTGTGAAAATGGAGTATGTGCTCTTGAAGAATGTCCTCATTGTCTGGCAGTAACTTCTGTTAAAATAATATTCAAGGAACCAGAATTAAATGTTGATCCTATTGAAAGCACTGAACGATGTTGTTGTGATGGTTCTTCATGCGGAAAGCTGGGCGGTGTAAATGAAATTATTGTAAGAGGGAACTCTACTGGTAATGACAATAAGGAAGTTCGATTCTGGTTGTTCGGACCTGGTCAGTTCGGGCAGAAGAATTATCTCGTCAATCAGGTTCCGGTATATTGTGATTGTGATTACATTGACAGGTTTGAGTATGACCTGAACCGGTATCTCTTCCAGGAGAATGGAATAGATCTTTGTGAGATCACTCCGGGCACATATGATCTGCTTGTTCAGGCACCGGGTTCAAATGGTAAGTTTGATATCCGTCTTGGGGATAAGGGGCCAACTGGAGATCGGTTTGTCCTTACGACACTTCCAACTGATGACAGTCGTTCATTCCTAATCGAAGGAAAGGATGCCCTCTTTAGTCAGCAGGCTTTAAAGTCACTTAAACAGGCCTTTGATGTACCTGGAATTGACGATCTCTATGTGCATAAGCAGTTTGTTATATCTGACAAACCATGCGATGATACGATAGACTTTTCCGCAGATCGGACGATGGGTAATGCTCCGTTAATTGTGAAATTTACTGATCTCTCAAAAATTGATGCGATCCAAAGATACTGGTATGCAAATGATGAACTAATTGGCACACAGACAGGTAGCTTAGATAAATCTTTCATATATACCTTTGAAAAACCCGGGAAATATAGAATAAGGTTAGATTTAATCGATTCTTCCGGAAAAACCACCACACTGAAAAAGAACTGGTATATTAATGTTCTCCATAGTCCGGTAGCAGACTTTAGTTATACCCCTGACCCTGGAAAAGAAGGGGAGCCGGTTCAGTTCTTTGATGAATCTCAAAGCTCACAGTCTTCTGGTGGACCATCCAGTTGGATGTGGAATTTTGGTGATGGAAACACCTCATCTCTACAGAGTCCGGTTCATATTTACACCGTCGGAGATACTGACAAAGAATTTCCTGTAACTCTGACCATTGGAAATGCCTATGGGGTAGGGACATCTGTAACAAAATATGTTAAGATAAAAAGTGCGAATCCTGCTCCTGTACCAACTCCGAAGGAAACGGTAATTGCTGATTTTTCAGGAGTAAGGGTGGGGTATAAAACTTTTAAGTTTACTGACCTCTCAAAAGGAGATATAATATCCTGGACATGGGATTTCATGGATGGGGTGATCTCTCATGAACGAAACCCTGTGCATGAATTTTTGTATCCTAACAGGTATTATACTGTAACTTTAACAGTTAAGACCGCCTCCAAACTGGAAAGCGTTAAACAGCTGACTTTTTATGTTGAATAATTCACTCATTTTTTTGAGGCACCATGAGAAAAATCATATCGGTTTAGGTTCTTCAGCGTTACATTTCTGCGAGTGTAACAATCACTCTTCAAATCCTTAACAAGTCAATATTATTTCTTTTTTAATTTTTTGTATATTTTTAAAGATTGATTCTTCTTAAACTTTTCAAAATGCCCCCTGTTTTATTAAAAGACCTTGTTGAAAATGGTGAATTATTTTTATTTCTAAATAGATCTTTCATGACTGCTTTTTTCCGTATTATCTGATAAGATCAGGACTTCAGTAAATAGGCTTGAAAATAGACTACTTATAGAAATATTTATATTATTATTATTATATAGGTTGATCATTATCAGATTGGGGGGGTTGGATCAGACACAGGAAATAATTTGAGGTGAAATAATTATCAGGTATTTTATCTGACATTCAGTATTTATCTCAAATTTTTCTTTGCGGTCAGAATTTATTCAAACCTCGGTTGGATGGTGCGAGTATGAGAAAAAAAGGTAACAAACCAGATATGCGATGGATGCTTTTACTCTGCATGTTAGCGGCTCTCATCATGAGTGTCAGTCCTGTGGCAGGGTTTACTGTAACTGTCCCAAATGAGACTTTAAACAGGTATTTCCAGGTGCCTGATGAGATGCATCTGTATGCGCTATACTCTTCAGATCTTGGAATTCAGGAACGGGAGAATGTGGATTTCTTCCCTGGTAACTATAGTTATCCTGATCCTTTTGATGCGTATTTCAAGAAATACAATCAGACTTTTCCCTGCTACTTTTTGGGAAGATTCTCTCACATATGGGATCATGGGACATTTCCGATAATTATTACTGGAAAACCCGGGGTCACATACTCGGTTGGATGGGTACTATGTGAAGAGGGCATGACCGGAAAGGTATGTGACAGGCCACCGTGGATTATGCCAAATTCAACTCCAACGCGTGATGACGGAGTGGCTTCGTATCCTCTGGTGCAGTTTGATGATATTGATGATCAGTATCCTGAACAGACAGTGATCGGAAGAAATCAGATTCAGCCACTGGAAGACTGTTGCATGCGCAATGGTATGACTTTTTGGGAAGCAGTTCCGAATGGGGATGTATATCCATCAAAAGGTGACTGGGATGTTCCATATAATGGGAAGCGATACTATGCTGAGATTACAGCAGACTCGTGTGGTTTTGCTCTTCTTAAATTTGATATGGACCAGACTATAAAAGAGGGGACATATAAGTTCCATATCCAGGAGAAGGGGTATAATCCAGGACAGGGTGGTGATTATGGATATGTGAATGCATTTGTCCATATTCAGAAAGGACCTGTAGAAGGGCCACAGAGTATTACAATGCCTTATGCTGATGCTAATATTCGTATTGATGGCCTGAATTATGATTCAAAGTACACTTATCTCTGGATAAGGGGGCAGAACTTACCAAAGTGTGGTGTCAGCCTGGTTGATCAGACTGATCCTAATCCGCTTGTTGTAAATGTATCTCCTAAAGGAAAATGGGAGTTTAGCTGGGATCCAACTGACCTTGGTATAGGAGAGGGTTCTTATGAGATCTATTATTCAAGTGTTGATCCGAATGATCCAAATCAACGAAGTTGCATAACATGTGCCAATAGTCCGATGAATGGCATTTGTGCTTTGGAAGATCCAAAATGTGCAATATGTGGTGTCTTTGATCTGTTTCCTGTAACCTTGACATATCCTCAGATAAATGCAAAGATTGAACCTGTTGAAGTAGAACGTTGTTGTTGTCCAGGAGAGCCTTGTGGTGTAATCGGGGGTAATGAAGAGATCTGGGTTAAGGGGATATCTGAAGGTGATTTTACCGGTGAAATAAAAGAAAAGACTCTTCAGGTCTGGCTCTTTGGAGAAGGTATGATTGGTGACTATCCATATCTGTTCACTGAGTTCAATTATCTTTGCGATGGAACATTTGAATATGAGCTGAATAAAAATCTCCTTCAAGAATTTAATATTGGACTATGTGATTTGAACCCTGGTAAGTATTACGTTGTCATTCAGTCTCCAATGTTTAATGAGAAGTTTGACGTCACTCTTCAGGACTCAGATGCTTATAAGAAGGGAATTACTGATGGAGCTATACCTGTTAATGAACCTGGTCAGAAGTACGTCGTTACATCCACACCGGTCAGCTGGAGCAAATCATTTATCCTGAGTGGCATCAATGCAAAGATTGGTGTAGAGGCACTTCAGGCTTTAAAGGCGGCAATTGATGATCCGACAATTGATGATGAGTACGCAATTGATGAATTAACAGGGGAAGTTCCTTACTTTATCATCAAAGATAATAAATGCACGAAATCAGTTGACTTTTCAGGTTCACCATCCACCGGGTATGTTCCACTTAATGTTCAGTTTAATGGAGATGCAACATTTGATGTTGTGGAATGGAGCTGGGATTTTGGAGATGGGTCAATCTCAAATGAAAAGGACCCGGTTCATGTATATATAAAACCTGGAATATATACCGTAAAACTTGTTGCCACTTACGATGAAGATGGCACAATAAAGAAGAAGGAAAACGTGAAATATTCCTACATAAAAGTCCGATCATTTGCTGCTGACTTCTCATTCGCTCCGGATCCAGCAACCACTGGTGAAATCGTACAGTTCAGAGATAAATCGATTGGGAAACCAACATCGTGGTTATGGGATTTCGGAGATGGCAGTATCTCATCAGTTCAGAGTCCAAATCATGTGTATTATCTCCCCGGTACCTATAATGTCACCCTGACGGTGAGCGACGAATATGGAGAAATTCAGGTATCAAAACCCGTGGAAGTAAAAGGAGAACCCATTTCAACCGGCCTTATTGCTGATTTCACAATCTCTCCGTCAACTGTATATGCCGGCGAACCGGTGCAGTTCACTGACAAGTCCAAGGGTGGAACACCCACATCCTGGATGTGGAGTTTTGGTGACGGACTTGCATCGTCATTACAAAGCCCTGTTCACACCTATGAGAAACCAGGGACATACCAGGTTATCCTGAATGTAGGGGACAACCGCGGAGTAGGGGTACCAAAGATAGCAGATTACGTGGTGATGAACGATCCGCCAGTAGCTGCATTTAAGGCAGATCCGATATCGTCCGAGTTCTACCCGGTTCAGGTGGAGTTCACAGATCTTTCAACCGGGGCAATTGATGAATGGAACTGGCAGATAAAGAGGGAAGGTAAAACTGTTGCAACTTCTTCAGAGCAAAGCCCAACGATAACTTTCACTGTGCCAGGAATATACACGGTAACCCTGACAGTAAAGAACAATGGCGGATCAGATTCCGCAACAAAGGACAATTACATTACAATTGGAACTGGAAGCCAGTTTACGGTTGAACAGGGATGGAACCATGTATCAGTCCCGATGGCAGTCACTGAGGATTATAATACGGTAAGTAAACTCTTTGACGGAATCCAGACTGGTGGAGTGCCATATGCAGTCTTTAACAATGCTGCAAATGAATGGGTGGACGTGCCAAATGACTACCAGGTAAAGCCTCTTGAAGCTCTCCGTGTTTGGAAAGAAGATCCAGGGTCAATTGTTATAACTCCGGATTATGTAAAAGGAGGAATATTTACCAGGGATCTGAAGACTGGCTGGAATGGCATTGGTATCATGGCCATGCAGCCGGTTCCTGCCAATGTCGCCCTTGCTTCACTTGGAGAAGCCTGGAACAAAACACTCATGTTCAACCCGTTAACCCAGCGGTGGGAATACCCGATCATCAGGGGAGTGGATGATGACAAACTGATGTATCCAACAGTCGGGTATCTCATCGAGATGAATTCTGACGGGATACTGATTG
>Ga0255341_1006361_pt1 | contig 11105 bp, 9 predicted proteins | sample wastewater_treat_8_FD_192418 | JGI IMG/M metagenome (GOLD analysis project Ga0255341, IMG submission 192418) | Wastewater microbial communities from Lulu Island WWTP, Vancouver, Canada - plant12 | ecosystem: Engineered > WWTP > Wastewater > Unclassified | place: Canada: Vancouver, British... | reverse complement strand
GAGGATTTTAGGAAACAACTGAGAAGACACAATCAGCGTAGTAACCGTATACCGATGCGACCATTGAAGTTCTTATCTCCTGTTCAATTTTTATCGCAGACTGTCCAATATGTTTGACAATCCTACACTTCCTAAGATAATCTTCTTTTAATCGTGTGTGTAAATCACAGGGTATTATTTATAATACAATTGAGGGCATTTCCCCGTAGCTTGCTGCGAGGATAGGGATCGAAAGGATTTTGAATTTACTTAAAATATGCATCTCAAAAGAAGTATAGATTTTTTTAACTGTTCTTTTGAGTAACAGTTATTTGTGTTTTCAGGGTGATGAATAATATGTCTTATAAAAGTAGGTAAAGTTACATAATCGTTATTACACCCTTTTTTACCTTTTCCAATATAACGAGTATTTTTTTCTAAGCCCTTGTTTGCTAACCAGTTATCGAAGCCACTTTTACGATAATTATCTTCATTTTCATCTGTGGCAATTGATTGTAAGGCTACTTTTTTACTGTTTAATTAAAATAATGTTTCTCCATTACTCCCACTCAATTGTCGCAGGGGGTTTGGAGCTGATGTCGTAGACGACGCGGTTGACGCCGAGGACTTCATTCACAATACGTTTGCTTGCCTCTGCCAGCACTTCGTAGGGCAGGCGCGCCCATTCGGCGGTCATGAAATCGACCGTTGTGACCGCGCGCAGGACGATGGTTTCGGCGTAGGTGCGCTGGTCGCCCATCACGCCCACGCTCTTGACCGGCAGGAGCGCGGCATAAGCCTGTGAGCTACCGTGGAGGACGCCCGCTTCATTCGTCCAAACGTGGAGGAGATCGGCTTTTTCCATCTCTTCACGGAAGATCTGGTCGGCATGGCGAACGGTGGCGATACGCTCCGGGGTTACTTCGCCCAGACAGCGGACTGCCAGCCCGGGACCTGGGAAGGGTTGGCGCCAGACCAGTTCCCTGGGCATGCCCAGTTCCAGCCCGACCGCGCGGACTTCGTCCTTGAAGAGGAGGCGCAAAGGCTCGACCAGCTTAAATTTCATATCTTTCGGCAAGCCACCGACGTTGTGATGCGATTTGATGCGGTGGGCTTCGTTGACGCCGACTCCTTTCGACTCGATCACATCGGGATAGATCGTCCCCTGAGCCAAGAACTCAAATTCACCCAGATCGTGAACCGCTTTTTCAAATTCGCGGATGAACATTTCGCCAATGGCGATGCGTTTTTCTTCCGGATCGGTGACGCCTTTCAATCTTTCAAAATAACGCCGCGAGGCGTCGATCATGATCAGGTGATCGCCCAAAAGCGGACGGAAACTGGCTTCGATCTGCTCTTTTTCGCCCGCGCGCATCAGCCCGGTATCGATAAAAACGGCGGTAACGCGGTCTCCGAGCGCTCGTTGCACCAGGGCGGTGGTGATGGCGGAATCCACGCCGCCCGAAAGGGCAGAAAGCACGCGCCCATCGCCAACTTGCTTGCGGATGGCTTCGACGCTTTCCCCGATGATGTTCTTCGAGGTCCAGCTGGGTTGGCAGGTGCAAATATTCAGGATGAAGTTGTCGAGCACCTCATTGCCGTACTGCGTGCTGCTGACCTCGGGATGGAATTGCAGCCCAAAGCGCTTTTGCTCATAGTTCGCCATCCCCGCGTAGGGGGTGTTGGAAGTATGCGCGATGCCGACATAGCCCGGAGGCAAGGCGGCGACGTGATCGCCGTGGGACATCCAGACTTTCTGATCGCCGAGGTGCAAAAGTGGGTTCGCCTCGGGCACGGTCATATCGGTGATGCCGTATTCGTGGTCGTCACTGTGCGAGACTTTGCCGCCTGATTGATGAGCCAAAGCCTGCATGCCGTAGCAAATGCCCAGAATCGGCACCTCGCATTTCAGGATGTAATCCTGAATGTAAAGCGCGTTATCGGCATAGATGGATTGCGGCCCGCCGGAGAGGATGATGCCTTTGGTCTCAGGCGTGAGGGCTTCGGTCTCGCTGGCGCTCCAGGGCAGCAATTCACAATAGACGTGCATATCGCGAATGCGTCTGCCGATCAACTGGGTGAACTGGGAACCAAAATCAAGAATTACGATGCGATCACTCATGGTGCTTTCCTGCCTGTACTAAACTGCAAATTCGTCGGTGAATTCGATCTTTCCGTCGTCCAGGGAAGATATGGAGACGAGGGAATGGATGGGCACGCCCAGGGGTGTCAACAGATCTCGACCGCCTTCAAAGGTTTTTTCGACCAGGGTGCCGATCCCGACAATTTCTGCGCCGGCGACTTCAGCCAGGCGCACCAGACCGGCGATGGTTTGTCCGGAGGCAAGAAAGTCGTCAATGATGAGGACTTTTTCGCCCCTGTCCAGGTATTCGGGCGAGACGATCAGTTCGGTGTTAATGCCTTTGGTGTGGGAGGGCGCGACGGTGATGTAAACCTCGCTGGGCATGGTGACCGGTTTTTTCTTGCGGGCGTAGACAACCGGCAGCTTAAGATATTTTCCTGCCATGAGAGCTGGGGCGATTCCGGAGATTTCAGCAGTGAGGATTTTAACAGCCGGAGTGTCGGCGAAAAGGCGGGCAAATTCCTTGCCGCATTCGTCCATCAACATTGGGTCAACCTGATGGTTGATGAAGCGGTCAACTTTCAGGATGCCGCCACCCAGGTTTTTACCGTCTTTGAGAATTCTTTCTTTTAATAAGTCCATGCGAAACCTCCGTACTGTTTGTGTTTTGGGTCGATAAATTTCCTGTTTTGAGGGATTTGTTGTTGCAAAAACCCTACATTGTATAATTATAACCAAGCCATGAGAGATTGGCGGGGGAATTTCAGGGCAAGTGGGTTAAAGTGCGAATTTACTTAGAATAAAATGTATCTGGTTTGAATCAAAAAGAGGTTCAAAAAAGAACCTCTTTTCAATCAGACCGTGAGTATTGGTGCTTACTTGGTAATTTACATTATTCCTGTGCTTTATTCCGCCATAGATTGTTTGAGCATTTCGCCTTTCAAAACAGTTACAGCTTTGCCGCCGATGAAGGCGCGGGTGTCGGTCAGGCGGATCCAAACCTCGCCGCCTCTGGCAGACGCCTGGTAGGCATGGAAGCTGCGTTTGCCGGTCTTATCTTGCCAATAGGGACCGAGGAGGCAGTGCGCCATGCCCGTGACGGGATCCTCAGGGACGCCGGTTTGGGGTGAGAAATAACGCGAGATGAAGTCGTACTTCGGGTCATCGCTAAGGGCGGTGATCGCCAGACCCTCATGAGCGAGATTATTGATCTCGTCACAAACAGGTTTAAAATCACGGATCAGGGCGGCGTTGGGCATCTCCGCGATGAGCGTGTCGTTTTCGGATAAGGAAACCGCGACTGGTTCCACGCCCAGGATCTCGACCAATCCAGCCGGTGTTTTTGCTGGTTTGAAGCCAAAGCGGGGCATGTTGAGCTCGATCGTGCCACGGCTGAAGGTGGAACTGATCACACCGCTGCGGGTGTGGAAGCTGATCGTTTCGTCAGGGTCGTAAAAGCCAAATTCATAAAGAATGTGGGCGCTGGCGAGGGTGGCATGACCGCACAGATCCACTTCGGTCGTGGGGGTGAACCAACGCAGTTCGTAATCATGACCCTTGGGACGCAGAAATGCGGTTTCGGAGAGGTTAACTTCCTGCGCCACGGACTGCATCCAGCTTTCCGGGTGGGATTCTTCCAGCATTACAACGGCTGCGGGATTGCCTTTGAAGGGTTTGACCGCAAAAGCGTCAACCTGATAAATCGGATATTTCATAACCAACCTCCAAAGCTTAATAATGTAATTTTAGCTTAATGTGTACACTTTGCAAGATTTACGCAAGAGGCTGTTGAAAAAAACAGTATTTTCGACAGGAGCACCATTGATTCCAGTCCTTCGCCTTTATAGAGTCTGGTTAGCTTTTTGGTGTAACAAGTCCAGTCAATCAGGGCATTGAGTTGACGCAGAAAGTGGTTTTCAGGTACGATCTGGTCGTAAAGATAGTCTCCTTAGAAGGATTGCTGGTCTGTCTGGATGTATCGTGGATTTGCCATCTGTATTTTTATTGCCTTTCGTGTATGGAGTGTATTGATTAAATCATCTATCTTTGTTATATGGAAGGTTTTGGGATTTGTTTTTCAATAGATTCACGCAAAACCGTTTTTTTCAGATTCAGGGATTGAGTTTAATTGAGCAATCACACTAGCTTTTGATTTACACAACTCAACATGATCACGCATTCAAGTTTCTGATGAGTTTTATATTCTTTGGAAATTAAAAGTTGGTTTGAGCATTAAAAAACGATGAGGATTTTCAAAAAAATTGTCTGGTGTGACTTGGCTGGAAAAATTAGCTATTCAAAAATAAAGTACAACTGTTTTATTTCCAATTGCTCGGAAAAGTAGAGAATTGACCGATAATTATTATATTTTTGGAAAAAATTCCCCATTTTGGTAGTGAAAAGTATTGAATTTTGTTAACAAAGATTATATAATTATAAATAACCTCTCACCTGTTTAGCAACTTTTGGTTTCCTATTTAGACCTCGCTTTACAGGATTCTATTCCACCCGGAATCTGTCCGGAACTGTTGATAAAACTCTATATAAAGAAAGGAAAAAGTCATGAAGTTCAAAGCATTCATATTTATTTTTTTAGCATTTATATTACTGTTGGGCAGCATCAAGGTTGATGCTGCGGACGTGACAGAATTAAGTCCACCAGCAAATGAGCCATGGTCCAATGAGTATGTTGACAAGTATACCAATGCAAAGGTCGGAACACATTTATCCATAGCCCACCACCCCCTAACTGGAGACGCGTATATCAGCTATTATGACGCTGTAAATGGCGACCTTTGGATGGCACGTGAGGTAAAACCTGGTACAGGGAATTGTCATAATAACAATGATTGGAGATGTACTAGAATCGATCCAGATAATGACGTTGGCACTTTTAGCTCAATAGACGTAACATACACGACCAAATTTGGAAATACCATCACCAAGGTTGGCATCGCCTATTATGACGCAACCAGACACGCTCTAAAATATGCCGATTTCGCAGAAAACAGGATACCCCCCTGGGAAATTACTACTATAGATGCGGCTGTATACAGCAACCAGGAAACACGTGGCATCTACACTTCCATGAAATTCGATCATGATAATGTCCCTGTGATCGGTTATCACGCATTCAGCACATATCCTGAATATGGAGCGGTTAAGATAGCCCGTCGTGTAGGATCAGCCGGCACTGGCTGCAATGGGGGAAGTCCAACCTGGTCCTGTGAAATAATTGATGAGGTTGACAACTCTGATCATTTAGAACATGGTTCTCACGTGTCCATTGACACCAATTGGTTAAACACTTTGTTCGTTGCCTTTTTCAATTCCGAAAACAATTCTCTTGATTTCGCATACCCTAACACATCCGGAAGTGGCTCATGTTCCAACAGCAATTGGAATTGTATAACTGTTGATCAAGGTCCAGGCAGAGGGAAGTACATTTCCATACATGCTAAACGATCTCTCCAGGACAAAATACGATTTGCTTATTATGATCAAGCTGCGGGTAGGATACGGTATGCGGAATCTGTTGGCAGTGGCGGCAATTGCACCAACACAGGTTTCAACTGTATATCGGTTGACAGGGTCGGGACACCGATCGGACACTACGGGCTCTCGATGACTGTGGATAAACAGGGATATCCGATCATTGCTTATATGAATGCGTATGAAGATTTGGCTCCAGCCACTTTAAAAATTGCGCGTCCTCGTCATGTATATGGTCTGGATTGGGGCAATTGTGGAGATCAGCCGCCAGGAGAATTATTCCTGTACTGGGTATGTAAAACCATCGATTCTGGTTATACGGATGTTAATGAAGCAGCGTACGTAGGAGTAAGTGTAAGCCCGGCAGGCCTGGCGACAGTCGCGTATTCTGAACATAATGATTGGGATTATGAAGTCTATCTCAAAGTCGCTCAGCAGCACTTCGCGATTTATCTACCTCAAATTAATAAGTAAGTGCTGTTAGAGTTATTGAAATAAGCCAGAATAGGGTAGATCTCATCAAATAAAAGCTCCTCGTCGCTTGCAACGGGGAGCTTTTATTAAATCAAAAACCTATTCTTTCGAGGATTTCAAGGGACAATTGAGAAAATACAATAAGTATTATAACCATATACCGATACGACCATTGAAGTTCTTATCTCCTGTTCAATTATTATTTCAGATTGTTCTATATGTTTGACAATCCTACAACAGTACAAGCATTCAAGGATCAATGTGTGGTATGACACAACAATTTCATTTGAGTCAAACAAAAACCCAATCTGGAATCTGTTTATAATAAAGACATGCGTAAGAAAGGTGCTTTGATTCGCTGGGCGGCGCTTGGGCTGATCATCATGGCTGGGTTTCTGACCATCCTGCAGCTGACGCGCTATGCCCGCATCCGGGCCACGTTCCCAACCGGCATGGAGATCGCTGGTATTCCGATTGGCGGTTTGCAATTTGAACAAGCCTCGCAGAGGTTGGTTCAGGTCTATATGGCGCCGATCGAGCTAAAGTATCGCGATTCCCGTATTCAGGTGCGACCAGCGACGCTGGGCTTTGAACTCCAGATCAATAATATGCTCGCGGCAGCCGACAAACAGCGAACCAGCGAGCCCTTTTGGTCCGGTTTCTGGAATTATCTGTGGAATCAACCCATCACGACTACGCAAATCCCGCTCCAGGCGCACTATGACGAAGCCCGTATCCAGGCTTACCTCGAGAACGAGATAAGCATTCGCTACGATATCCCAGCCACCCCTCCGATGCCGATCCCCGGTGAAAGCGGTTTTTACGCTGGGACGGCGGGCACCGCCATGAACTATCCCATCTCGGTGCAGCGGATCAAAGACGCGTTGGGGTCGAGCACGCATCGGGTCGCGAACCTGGATGTGGTTGACACGCGCCCTCAAAAGCCCTCCTTCGATATTCTGGAGATCATGCTCAAGGATATTATCGACAAGGCGACTTTTGACGGCATGGTCGAGTTTTACTTTAAGGATCTGCAAAACGGTCTGGTGATGCACTTCACGCATTCGCGCATCGGTGATGAGTTTCCGCTCATCAATATCGCCTTTTCGTCATGGAGTACGATCAAGATCCCGGCGCTATTGACACTTTTCAAGCATCTCGAAGCGCCTTACGACCCGACCATCCTGGCCGAAATCGAAGACATGGTTGAACAATCCAGCAATGAATCGACCGATTCGGTTGCTAAAAAAGTGATCGAACGAAATTTGGCACCCTTACAAATCACTGATGACATTCGCGCTCTGGGGCTTGAGAATACATTTTGGGCGGGCTTTTTCAGTCTTGGATCACCGCTCCTACGGGAAATTTCCACCCCAGCCAATCAAAGAACCGACTACGATACCGGCCCGGATCGCTATGGTCAAACCACCGTTTTGGACATGGGCATTATTCTGGAGGAGATCTATTATTGCGCCAGGAATTACGGGGGTTCGATCCCGCTCGTTTTTGAGGGAAAGATCACCCAGCAGGAATGCGGTTTGATGGTTGAATATCTGGGCAAAAACAAGATCGGGCACCTGATTGAGGCGGGTGTGCCAGGCGGAACGCTGGTAGCCCACAAGCACGGCTGGGCGAACGAGTACGCTACCGGTTATGTTCACACTATGGGCGACGCTGGTATCGTCTACACCCCTGGCGGCGATTATATTTTGTCGATTTTTGTTTACCAACCGGTGCAGGTCATCTTTGACCACGCCAATCTTCTTTTCGCCAAACTTTCGGCGTCGGTTTATAACTACTATAATCTGCAATAGGATTTTAGGAGAATTTGGCCTACGAGAAGGTTGATTTTGAATGGTTCGCGTAGATCGTGATTGAGGGCTGGCCCTCAATCCGATTCATGACAATAGAGGTTTTTTGTCACTATAATTTGTAGCAGTAATAGAGTAAAATCAAAATAAGCGAAAGAACAGGATGAATCATGAAAATTTGTAATATCTGCAAGGCTGAGAATCCAGATCGGTATATGTATTGCCATCAATGTGGGACAATGGCAACGGGTAATGAAGAAACTGTGCCTGATCGTCCAACGGAACTATCTCCGACTGATCCATCTAAAGTATCAGTTACTGCAACACTAGCCACTTCGGAAGTCGCTATCATGCTTCTAAAAGAGATTGCTAAAGAAACGGCATCGATTCGTCGTTGGATTACATTCTTTGGTGTTTTGGTTGTTTTGGGTATATTATTTAATCTACGTTCAAGCTGCACGTAACAGTTACAAACAAACGGATTTCGATAAATGGAGTAAACGCGGAAATAGCTTGAACATATCGCCAACGAGAGTATAATAACCATCCTTGCCCCCGTAGCTCAATGGATAGAGTACCTGACTTCGAATCAGATGGTTGGGAGTTCGAATCTCTCCGGGGGCATTTTGGTTTAAAGAGATTCTCAATTTATAAATTACAATTTTCAGTTCTAGGCAAATGTCTTCGAACCATTATGGAGGGATTATTTAAAGTTGGTTGGGATCTAGATTGCTCCGAAGACAATCAACTATTAAATTCAACACCGCTGTTTTTGGCAATTTTCTTTGAGAATCGTAATGCAGTAAATGCCTGACTTTAAATCGGTTAGTTGAAAAGTATAGGCGCATCGGATGTGCCTATGTTCGGAGGACATTCCAGTTAAGATGACAACATATTCCGATTAACACACGACTTATCGAGTGGTTTGTCACTTTTGATGCAACTGAGAATATTGAAAAAGCGGACAAAACAAAGCATTTCTTAACTTCAACGAGTGGAAATTTAATAATGGGACACCCTTATTTATACCGAATAAACAAATTGATCGGAATTTAGGAACCCAAATGATACACGACATTAAAAAAATAAAACCACATCGTATCCGTATCGCATTCAACATGTAACGATGAATGCCTTTATAATTATCATATCTACATTTGTTATTATTCGATATGCTAATTGACATGTAACCTTCTCTGTTATTTAAAAAAGAAAGTAGGGCAGGCAATTGAATCAGGGATTTAATCATCAGAAGCATAAAATTGTTTGTCTTCTAGGAGTTTCAAGTACTGGGAAAAGTTATCTAATAAACTCCTTAATCAAATTACGGCAAGACTGGACCTATTCACCTTCTTATACAACAAGACAAAGGGAGAAGCGGGATGAATTATTCGATAATAATATACACCTTAGTAAATCTGAATTCATTGAACAATGGCATAAGAACAAACTAATTGGAGTTATTAGAATCCATCAAAATTATTATGACCAAAACATCAATGAGGTTTACAAGAAATTAGTTAGTAAAAATGTAATATGCGTACTACACTACTCCAATATAAAGGAATGGAAAGAAAGATTTCCATCAACAATATTTGTATATATTTATCCTGGAGACTTCTTTAAGTGGTTGAAAATTTTTCTGAGCAGAGAATCATCGCTAATAAACAAAATTTCCAGGTTAGTTAATGGTTTATTTGAAATATTGACAATCCAACTCTATTCTAGGATGATTGATTACAGAATAGGAAATGATTTTACTGAAGCAACTATTGATGATTTTTTAAAAACGGTAGATAGAATAGCTACTGAAACACTATTAAATGTCTAATGTCTTTATTATTTTATCCACTCTTTCAGTAATGCTTCCTTTAACTTCGGTATAACTATAATTTAACTCCTTTAAAACTTTAATTATTAATGTGTTTATTTCTTTTCTCATAATTCTATCTGTGTTTCGGATACCATTATCGACTAATGGTACTTCAGTGTATGAGCAAAAGAAGACTTGATCATATCTTTTATGTCGAAAAGACTCAATTAATTCATAATTTGCATAATTGAAATAATACAAATCATGAGCAAGAACATATTCAATTCCCGAATCGCAAATAATTATTCTTTTATCATTACTCATGAGTTCTTCAGAAAATAGTTGATCTACAAAAAGGTAATGTCTAATATATTTTGCATCCCATTGTAAATCTGGAAAAACACGTTTTAACGAAGAAGCCTTTTCTGGTAATAGAACAAATCCAGTATTAATTCCAGCTAAAGACTCTGCAAGAGTAGTTTTTCCAGAGGAAAAAGTTCCACTAATTAAAATTTTCACAATTATTATTCTCCTTAAGTTTAATTTATTTCTAACATTCTAATATTTCCTTGAAAATCACCGACTACTAATCGGTTATTCTCAAGAAAACAGATTGCAGTTAATGGTTTTGAGAGGAATAACCTTGATAGCATTGTTCCTGTTACTAAATCCCAAATTATGATTGAATGATCGTGAGAAATAGAAACTATTCTCTCTTCCGACAGAAACTCTATACCCCAAACTCTATCGGAATGACCATTAAAAACTAACTCACACTTCTCTGAAGCGACATTCCAGATTATTATGGAATTATCATCTGAACCGCTAGCAATTTTATCTCCTCCTAAATTAAATTTACAGCATCTAATTCTGTCGCTATGACCTTTTAGAATGTATTTCTTATCAGGTTTTTTATAATTAAAAAAAATTAGATGACCAGTTTCTGTTGCTATACATATGTTTCCATTTGATGCTATATCAAAGTCCCAAAAAAAGTTATTCACATTTTTTTCGCTCTTAATGTCAGAGAACGAAATTGTTTGAATAAGAACCAGGTTTCCATCAACTATTTTCCATTCCTTTATTTGTTCGTCAAATCCCGAAGACCAAAAAGTATCATCGTTTCCCTGATTAATTAAATCCCAAATCTGATTCTGGTTTCTGTTTCAAAAATCGATAGATTCAGAATTAGAGAAAAAAAAGACAGACAAAAAAGAGAGTTCCTGTCATAATTGAATTTGCGAAAAACAAGAAGGAGGAACTCTCAAATGACAGACATGGCTGTCTCAATGATTATAAAGCTAAAAGTAGGTGATGTAAGCGAAAGCATCGAAAAAAAGATATCCATTTTGGATATGGAAACAGAGCTCACCAAGGCATTTCATCAGGGTGAATTGCAGGCAACGACCATCCTTTTTGACTTGCTTGAAAGCCAGCTGCATCGCTATATCTG
>Ga0255341_1006356_pt1 | contig 11110 bp, 9 predicted proteins | sample wastewater_treat_8_FD_192418 | JGI IMG/M metagenome (GOLD analysis project Ga0255341, IMG submission 192418) | Wastewater microbial communities from Lulu Island WWTP, Vancouver, Canada - plant12 | ecosystem: Engineered > WWTP > Wastewater > Unclassified | place: Canada: Vancouver, British... | reverse complement strand
AACTAGATGCCAGAGGATTTGGTGACCGCCCGTTGATGATTGAACCAGGGCGTTCTTTGGTTGGCAATGCAGGCATCTGCGTAACCGAAATTCTCTACCTCAAACCCGGCGAGCAGAAGAATTTTTGCATCATTGATGCCGCCATGAACGACTTGCCACGGCCTGCCATGTACCAAGCCTACCATGCGATTGTTCCCGTTGTACAAAACGCTGATGCCAATACCAATGCTAATGCGTCAACTTACGATGTGGTGGGACCTGTGTGTGAAAGCGGGGATTGGATCGGACGCGATCGCACACTTCAAATCAAACATGGCGATTTGTTGGCGGTGATGTCAGCTGGCGCATATTGCATGAGCATGGCCAGCAACTACAACACCCGTGGTCGCGCTGCTGAAATATTGGTTGATGGCGACTCTGCGCATCTGATTCGTCAGCGTGAAAGCAGCCAAGACCAAATGCGCATGGAAAAATTAATCGCATAGTTAGTCAAACTGAAGGACTAAGGAGAAAACCAATGAAAATGATCATTTACTTTTTGGTTGCTTTATTTATGCTGACATTATTAGCTGGACAATTGGGTTTTTTAAGCGGCAAGCAACCTTCAAGCCTTGGTGTCAAAGCAGATAGATTGAAGCAACCATCCTTTTCTCCCAACAGCGTCAGCAGCCAAGCAGATTTGTACCCTGATCATCCGCAACTTCAATATGCGCGCATCGAGCCATTGCCTTTGAAAGACAATAACCTAGCCACTTCCATGGTCAAGTTGGCAGATGTTTTGCGCAGCTTTCCAAGCACTGCAATCATTGAGACCAAACCTGACTACATCTATGCCCAATCGCAAACCCGCTTACTGAAGTTTGTGGATGACGTCGAATTTTGGTTTAACCCTGCAAAGGGCGCAATTGATGTGCGAAGTAGCAGCCGATTGGGTCGCAAAGATTTTGGTGTGAATCGCCAGAGAATTGAGCTAGTTCGGCAAAAATATATGGAAAACTAGGCTGTAGACGGCGTAAATAATGCCTATATTGCTATTAAATATATAGCGTTTCAGTCCTTATGCGTCCATTGCCAAAGTAAAAGAGCCACATCATCAACGCCTTTTTTCTTCAGCGCTGAAAACAAACGCACCTCGCCACCACCGGCTTGTATTTGCATGATCGACAGCGCTTTGGCGGCTTCGGTTTTATTGAGTTTGTCAGACTTGGTCAATACCACCAAAAACTTCAAGCCTTCTTCAATGCGGGGGCGAATCACTTCCAACAATATCTCATCTAATTCGGTTATGCCGTGGCGTGGGTCGCACATCAGCACAATGGCTTTCAGGTTTTCGCGCGTGATTAAATAATTGGCCATAACCCGTTGCCAGCGCAATTTGTCGGCTTTGGGTACGGCTGCATAGCCATAGCCAGGCAAGTCAGCTAATACAGCATCAGTCACGCCTTGCTTGCCCAAGCTAAATAGATTGATACTTTGTGTGCGACCCGGTTTTTTTGAAGCAAATGCCAAGCGGTGTTGCTGTGTCAATGTGTTGATACAAGTCGATTTACCCGCATTGGATCGTCCCACAAAAGCAATCTCTGGAACCGACAAAGGCGGCAAAAACTCCAGTTGTGGCGCTGTGGTCAAGAACTTTGCCGTGTGCATCCAGCCCATGGCAATTTTTTTTGATGCAGCGATATCAGCTACATTTTGCTGAGCAGTTTTGACTGGTGTGGACTCTGTTGTTGGCATAACCTCTATTAGAACCGAATAGATAGCCGAAATGAGAGAAGAATCGAAATGAAAAGAACTGAGTGGTCAGCAATTCCCAAGTATAAGTCTGCAAAATTTTAAGGATGCTTTAATTTCATTCTTGTAAGGTGTTCAATCTTGCTTTCGAATATAGTGCTGATGATGGAAATCAGTGAAACAATCAAACCTACTGACTATGAAAATCTTAATTGCTGAGGACGACCCCCAACTTGGTGATGCGTTACAAAGTGGCTTACGCCTGCAAGGCTTTCAAGTCAATTGGGTGCGTGATGGCTTCGCCGCTTTACATGAATTGCGTCAATCCGACTATGCCATCGTCGTGTTGGATATTTCCATGCCACGCATATCAGGCTTAGAAGTTTTGCAGCAAATGCGCAGTGAAAAAAACTCAGCACCAGTTTTGGTTTTGACGGCGCACGATGCCAATCACGAAATTGCCACAGCTTTGGATGCGGGAGCGGACGATTATGTGGTTAAGCCGGTGGATTTATCCGTTTTAGCTGCGCGTTTGCGTGCACTCACTAGGCGTGCGCAGGGTGCAGCTGCGCAATCGGTTATATGTGTTGGGTCTGTCAGCCTCAACAGTGTTACCCGAGATGTATTGGTTGATGAACAAAGTGTGAGCCTGTCCAGTAGAGAATTTGATTTGCTGCAAGCTTTACTAATGGCCAATGGGCGCGTGCTAACGCGTGACCATTTGGAGCAGCAACTTTACTCTTGGGGGCAAGAGGTTGACAGCAATGCCATTGAAGTTCATGTTCATAATTTGCGAAAAAAATTAGGCAAAGATGTCATACAAACCATACGGGGAATTGGATATCAAATCAAACACGACGTGCAGAGTTAGCATTCCATAAATGGCAAAACATTATTCCCTGCGCTCGCGTTTGTTATTTTGGATCATTGGTGGGAACATTGTTTTATGGCTGGCATCAGGGTTGATTGTTTGGTATGAGGCCAGTCGAGAGTTAGAGATTTTGCTTGTCAATTTATTAAACGGCAATCTCACCGCAGAAAAATTCCAATCTGAACGTTTAGAGCTCATCAGGTCATTGGTGCGCACTCTTATTTGGCCCTTGGCAGTGAGTTTGCCCTTGATGGCAATTGGCATTGCCATTGCGATACATTTTGCAAGCAGAAGTTTGACGAACCTCAGTGATTCGTTGGCTAGCAGATCTTCGCTGTCGTTTGAACCAGTAGAAACACAGAATTTGCCCATAGAGGTTAAGCCCGTTGTCGATCAATTGAATGGGCTTTTTGAACGAATGCGTGAAAGCGTAGAGAAAGAACAGCGTTTTACATCTGCTGCAGCGCACGAACTCAGAACACCAATATCTGCGATGCGCGCGCAAGCGCAGGTTGCAAGCTTATCAGATGATTTGACAGTGCAACGGCATGCTTTGAGCGAATTGATGATTGCTTGTGACAGAGCCAGCCATTTGGTTAATCAATTGCTGTATTTGGCACGGTTAGAGAATGAAAACCAACAAGTACCACTTCATGTTCAAACCCAACGATTTGATTTGAACCGGTTATTGAGAACCATGCTGGCTTTAGCAACCATGCAAGCACAAGCAAAAAATCAAACCATTTCATTAGATTCTGACTCGGAATATCCGGTATTCTTGGTTGGGCGCAATGAAGCTTTGATTGGCTCGTTGTTGCGCAATTTATTAGATAACGCGGTGCGTTACAGCCCTAGAGATGCCAAAATTGAAGTCAATATTCAATCAAAATCAGAGCAAACTTGCATCGAAATAGCTGACAGCGGTCCGGGTATGTCTGAAGCAGATATGGCTCAGCTGGGTGAGCGCTTTTTCAGGTCGCAAAAAATCGAACACAGAGACGGTAGTGGTTTGGGATGGTCAATTGTGAAACAAATTGCCGCTTCTGAAAATTTGCACATCAATGTGCGTCGCTCCGCAAATTTAGGTGGGTTGTCAGTAACGGTTTGTTTTTTGTAGCCATAGGGTCGATTTGGCTACCGTAATTCCAATGGATTAGCGCTGATTGCTTAATTTGCAGCAAGTGGTGAGCAGTTCATTGTAAAATGCGAGAGGTTTTCCACGTTTACCAATGGGTCAAAACAATCTGAGTTTGAGCCCTATTATTCTAAATTCCATGATATGAAATCTGCATTCTCAAAACCAAACTTAAAAATTGCATCCGTTTTTGCAACTGTTTTCATGGGTGTCGTGACTGCTGCATCCGTGTTTGCAGCTAACCCGCCTGCAGCGCCTGCAACGCCTGCTTCTCCAGCAGCAGCCACCGCGGCAACTCCTGCGGCGCCCGCACCAACGGCTGCACCAGCAGTGACAGGTAAAGCGGATTTGGTCAAAGGTGAAGCCAGTTACGGTACGGTATGTGCAGCTTGTCATGCGCCTGATGGCAATTCCATGATTCCGGCTAATCCCAAATTGGCACAGCAACATCCTGAATATTTGGTCAAGCAATTGCAAGAATTCAAATCTGGCAAACGCAGCAACGCCATCATGACGGGCATGGTCGCAGCTTTGAGCGAGCAAGATATGAAAAATATTGCTGCATGGCTCGCTACCAAAGCCAACAAGCCTGGTCAAGCGAAAGACAAAGATTTGATTGCCATGGGTGAGAAAATTTACCGTGGCGGCATTGCAGACCGCCAAGTGCCCGCTTGTGCAGGTTGCCATAGCCCGAATGGTGCTGGTATCCCCAGTATTTACCCGCGAGTCAGTGGTCAACATGCTGATTACACTGCTTTGCAGTTGAACACTTTCCGCGATGGTTCTCGCAAAAACAGTGTGGCGATGACGCAAGTGGCTGCAAAAATGAACGACCGCGAAATCAAAGCGGTGTCAGACTATATGGCAGGATTGCGTTAATACTAAGAAAACTACGGTGCAATCCCCTGAATCAGGCGGGCTTATCGCGAGGTAGCCCGCCTTTGCTTTTGGTAATTGCTGTTTAATACGGCTACAAATATGTCAACTTCAACCCACGGTCTGCGATTGCGTTCAGGTTCTCATGCCATCAGGGCATTGGTGGAGCTATTGTCGTCTATGCGTTTTGCCATATCGCTGTTAACGGTGATATGTATCGCTTCAATCATTGGAACGGTGCTCAAGCAAAACGAACCTTTGGGCAATTACATCAACCAATTTGGTCCCTTTTGGGCAGAAGTATTCACCGTAGCAAGTTTGAACCGGGTTTACAGCGCGTGGTGGTTCATGCTGATACTGGCATTTTTGGTAGTGAGTACCAGTTTGTGCGTGATCAGAAACATCCCCAAAATCATTGCTGATTGGTCTGCGCTGAAAGAAGGGTTACGCGAGCAAAGCCTCAAGTCTTTTGGGCAACATGCACAAGCCTCGCTGGCATTGAGTCCAGAACAAGAAGCACAACGCATAGGACAAATGTTGGCCAGTGGTGGCTGGAAAGTCAAGTTGCAAGAGCGCAAGGTGGCTTCAAACGCTAGCACCAATGAAAACGCCAGTGCAGAGAATGGCAAAGTCTCGGGATGGATGGTTGCTGCCAAAGCGGGGCGCGCCAACAAGCTGGGCTACATTGCGGCGCACAGTGCTATTGTGCTGATTTGCATTGGTGGCTTGTTAGATGGTGATTTGATTGTTCGCGTACAAATGTTGTTAAATGGAAAAACAGCATACCAAGGTGGTGGTTTGATAGCCGATGTGAAGCCTGAGCATCGCTTGAGTCCCAATAACCCAACATTCAGAGCGAATTTACTAGTGGCCGAAGGTGCGCGCTCCAGCACGGCGATATTGACGCAAGGCAATGGCGTTTTGATTCAAGATTTGCCTTTTTCAATTGAGTTGAGTAAGTTTGTGGTTGAACACTATTCAACCGGCATGCCCAAATTATTCGCCAGCGATATCATCATTCACGACAAAGAAACAGGCAAGCAAACGCCCGCGCGCGTTGAAGTCAATCACCCAGTCAACTACAACGGCATTGAGATTTTTCAATCCAGTTTTGATGATGGTGGATCGGCTGTCAAACTGACCGCAGTGCCTTTTACGTCAGCCGGCCAAGCATTTGAAGTAGATGGTGTGATCGGCGGTTCAACCCAATTGCTCAAAGACAAACAAGCGAATGCAAAAACACAAGGCACCGAGTTAACAGCCAGCGAGAAGTTGACACTTGAATTCAGTGCCTTGCGGGTATTCAATATTGAAAACTTTGGCAAAAATGGCGCAGGGCAAAGCGACTTAGCAGTTGATGTGCGCAAAGTCGATTTGCGCGATACCATTGATTCAAAATTAGGCGCAGCGAATAAAACCGTCACCAATAAAGCACTGCGCAATGTGGGTCCTAGCATCACCTACAAGCTGCGTGATGCGGCTGGTCAAGCGAAAGAGTTCCACAATTACATGTTACCGGTCAAAATGGGTGATGCCGACACTGATATTCCGGTGATGTTATTGGGTGTACGTGAAAACCCCGTCGACGGTTTCCGTTACTTGCGCATTCCAGCTGATGAAAAAGGTGGCATAGACGGCTTCCTTAATATTCGCACAGCCTTGTCTGATCCCAAAATACGCGAATTGGCTGCACAACGGTATGCAAAAAAATCGGCTGATCCAAGCCGTCCGGAGATGGTGGATCAGCTGGCCATGTCAGCATCGCGCGCGCTTGGTTTGTATGCAGGCGCAGAGTCAGCAAGCAAAGCGGGCTCCCCACAGGTAAGTGCTGGCTTACAAGCTGTAGCCGATTTCATAGAAGCCAAAGTGCCAGAAGCGGAGCGCGAAAAAGCGGGTGAAGTCTTGATACGCATTTTGAATGGTGCATTGTTTGAACTGACACAATACACGCGTGAAAAAACTGGTTTGAAACCATTAGAGTTGAATGACGTGACACAAGCCTACATGACGCAAACGGTGTTATCTTTAAGTGACTCTTATGCCTACCCAGCGCCCATGACTTTTGTATTGAAAGACTTCAAACAGGTGCAAGCCAGCGTGTTCCAAGTGACACGCTCGCCTGGCAAAATGGTGGTTTATGCTGGTTGTGCATTTTTGATACTGGGCATATTTGCGATGCTCTATATTCGCGAGCGCCGCCTATGGGTTTGGTTGCGTTCTGACGAGCAACCTAATAATGCACAAACTCAAGCCACCATGGCATTGTCAAGCAACCGCAAAACCATGGATGGGGACAAAGAATTCGTTCATTTGGCGCAGCAACTATTGGGCGTCAAACCAATTGCTTCAACCCATCCCAAATAACCAAGTGATTAATCTGTTTCAGGGTGGAACAAATTCAATTAATTGACATCCAACACGTTACATTTAACGAATGAGAGCATCAAACATGTCTGCAACAAGTCCTCAAAACAATAGCCTCAAAACCATATCATTGAACGAAAGTAGCTGGTCTCGGCGCAATCTTTGGGATTGGCTATTCGCCGTATGTGTTCTTGTCGGTGGTTTGTATGTGTTTAAGCACTATGCCGATGCGATGGATGTTTATGAAAAAGGCATCTTGGTAGCGACCATTCCTTCTGCCATTTGGTTGGGTTGGTTTTGGCGACCTTTGCAAGGCTTGATGGCGGTTGTTACGGCTTTTTCTTTGCTGGGAATTTGGTCTTACCAAACAGCTGAAGGTGGCAGTTTGGCAAGGGCGGAAAGTGTATTTTGGCTGAAATATTTTTTATCCAGCCAGTCCGCCATTTTGTGGATGAGCGTGCTGTTCTTCATGAGCACCTTGTTCTATTGGATAGGCGTATTTGCCGACAAGCAAAGCAAAAACATGGAAATGATTGGCTCCCGCATGGCTTGGGTGGCAGTGGCCATGGCCTTGATAGGCACTATGGTGCGCTGGTACGAAAGTTACCTGTTGGGGTCAGACATCGGCCATATACCGGTGAGCAATTTGTATGAAGTGTTTGTCATGTTTTGCTGGATGACAGCTTTGTTCTATTTGTATTTTGAAGAGAAATACAACACGCGTTCTTTGGGCGCCTTTGTGATGCTGGTGGTCAGTGCGGCAGTTGGCTTTTTGGTTTGGTACAGCGTGGTGCGCGGTGCGCATGAAATTCAACCCTTGGTACCCGCATTGAAAAGTTGGTGGATGAAAATTCATGTGCCAGCCAACTTCATTGGTTACGGCACATTCGCTTTGTCTGCCATGGTGGCTTTTGGCTATTTAATCAAACAGCAGGCCAATGAGACGCGTTGGTACAAACTCACGCCCTTGCTGCTGTTGGGTGTCATTTTGTGCTTTATGCCATTGGTATTCAGACAAAAAACTTTGGAGTTTGGTGGTAGTTATTGGCTGGGCTATTTGGCAATTTCTGCATTGATTGTGGGCGGTATATTGCTTGGGCGCAAACGCATCGCAGCCAAATTACCCAGCTTTGAAGTGATGGACGATGTGATGTACAAGGCCATCGCTGTTGGTTTTGCGTTTTTCACCATTGCCACCGTATTGGGTGCGCTATGGGCGGCAGAGGCCTGGGGCGGCTATTGGAGCTGGGATCCTAAAGAAACCTGGGCACTGATTGTGTGGCTGAACTATGCGGCTTGGTTGCACATGCGTTTAATGAAAGGCCTGCGTGGCACAGTCGCAGCTTGGTGGGCTTTGGTCGGTTTGGCCATCACAAGTTTTGCATTTTTGGGCGTGAATATGTTTTTGAGCGGCTTGCACAGTTACGGTACGCTTTAACCAGTGGTCAATTTTTCAATTGTTGTGCCAGTTGGAAATGTATGAAAAATAGGCCTCTAGCCTGCGTATTGATTGCCTAGTGTGCTATTATATTTATAGCATCATACAGAATTAATTGTACCTAATAAACAGAAGGCGCGCCGGCTGGTCTGCTTTTGAAACGTTTGTGCACCCAGTAATATTGCGCAGGCATGGTAGCGATATACCCCTCTAATTGCTGGTTCATGAAGGTGGTGTCTGCCAACATGTCCGGTGTCGGAAAATTGTCCCATGCGGGTAACACTTCGACTTCATAACCGTCATGGGTCATGCGGTTGATAACCGGTACCACTTTGGCTTTACCCAATCTAGAAAAACGATGCAGTGACGGTATGGTGCAGGTTGGAATACCATAAAACGGCACAAAAATCGATTCTTGCGGGCCAAAATTCATGTCCGGCAAAATGCCCAGCATTTCACCTGAACGCAGTGCTGCAATGATTTCTTTGACCCCTGCAATGCGACCAAACAATCGGATGTTGCCGAAACGTGCGCGCCGCTTCAATATCCAAGCATCAATGGTTTTGTTGGATTGGTTGGTGTAAATGGTGATGAGTTTGCGCTGTATTTGCTGCGTGAAAGCGGTGTTACCCGCATCCATGCCAACAAAGTGTGGCACAAACAAAACAACAGGTTCGTTGTTCTGCAATTCATGGACAGCACCTGTGATTTTTAATCTTTTTAAAGTGACATCTGGCCGACCATGCCACAGCCAGCTTCTATCCAGTAAAGCTTGCATAAAGTAAACAAAGTGTTCGCGCACCAATTTTTTAATTTGTGCATCTGTCAACACCGGGAAACACAATTTCAAATTGACAGTGGCAATGTGTCGGCGTGAACGAATAGTGTGGAAAAACAAAACACCCAATGCTCGCCCCAATGCACGTATCCAAGCCAAGGGCAACAAGGCTAACAGGCGTATGAAAGCAATACCCAAATAAGCCAGCAGCTCATTCATCCTTGCACAGCCTCCACATTTGAATTATCTTGACGCGGTGTTTTGTAGCGACCATAACCCCAAAGATATTGCGTAGGGCAACTGCGAATCAACGCTTCCATTTCGATGTTCATCTGTTCGACCGCCGTTTCAAGATCGTCACTCCATGCAGCAGACAGTTCACGAAAATGCAATACAAAACCGCGACCCCATGACAAGCGCTCACCCCAACCCACCAAAACCGTCGCTCCCGTTTGGGCATGCAGTCGCGCAGCCAATGTCATCGAATAAGCATTTTTACCAAAGAACGGTACCCAAACACCCATGCCATCGGGCGGAACTTGATCAGGCAACAAACCGACGGCTTGACCTTTGCGCAGCGCTTTGATCATTTGCCTCACACCTGCTAAATTGGTAGGTACTGTGGCAAGGCCAGGACGGTTGCGTGAATCTGCAACCAAATCGCTCATCCAAGCCTTGCGTGCTGGTCGAAACAATACCGTGAACGGGCCAAAGCGTGCACCAAAGTTTTGCGCCCAGGCTTGTCCAATCATTTCAAAACAACCCAAATGCGGGGTCAAAAAAATAACACCCTTGCCAGCGGCATAAGCCTTTTCAACCACACCAAAATCATGGCATTGAAAAGGTGCTTCAGCCTTGCCTTGGGATTTGCCTTTGTTGCTCATCCACAGTTTAGGCAGCTCAGCAACCATGCGGCCCGCGCTGGCCACTGCGCCGCTAACCTCTGCAAATGAATACCCAGCTTGGTTGCTGTTTTGCAAGAATCGGTTTCTGTATGAGGGCGACAAGGCAAAAACGACCCAGCCCAAAACGGAACCGATACCGTGTGCCAGCCACAAAGGCAGAAAAGAGAAGCATTTGAAGACGAAAATCATTGGCTCAATTATCTAGGCAAAAAGTTACAAAATTTGATAAAATACGCCAGTCGCTGAGTTAACTGAACTACTTGCAGGGCGACGCTAAAGATATCTGCTAAAGCGTTCGCCACAGCTCGAAGAGGCTCACTCCAAAAAGTTAGGCAACGCGTCCTTTAACTTTATTGGAGTTTTTTTATGGCGAGCGATTTTTTATTTACCTCTGAATCTGTATCCGAAGGTCACCCAGACAAAGTATCTGATCAAATTTCAGATGCTATTCTTGATGCAATTTTCAAACAAGACCCACTGAGCCGCGTTGCCGCAGAGACATTGTGCAACACTGGTTTGGTCGTTTTGGCCGGTGAAATCACCACCAATGCGCATGTGGATTACATCCAAGTCGCACGTGACACCATCAAGCGCATCGGTTACGACAATACCGAATACGGCATTGACTACAAAGGTTGCGCGGTGTTGGTGGCTTATGACAAACAATCCAACGACATCGCCCAAGGTGTGGACCACGCGTCAGACGATCACTTGAACATCGGTGCGGGCGACCAAGGTTTGATGTTTGGTTATGCTTGCGACGAAACTCCAGATTTGATGCCAGCACCCATTTACTATGCGCACCGTTTAGTCGAGCGTCAAGCGCAATTGCGCAAAGACGGACGTTTGCCATTTTTGCGTCCGGATGCTAAAAGCCAAGTAACAATGCGCTATGTCGATGGCAAGCCTGTTGGCATCGACACCGTGGTGCTTTCCAGTCAGCACGACCCCGATCAGTCTGAAACACAACACAAAATGAAAGCTTCATTCACTGAAGCCATCATTGAAGAAA
>Ga0255341_1006351_pt1 | contig 11118 bp, 9 predicted proteins | sample wastewater_treat_8_FD_192418 | JGI IMG/M metagenome (GOLD analysis project Ga0255341, IMG submission 192418) | Wastewater microbial communities from Lulu Island WWTP, Vancouver, Canada - plant12 | ecosystem: Engineered > WWTP > Wastewater > Unclassified | place: Canada: Vancouver, British... | reverse complement strand
TCCACATCGTAAGTGATGCCGAAATCCGCGCGCATCTTGCGCCGTTCGATGTCCCCCGCGTGAATGCACATGACGATCTCGGCCTTGTCGCGGAGCTTGTGGAGGAGGCGCATCTTGACGTTGGGGTCGAAGCCGGGAAGGACACGCATGGCGTGATAGTCGGCGACGATCTTTCCTCCGAATTCGAGGTAAAGCTTGTCGCTGAACCGTTCGACACGTTCAAGAATGGCCGCGGTCTGTTCGTTCAGATATTTGTGATTATCGAACCCGACCTTCCTGACTGTGGCCAGCATACCGCCCCCTGAGCTTTTGAGATCAAGAATGAAACGTCGAAAGTGAGGGCCCGCGTCAGTCGAAACACGTCCCTCTTCATTTCCGGCTTTTAACCGCCCGTTCCGGCACCCCTTTCAGAACGGCTTTCTCCGGGCATAACTTACTTGCCGCCCGGACAACTCTTGCAATCGCCAACGCACGACGGTGGTTTATCGTTTTTTGCGGCGGACTTGTAGCTTGAGGAACGATAGTCCGTCTGATAAAAACCGGAGCCCTTGAAGAGCACCCCCGCGCCGCCGTGGATCTGGCGCCGGACCTCCGGTTTTCCGCACTCGGGACATTTCCGGACGGGCTTGTCGCTCATGGACTGGAATTTCTCGAACTGATGCCCGCAGGCATCGCATTCATATCCGTAAGTAGGCATGGCTGTTTCCCCCTTCGATATTTCGGAATGGCGGGTATTATAAAACAACGGTCGCGGCTTTCAATCCATGTTTTGCGTGAAAAACCGGCGTTAAACCCCGATTGGCCGGTTTTCTTCCGCGACGCCGGGCTGGTACTCGATCAATGTCGCGGTCACGTCGCCAAGAACGGGAATTTTCACCTTCAGGACAAGCGGGACGCGGCGGTCGTCCAGGCTCATCCATCCGCGGACCTTTCCGCGGCGGACGAAGAAACCTTCGAACAGGATGACGGGCTCGACTTCGACCGCCTCGAAGACGCCGATCCCCCCGATCGTCATCTCCTTCGTCCCGTGCGCCAGCACCTCAAGGTCCCAGTTCTTCTCGTCGGCATTGACCGGAATCGAGGCCTTCGTGCCCGGTTTCACGTCGAGCGTCCGGTAATAATAACCGCAGGAGATCTGGTCCTGGACATTCTTCGGGATGAACATCTCCTTGCGGCTGTTATCTTTTTTCGAGAAAAACCGGCCAAGATGCTCCGCCTGGTCATACTCCATCACCTCGTCGGTCCAGTACCGCCCCTCATGCACGGTCTTCTCATACCGGAGCGAGCAAAGGTTTTGGACATCAACATAGGAGTGGTGCGTGTCCCGGACCTTATAGATCCAGTCAAGAACGGGTTTTGACCGGATATTGATCTCGATGTGGTAAGCGTCACGCCCGTTGACCGCGACGATTTCTTTGACAACGGACTCAGCTTCGCCGACCGTGATTCCGGCGTAGGTCACCTTGAACTTCAGTTTCTCTCCGACAAAAAACCGCGCCGGCGGTTTCCCGGAGGGAGGGAAAATCTTTTCCGGCTTGGCGGCATGGACATTCGCGGAAAGAAACATCGCCAGGAACAACGCCCCCCACCGGCGGCCGGTGTTCGCCGGGGATGAGCGCCGGACGCCGGCGGGATACGCGGCTTTCATAGACGGATAGCTCCTTCTCGTTCCCCCGCACGCGCCCATCCCGTCGCGGAAGATCTCTTGCGCGAGCGCCGCTCCCTTGCCCTGATCGGGGACCAGCGTCCCTTCCGCGCCGGACGTGGCACAAAGTCCGCGTCCGTTGTGTTTTTTTCTGTCGATTTCGATGACCTTTCGTTTCGCCATGATCTCAACCCTTTTGCGGGAACCCCCCGCTAAATACCCGCTCGATCTGTTCAAGCGCTTCTTCGGGGGCAAGCGTTTTCAGGCAAGCAATGGTCGGACAATCCTTTTTGAAACGGAATTTATAATAGCAGGGACGGCAGGCAAGGTCCTGTTTAAAGACCGCCGCCGCATCCGGGGAAACGGGATAAGGTCCGTACACCTCGGGCGGCACGGGACCGTAAAAAGCGACCAGGGGCACCTCAAGGGCGCGGGCCAGATGGACCAGCCCGCCGTCGTTCCCGACAAAAAGCGAGGACTTTTGAAGGAGGACCGCTGTTTCCGCGATCGTCGTCTCCCCCGCCAGGACGACAACCGGCAGACCGAGCGCATTCTTGAGCTGTCCGCACAATTCGGTCTCAGCCTTGCTTCCCACAATGCACACACCCTCAAATCCGTACTTTTTCTGCATCATCCCGATCAGGACCGCATAATTCCCGACAGGCCACCGCTTGAAATCCGCTTCCCGCCCCCATGAGTCGCCTCCGCCGGGACTGACCGTGATGAATTTGCGGCCAAGCGCGGCCGTCCGTTGCGCCATTTTCTTTTCAAGCTCCGCCTTCTCCGGCGGAAAATAATATTCAAGGAACCGGTCCGCGACCGGGATTCCCGCCGCTTCCGCGAGACCCGCGTAAAAATCCGCGGCATGCTGTTTCCAATAACCTTCGGGAAGCGGATAGCGAACATTATGAAAAACCGCGCGGCGCTTGTACGCAAACCCCGCGCGCTTCGGAATACCGAGGAAGGCGAGCGACCAAAAAGCGTTTTCAGGCCTCAGCGAAAAATCGAGCAGGAGGTCATACCGTTTCGCCCGAAGCTTCATCCCGAGGTCCAGGAGCTCCCGGAATTTCCGGGTACGGGTCTGGCGGCGGAGCTTGTCCTTGTCGAGCACGAAGATCCCGTTCACGTGCGGGTTGTGCTCCACCACTTCGAGGGTCCGGGACCCGATCAGGAGATCGACAGTCTCGACCGCCGGGAGCAGTCGGAGGGCGCGCAGGACCGGCGTCACGAACAAAAGGTCCCCGATCCCGTACGGGTGAACGACCAGAACGCGCCGCAGGGTCCTCATTTCAGACCTCCGCCTTCCACACCCCTCCACCCCCGGGAGCTAGACCCGGGGTCTAGCTCCCGGGGGTGGAGCAGGTCGGAAACGGCACGATGAACTTCGTCCACAGTGATGTCTTCGATGTAAGTGTATTTTCTTTCGGACGCGGGAATATCGCTCACATCTTTCGCCACAACCCTGCATTTTGTACCGAGAGGTTTCCAGCGGTCGGGCCCAAGACCGGGTTCATGGCGCCCGAAGATCGAGACAACGGGACAACCGACCACCGTCGCGATATGGACGGGCCCGGAATCATTGGAAACAAGCAGCGCGGCCCTCTTCAGGAGCGCCCCGAGCATCCCAAGGGTCAGCTTCCCCCCCAGATCCACGATGGGCACCGCACTCTTCTCCCGAAGACTTTCAACGACCGGCTTGTCCTTGAGCGATCCGACCGCCAGAAGAACGGCCCCCGCTTCTTTCTGAAGCCGCGCGGCCAGCTCCGCAAATTTCGCGGCAGGCCACATCTTGGTCCTGTCGCTCGCCGAGGGACTGAGAACTATCAGTTTTTTGTCCGCGGGAACTTTTAAATGAAACAGGAGGTTCTCAAGGGAGCGCGCGGCGCTTCCGGACACCGGGAAACAGGCCTCGATCTTCCCGGGACAGGCGATCCCGAGCGGCGCGAGAAGGTCGAAGAGATATTCGGTCTCCCGCTTCTCGCCGAGTTTTTTGTCGTAGGCATGCGCGTGCGTGAGCGCCCACGGAGCGCGGCGATCATACCCGAGACGGACGGGAACGCCGGCAAGCCATCCCGCAAGATGCATCCGGTTCGTGCCATGGCAGTGGATCACAAGATCGAACTTCTTCGCGCGGAGCCGCACGGAAAAACAGAATTGTCCCCAGAGACCTTTTTCGCTTCCCTTTTTATCGTAAAGGATCACCTCATCAAGATACGGATTGTCCTTCACGATGTCCCGATGCTCGATAAAAACAAGCGCGGCGATCCACGCCTTCGGGAACCGTTCCCGGAGCGCCTGAAAGACCGGCGTCGTGAGCACAAGGTCCCCGATCCGGTCCGTCCGCGTGACAAGGATCTTTGGATTTACAGGAAGATGAACCGGTTTCATGGGATCAAAAGCTCCCTGCAGAGTTTCAGAACCGCCCCGGAATCCAATCCGTGGAAGCAACTGCGTTCAGCGTAGGGCAGGAGATGTGACTGACAGGCGCAATTCGCCGCGTCTCCCGTTGCGATCCTGAAACCAGGGCCTTCGTGACCGTATTTTTCATGGTCCGTCGGGCCAAAAAGTCCTATCGTCGGCGTCCCGGTTTCGTAACCGAGATGCATGATCGCGCTGTCGTTCGCGATCACAAGCGCCGCTTTCGAAATAAGACAGGCGGTCCCGGAAAGGGTCATATCGCCGGAAAGGATTTTCACGGACGCGGGCATCCCTTTCGCGACCGCCTCCGCGATCGGCCGTTCGTCTCCGGAACCGATCAGACAGATCGTTTTCCCGGTCTTCAAGGCCAGATCACGCACCACCTCCCGGAAGGATTCCGCGGGCCATCGTTTTCGACTGCTCGCGGCGCCGGGCGCGACCAGAATCCAGCCCGACCTCTCCCGGATTCCGAGCGCTTCGAGTTTTTCGGCGACGGATGTCTCGTCAGCGGTGTCAAAGAAACGGAACGGAACGGGCGACGCGGCCGGGAGCCCCATCATCGAAAGAACCTCGAGATGCCGGTCCCGCATGTTGACCTTTCGGTACTTCCGGAACAAGGGACTGCGGCGCGGGGCAAGCACGAGGAACGGGATCGCGGTGTTACGGAGATCAACCGCCATGTCATAGCGGTCCTTCCGGAGCTCCCGCAGGAACGCCCACTTGCCGCGAAGATTTGCCTTCTTGTCATAAACGACGACACGGCGGAGGTCCGGGCTTTTTTCAAGAATGCTTTTCGCCTTCGGCCCGACAACCACCGTGATCCGCGCGGCCGGGAACCTTGCGCGAAGTGCCATGATCACCGGTGTCGTCAACACGACATCGCCGATATTGCTGAGCGTCACAACAAGGATGCTTTCAGGATCCTGAGCCATCGGGGAAAGCACCTAATTGTTGGACCGCTTCAAAGACCTCATCGGGCGTGATCCCGGAAAGCCAGCCATCCCCGGGGAGGTCCTTGCCGAAGAACGGGATCGAATAACCCGGCGGGACATACTGCAGGACGATCGATTCGCCGACACCGCGCGGTCCGGTAAGATCGGGGTCCGTGGGACCGAAGATCGCGGCCACGCGCGCCCCGACACCGGAAGCGATATGCATCGGCCCGGAATCCCCCGTCACAAGACATGTCGCGTGTTTGTAAATACAGGCGGAGACCCGGAGCGGCGTCTTTCCGACCAGATCGATCACGCGCAATTCGTCAGCCCCGGGCGCTCCCAGGCGGCGAAGTGATTTCAGAAAATCCATGAAAAGGGTTCGGTCCCCCGCGGAACCCGTCACCACAATCGGGATCTTCCACTTCGCGTGAACCATGGAGGCAAGTACCGCAAAATGCTCCACCGGCCAGCGTTTTGGCTTCCAGTTCGCTCCAAGATGGAAACAGACATACCGCGCGCCGTCCGTGAGCCCGTTCTGCCGGAGGACCTCGCGGGCCTCCCGGTCGTCTCCGGGTGTGAAATAAAAGCGGGACTTCGGCTCGATGGGCGTTTCATAACCGGCGCCCTTCATGAGGGTCATAAAGTAGTCCAGCTGATGGAGCTTCCCGTCCGGCTCCCGGACCGCCGTCGTGAGGAAAAGGCTCCGCCCTTTTCCGTAGCCGGTGCGTTTTTTCACCCCCGCGAGACAAAGCATGACAGCCCGCGAACGGGAACGGTGGAAAAGATAACCTTCATCCCAGGGGCCGAGTTTCCGGAGCCGGAAAACGAAACCAGCCCGGGAGAACCAGGAGCGATGCGTGGATTTTTCGTCGAATGGAAGGAATCCGGCGACCGCCGGATGCGCTTCGAGAATCGCGCGGCAACGTTCCGGCGCGACGCAGAAAATCTCAGCCCCGGGATAGCGGCTCTTGATCACCTCAAGCGCCGGCATCTGGAAAAGCAGATCGCCGAGCCAGTTCTTCATCACGACAAGTATTTTCACACTGTCAGAGATGCTTCAAGACATCTCTCCTCCGTTTTAAAACCGTTAAAATCTTTCTCAAACAAACCCGCCCGCAAGATCACGGCCCCGCCAAAGGCGTGACCTGACCCGAACGGGGTCATGCCTCAAGAAACCTTTTGGCGGTGTCAAAAACCTCATCCACCGAAATGTGGGCCAGGCATCCCATCGTCTCCTTTTCCTTGCAGACCCCGCTGTAGCAGGGCTGGCATGGGAGGTTCCGCATGAACACGGCGATCTTTTTCGCCGGCGGGACATGACGCTTCGGGTCCGTCGGGCCGAAGATCGCGGCGATCGGGACATGCATCGCGGCCGCGACATGGAGAAGGGCCGTGTCCCCGGAGACTACGAAATGCAGCTTTTGGAAGAACGCGGGCAGGTCCTCGATCCCGGTCTTCCCGATCAGGTTCACGACCCGGTCCGGGTCGAAGTCGCGGAATTCATTCGCAAGCTCCGCTTCGCCGGGCGAACCGAAAAGAAGAATCCGCGCGTCGTAGCGGTCAAAGATCCGTTCCGCGAGCTTCCGGTAATGCGCCGCCGGCCACCGCTTGGTCGGCCACTTGGGACTCGATCCCATCACGAAACCGATGACCTTCGTATCGGCCTTGAGATCGAGCGAAAGAAGGACACGCTCCGCCTTTTCGACCTGCTCCTTGCCGGGCCAGAGCTCCAGCGTATCATCATAGTCCTGGACTCCGGCCTTGGAGATCACCCGGAACTGGTGGCGGACCGGTTCTGCCGCGATCCGGAACGTCTTGTCGGGACGGTTCAGGAGTGAGCCCCAAAACCCGCGCGCGAACCCGTACCGCCGGATCGCGCCGCCGAGATACGCAAGGAGATACGTGTACTTGTTATTGTGAAGATCGACCGAAACGTCGAAGTTTTCCCGCCGCACGCGACGGGCTGTCTTCAGAAGATAGAGAGGGTTCGGAAACTTCTTCCGGTCGACCAGGATCATGTCGTCGAGGTAGGGGCAATCCGCCATGATCCGCGAAAGCCGTTTATCGACGAGAAGCGTGATCGATGCGTCGGGGTACCGTTCCTTCAGCATCCGGAGGCTCGGCACCACAAGGACGAGGTCCCCCATCGCTCCCAGTTTGATTACGAGAATCTTTTTCTTCTTCCGGACCTCCTGGTAGACCTCGACGGTCTTCCGGACCATCTGCCCGAGCGCGAACTTCTCCTCGATCTTCTTCCGCAGGGCAGTCGCGTATTCCCTTGCCTTTGCGCGATCCGTCAGCATCTCATACATGGCCTCCGCCATCGCGGTCACGCTTTTCGGCGGAAAGAGGAAACCGTTCACGCCGTGGTCGATGATGTCCGTGACACCCCCGAGCCACGTCGCGGCCACGGGCGTGCCGACCGCGCCGGCCTCGATGATGACGCGACCGAAGGGTTCCGGAAGCGTGGAGGAGAGTACGAGCAGGTCGGACTGCGCGAGCAATCCCGGCACATCCCGTGACGGACCGGGCAGTTGAACGCAGGACTCAAGGGCAAATTGCTGGATTGTCTTCCGGATCAGTTTCGTGTACTGGGTCCGGCCGCGGTTCTCGGCGCCGACCAGCCACACCTCGAAGTTCGGGAGGCGGCTCCGCAGGAGGTGGATCGCTTTCAGGAACTCGACCTGCCCCTTGTTCGGCGAGAAACGACCGACATGGATGATCCGGAATTTCCGGGGTTTTTCGTCGAAACGCTTGAGGGAAAAATGAAACTGGGAAAGATCGACGCCCCGCGGGATCAGGCGAATGCGGTCCTGGGGGACGCCGAACTCGTCGATCATCCGCCGGCCGATCGCATTGGAAACAACGATCACGCGTTTCCCATACCCCATGACAAAGCTGAGCGGCTGCAGCGAATAATAGCCGTGACAGGTCGTGACAAAGGGAACGCCGGTCTTCCGCGACGCGAGCCAGCCGATCCACCCCGGGACACGGCTGCGCGCGTGGATAATGTCGATCCGTTCGCGTTCGATGATCTTCACGATCTGGTCCACGAGGAGCAATGACGCGAGCGATTTCTGATGCACGGGAAGGCCGTAATGCGGGACGCCCATGCGGTGGAGTTCCGACACAAGCGAACCGCCGGAAGAAACGACGACCGCTTCGTGCCCTTCTTTTTTCAGCGCGCGGGCGAGGTCCACCACCCCGCGTTCGACGCCTCCGACTTCAAGACTCGGCAACAACTGGAGGATCTTCATCTGTTCAGAGACACGTCAGCGCATCTCTCCTCTTTTTTGAACGGCCGGTATTTTCAAGCAACATAAATCCTGCGGCGGTCCTGCGGACGGCAGGACCTGTTTATAACAATTCGCCCAGTTTCTGCAACAGGGCATTCTTTTCCCGGTCGATCACCGGGGAGGCTGCCTTGTTCAGAAGTTCCGCGACGGTCCTCTCCAGGTCCTCGAGACAGCAAAGCGTGACGAGACCCCGCTGGCTCAGCGTCTGGTGAAAGCGGTAATGTTTCGCCGGAAGATCGCCTTGCCCCGCCACAAGCACGATGACCCTCTTTCCGCTTCCGACCGCCTCCGAGATCATCGCGAGGCTGTCCTCCGTCACGATGATGAGGTCCGCGAGCCCCATCATCCCTCCCGCCGCATATGGCGGGTTCTCTTCGTTCGCGACCACAAGATAGCGGCACGCGGGGTCCCGGGAAAGCACGTTTTTCAGAAACTGTTCGACGTTTTTGGTCGTCCGCCGCGACGTCGTCACCATGTATTCCAGACCGGAGCGGGACAGGCGCCGCAGGATCATCGCGATTTTTTCGGCGTCCGGGGCCATGATGTCATACCCGCGTGTTTTGCCGCCGAGGAAGACCGCGATCCGGATCCGGGAGATATCCCCCACCTTCGCCTTGAGGGCCGCAATGTCACCGGAACGGTCCACGGCCCGATAGCCGCTCGGCATAATCACGGACCGGAAAGTCCTTTTCGGGACCGGCCCCTCGTCGTGCGCGGGGACAACCGCAAGATCGTAAGGCATCAGGGCATACGGGAACGGCGGCTTCATGATAACGACCGTCTTCGCGCCGGTCTCCCTCGCAAGAAGCTGCTGAACCGGGGCAAGACTCGATCCCGCGGTCACGATGAAATCCGCGCGGGCGTTCTCGATCGCCCGGTAACTTTCCTCCGTAAGGAACGGCGCGAGCCAGTTCAGCCTCCCCTGGATCCACGGTCTCATCAGCGGGGCCAGCGCAAAAAGCAGGCTCCGATGACCCGCGGAACGGTATTCGATATGGGCTTTCACAGTCTCGAACTCCAGACCGGGACGGCCGTGGAACTCCGTGAGCGAGCTTATCATCCCGGCGACAACATCGGACTGCTTGAAGTGCCCGGCCTTGCCGTCCGAGAGGATCAGGATCCTCCGCGACCAGCTGTACTTCCACCGCTTGTTCTCCCAGAGCCACTGGCCGGGATATTTCGAAATAAACTCCTCGAGCGAGGCCAGGTACTGCCGCGCGACGGACTCGATGCGCTCTTCGTTCGTGGCGGACGGATCGTCCCTGAGGACATCCCCGACGAAGATCTCATGCCGGGCATGTTCCACCCGGACCATGTAGCACGGCATCAGAAGCGAGCCGGTCCTCACGGCAAGCTCGAAGGCCCCCGTCGGGACCGATGTTTTTATGCCGAAGAAAGGAAGGATGATCCCTTCCGTTTTCCCCGCCGACTGGTCGGCGAGCACGCCGATCAGTTTACCTTCCTTGAGGGCCCGTACAAGACTGCGGATACCCGCGCCGCGGCTGACCGCGACCGAACCGTGCGTTTCCCGGAGCTTGTTCAAGAGCTCGTTCAACCTCGGGTATTTCTGGTCGCGCGCAAGCACATGGATCGGTGTTCCCCGGAGCCCGGCGACAACCTGCAAAAGTTCCCAGTTCCCGAAGTGTCCCGTCAGGAGCACGCCCCCCTTGCCGGATTTCGCCAACGCCTCGAACTTTTCGAGACCGTGAATCCGGATGTTCTGCCCGATATGCGCCGGTGTCAGTTTCGGAAAGCTCATGATCTCGACGATGTTTTGGGCCATGAGTCCGTAGTGATCGCGCACGGCCTTCCACCGGGCGCGCGGGGTCAAACGCTCACCGAGCGCGTTTCGGAGGTTCACGTAAGCAACGCGCCGTTTCCCGGAAAGATAAAAAACGCCTTTTCCGAACGCGTCACCGATCCGGAGGCTGGTCGCGAGAGGAAGGCGCGCGAAGCAGGCGATCAGGACGCGGGCGATCCCGTAAGCGATCAGATCGAGGGCTTTTTCCATTATCGTTTGATCCCCAGGAGCCGCAGCAGACGGTCGGTCAGGATTTCTTCTCCCGAACGGACCCGGATGCGCGCCGCGAGCACGAGCGGGTTCAGAACCCTGGAGATCAGATCCCGCGAACGGTAAAAATCTTTCTCGGTGGTAATCACTTCCTCCACTCCCGCGGAACGGCTGATCTCCCTGATCTCGGCGAGCTCGTTCTCGATGTATTCGTGATGATCGAGGAACTCGAAATTGCGGACGGTCTTGACGCTTGCGCGCTGGAGTACCAGCTGGAAGGATCGCGGCGTCCCGACGGCCGCGAACGTCGCTACCTTTTTGCTCTGAAGCTTGTCGAGCGACATACGGGCGCGGTTCCTCGCCCGATAAAAAAAGAGCGGCTCCATGTAAGCTTCCACGAACTGCGCCTGCGGCGAGAACTTCTGGATCTTCGCGCGAATCGCCTTCAGGGTATCCGAGGCTACGAGGTTCACGTGCGTGAGAACAACGATATGGGCCTTTTTCAGGACAGACAGCGGCTCACGGAGAATTCCCCTTGGGATGAGCTTTTCATTACCGAACGGGTTGAGCGAATTCACCACGACGATCTCGCAGTCGCGTTCGACCGAGGTATGCTGGAGCCCGTCATCGAGGATCGCGATATCGATCGGCTTTTCCTTATGGAGCCGGAGCGCCGCGGCGGCGCGGTCCTTGCCGACCCCGATCACCACGGTGGGCATATGGTGCCGGAACTCCTCGACCTCATCGTGATTATAACCGCGGGTCAGGATCAAGGGGGTCTTGCGGATCGACGCGATCTTCCGCGCGATAAAC
>Ga0255341_1006345_pt1 | contig 11123 bp, 8 predicted proteins | sample wastewater_treat_8_FD_192418 | JGI IMG/M metagenome (GOLD analysis project Ga0255341, IMG submission 192418) | Wastewater microbial communities from Lulu Island WWTP, Vancouver, Canada - plant12 | ecosystem: Engineered > WWTP > Wastewater > Unclassified | place: Canada: Vancouver, British... | reverse complement strand
ATTTCTGACCCCAAATTAGTAAATATTAGCAAAACACCCTTGATATTTTCCTAATAATGGTTATTGCGTGAAGTTGTCAAGGTACATCTATTGTAAAAAAAGAGTTTATGCAGTGGAATCAATGTTAAATATGTTTTAAAATAGAGTTTAATAGCATACAGGCATTCCTGCAATAGGGATGCCTGTATCCAATTTAATTGTTGTGAACATGCTGGGAATTTGATACAATATTGTCACACATGTATTACTTATAAATTAATGAAGGGGGAGTTTGGATGAAGTTGAAAAGATACATTATGTCTGTTATAGTTTTTCTGCTTTTGTTTCAGCCAACTATAATAACTAATATTGAAGGGGTAGAAAAGGTATATGCCGAAACAACATTGCAAGATGTGGAAAAGGCACCGCCGCCGGTATTTATTGTGCAGGGAAGTATAAAAACAGATGTGGATTGCAGCGAGGAAGCTGCAGAGCTGGTTAATGCAGGTTTTACAATTAGATTTGATACTTACAAGACAACGACAGATGAAAACGGTAATTTTTATGCAAGTATTGGTAACCTTAGAAGTACGTTTAAGGAGGATATGATAATTGAAAAAACGGGATTTTTAAAGAGAACCATAAAAGATGTAGAATTACAGGCATATTCTACTACATACTATAATAATATATTTATTATACCGGGAGATATGAATGGAGATAGCGTTATAAATTTTGCAGACTGCGTTTATTTGGCAAAAATGTTTAACAGCACAAAAGGTGATGAAGTATATTCGGCTGATGCAGATATTAACAAAGATGGTGCGATCAATATGTCTGATTTTACCTATATAGCCAAATATTTTAATATGACTTCTGTAGCTTATCCACCTTATATAGATTTAACACCAACACCGACACAAATAGCAACACCTACACCTAAACCCACATCAATAGTTTCGGCGACACCTACACCTGACTTGTCGGGTCTCGAAATTGAAAGAAAGTTCCTTATTGATGCAAGCAAAATACCGTATGACCTTAATAAACTGTATAAATTTGAACTTGAGCAGGCATATATAAACTTTTCTCCAGAAATCAGAATTAGAAAAGTAGATGATTGGATGTATTTCCTGACTATTAAAGCATATGTTGATGATATGGCCATGACCAGAGAGGAACGTGAATTCTGGATTACCGAACAGGAATACAATACCCTTAAGAAAAAAATAGAGGGCAATATAATATATAAGACCAGATATCAAGGTTTGGATGAAAATGGAGTAATGTTTGCCATCGATATATTTAAGGGTAATTTGGCAGGGTTGGCATACTTCGAGATGGAATTTCCAAACGAGGAAGAGGCCAACAAGTATATTCCACCTGCTTGGGTAGGTAAGGATGTAACCAATGATAAGAGATATAAAAACGGCAGTCTGGCCCAATTTGGAATTCCTGAATGATTTTAAATAAGGAGTAAAAAAGGAAGTTGGGAGAATCCAGCTTCCATTTTTATATTAGAGGATTAACAATTATTTAACCCGGTCAATTATTTATATATTTTTCTATTGCAGATTATGTTGACCATTTGTTATTTGTCTGTGTAGATGTAAAATAAATATTGATTTAAATGTAAAAAAGGAGGACAAGCAGTGGACAATAGTAAAAGAAAAAATATATCCAAAGATAATAAAAATCTGAAAAGAGAAAGTATTAAGGAAAAGCCAATTGCAAGGAATAAAATAATCTTAATAATCATAGTTCTTCTAATTGTCAGAGTTTTGTTGACATTACTTCCAAGCCATAAGATTGATATAGGATTTTTAAAGTGGGAGGTTTTATATCTAGGTGATAATTCTCTTAAAGATTTTACTACAGATATTCATTTTGTATATGGACCGGTTTACGCTTTTTTCCTAAAGATAGCGGCAATTATAGTAAAAACCTTTACACTGCCCGATTTGGCACAAGAATTCATGATTAAGATATGGGCAGTTATATTTGATTTTGTTGCTGCAGCTTTTATTTATCTTATAGGTAAGAAGTATAATAAAATCAGACTTGGCATGGGATTGGTCATATTTTATGTATTGAATCCTGCAATAGTTTTCAATTCATCGGTATGGGGGCAATTTGATGGAATTACAGCTGCATTGTTTATTGGTGTAATATATTTCTTTAACATTAGAAAGTCAAATATTGCTTTGTTCGTATACGCTGTTGCAGCACTTACAAAGCCTCAAGCTATAGCCTTATTTCCTTTGGTGGTCATATTATACTTCAAGGATTTTCCTTGGGCGAAGTTTTCTAATTATTTTAAAACAAAGGATAAAAATATCATTAAATCTGCATTAAAAAGCAGTTTCATAAAGCTTGGGACAGGTTTCCTTGGATGTTTACTTATTTATACTGTCCTTATTCTACCTTTTTACAAAGAAACACCTTTTTATAGTATGAGGGAATTTGAAGTATATAGTAATGATATGCAGAGCATTTCTCATGGCAAGCAGATTAGTGCATCTTCAATTGCAGAAGATAAGTTTTCTACAAATAACTTAACAGATGGAAAAAATGGGGTATTCGATGGGTATTGGGCTTCCCGAAATACTTCACCCCAGTGGCTGGCATTTGACCTTGGTGCACCTATGGAGGTAGGGAAAGTAGTACTGAATTGGGGTTTCGAATATGCCAAAGGATATAATGTTCAGGTTTCAGACGATTCGAATAAATGGACAACCGTATACTCTACATCAAAAGGCAAGGGTAAAAGCGAAAGCATACCTCTTGATTCTGTCAGGGCAAGGTATGTCAAAGTTGAAATGGAAAAAAGACCGTTCCCATATGGCTTAATCAATATTGATGATAATGCGGGGGCTATAAAAAAAGCGGCATTTAAAACAATTGACTTTTATTACTGGCTTGTACATCATTATTCATCATCATTGGATGATTATCCTTATGCAACTGCAAATGCATTCAATTTATGGACAATACTCGGAAAACAAATGGTAGATGACAGAACGCCTTCGCTTTTTGGTATTACCTACGGTACATGGGGATACATACTCCTTTTCGGCATTGTATGGCTGCTGGCGGCACTTTTGCTGTTAACCAAGAGAAAAAGTGCCTTGGCTTTGTATTATTCTGCATTTATTCTTACAGCGGGCATATTTTTATTTGCTTCAAGGGTCCATGAAAGGTACCTGCTTCCTGCAATAATAATGGCTATTGTATGCATTTTCTGGGATAAGCGGATGTGGATTCCAACCATTTTAATTACTGCTGCATGCTTGACAAACCAATGGTATGTATATTATGTTCAAAACAAAGATCCCAATGCTCCATGGCTGGCACCGGATGATCCGGTTTCCATTGTCGCTGCGTGGGTAACCCTGTTGGTAATGGTTGGAGCTATAGTGTACTTGTTCAAGCTTGCGGGAAAGAAGGATATAAAGCAACAAAAAGCAAGAACAGGGGTTAATAAGAAGTAGGATACTGTAAAGCCTTGATACATTATGGTGTCTATTTATAGTTTCTTTACCATGACTAGACACCATAATTTTTCATAAAATACAAGGCATGCGACATTTAATGGGTGTGATTATTTGCTGCCGGACTGGGATTGGAAATGGCTTTTTACAATATTTTGTGATGCTTCATCATCTATTGTGTAGTAGTATTTGCTGCCGACTGTTTGTTCCTGTCCGGGAAGTATAAACATTTTAACATCCTTTGGATTTATTTTGTGTATATCTTTTGTTAGGTTGAGACAATCATTTAAAGACATATTGGTTTCAGTATTATCTAAAGCAATTTTAACAATATCACTTATTTTGGAAAAGTAATGCATATTAAATTTTTGTTCTATCAATGCCTTAAACATGTTTTGTTGTGCCTCAATCCTCTTTAGGTCACTTCCGTCATAATGATTTTGCATATCAGGAGAAATATGCGACGGTATTCTGAATTTGAGAAGATCAATTACATCTTTGCCTGTAAAATGATTTTGGCCTTTTTTGATATGTATACTTAAATTTTGAGCAGGATCTTCATAATCCAAATCCATAGGACTGTTAAAATCAACGCCATCCAATAGATCTATGGTTTTTTGTGCTGCAGCTGTATCAAAGCAAACATAATATTTTATATCGACCTTTAGAAGGTCACTTACTGCTTTTGAAACAACACCGGATCCACTTTCATGATAAACATTGCTAAGCCTGGTTTGAGTTCCATTGAGATTGACACCCTTGGAATAGACAGTAAATTCATTTGCGCATTTATAAGGTCATAATTTATTAATATGATTGCATCGGTGTTTTTGTAGATGTCATTACCTAATAGTAGAATATTAACAGTCTGTGGATTATCATTAGGCACTTTTGTGCCCGATTGTAAATTATCGGTAATATACCTTCCATAACCGAGATATAAAAGCACCATACATATTAAGATTATTGCCGCCACAGGTTTAAGCGTGTTTTTTAATAAATAAAGATACCTAAAACCCTTAATTTTATTCTTTTTATCGGTGTATCTGCCTTTATCAATTGTATTTAATACTTTATTATCAATATTCTTATCAGCAGTGACTTCACTTATGAGGAAGCTTCCGGTACTCATGAGAGTATCAAACATTTTCTTGCAGTCCTCACAAATCTTTATATGATCCTCCAAATCTTTTTTGGCTTCATTTGACAAAGCATTATCAACATAGAGAACTATATCATCAAAATTATAACATTTCACGAATTATCCCTCCTTTAAATCCGCTATAGCTTTTCACAAGAGATTTCTTGGCCCTCATAACTTTAATTTTAAGTACTTCTAACTTGGTTTCCATATTCTCTAAAACTCTTTCTGGGTCTGTAGCTGCTGAATTTATTGAAGAATTTAATATGTACTGACTGTTTTTTGATTCCCGAGCTTTTTTCTTTTGATACTCTGTTTTAAATACATTAACTGCTATTTTAAAAATCCAGGTAGAAAAACTCCATTTACTGTTATATTGATAGAGGTTATTATATACTCTTACAAAAACCTCCTGAGCCATGTCCTCAGAATCTTCTCTTGAAAGTGTCATTTTATAAAGGAAATTGTAAATACGGTTTCTATACATGGACATTAGAACTTCAAATGATTTTAAATCTCCATTTAGAACATTTGAAACTAATTGTGCTTCTTTTTCCAAGCTCCTATCACCACCTATCCGTATTGAAAGTGATTGGTTTTAACGTTTGTCCGTTAAAGAATTTTGTTATCATGATAACATACTTTATACTTGATAACTTATAAATAAGTAACAGGATATGAATAATAATTTTTTTGTTCATTATATTTAAATAAGTGGTATAATTCTATCAAAAGGTGGTGATTTAGATGTGCGGAAGGTTTTTGCTGATAACGGATGATGATTTTAGGGAAATTAAAAACTTTGTCAATGAAATATCTCAAAAATATAGGGAAGAGGTAAACGGTGAGGTGTTTCCCACCAACAATATACCTACCATATATTGTCATAATGGCAGAAGCGTGCTAAGTACTGCAAAATGGGGATTTCCAAACTATAAAAATTCCGGTGTCATAATAAATGCAAGGGCAGAGTCGGTGGCAGAGAAGCCCATGTTCAAAAGGTCCTTTGCTTCAAAGCGATGTCTGGTGCCGGCTAATGGGTATTACGAGTGGCTCGCACATGATAAGAAGACGAAAACCAAATATCTCATAAGGGTTAAAGATAAATCTCTTTTTTATATGGCTGGTTTGTATAACACATTCACCGATACTGGCGGCAATCCATATGCTGCAATAGTTATCATTACTACTGAGGCTAATTCCGATATTTCGTTTATTCACAATCGGATGCCGGTGATTTTAAATGATGAATCTATTAATGTCTGGATGGATGCAGATAGTGACTTATCTACAATTCAAACACTTATGAGGCCTTTTTTACATGGGAAAATTAGTTATACTGCTGTATAGGATATTCTTTAAACAGATTAATGGAAGAATGTAATCTCAACATTTCAAGTTTATTTATATACATTTCATATTAAATTTTCTACATCTCATACAAAATTAAAGATTTTATTCCTTGTTTGTTATATATTGTGTTTACGGAAAATCCAATAAGATAACAGACTGGGGGGATTAAAATGTTTAAAGTTTATTTTAAGACCTACAATGGACAGTTCGTATGTGCAGAAAATGGCGGTGGACGTGAAGTTGTAGCCAATAGAGAGAGAGCTGCACAATGGGAAACATTTACTATTGAAATTATTGGAGGGGGATGTGTATTGCCTATTAGGGCAACTCAGTACACAAAAGTACTCTCGGCGGGACATATGGAAACTACAGCAGTTCTTAATGAGGATGGTAAAATATATGGTCAGACCACAACCTGGTCTACATGGAAACTGGAAGGTTTTACGGGAACCGCAATTGTATTGGTAGCAGATGCAAATGGAAATGTACTGTATCGTTCCAACAAGCATACTTATGGTGTTGACGGAACATGGGTACCTGGCAAGCAATCAAGACGTACAGATATGTGGGAAGAGCAGATGGATGCATCAACTGCTCAAAAAGCTGCTAGCTTAACAATCCTGCAATTCCATGATCCTAAAAACCGTTTCTGGAGTGCATTAAACGAAGCAGTTGATAAAGGGAAAACTGTGGCTGAGATTATTAGTATTATTGCTGCGATGCTGTGATTTTTAGCCCAAACAATTACGGATACTTTAAATGAAATATTCAAAGGGATGATTGATACTTATAGGCTTTAAAAAGCTTGAGAATGTCAAGAAAACATATGATGCGTTGTCAAAAGGTTACGATTTCTGTTGACATTGAGTGCAAAAATTGATACAATATAAATGTAACTCATCGGTTACTTTACATATATCATTTCATACTCAATAGATAAATCCCGAAAAAGGCACTTGGTACAATCCAACTTGGATTATGTCAGGTGCCTTTTTCGTTCAATCCAATTTTTGAAGTACGAGTCTTCAAAATGACTAGTTATCTGCTAGATTATTCTATTACCCAAAAGACATATTTCAAGATTAAAAGATTGCAGGATAGCTTGATGATGAAGTATTGTAATGAGCATACCAAATACTAATATCTGTTGAATTTATAACACCATCTTGATTCATGTCGTACATAGAATTATATTTTGGATAGATATTTGAGCTTATCAAATTCAAATCAAAACTATTAATTGCGTTGTCCTTATTAACATCACCTATCCAAATTGATACCGGAGATGTGGATGACCCAACTTGAAGATTAGCAGCCCTGACCTTAGCATTTGCAATAGGTCTGCTTAAGTATTGATCCTTGCTGATCTTTAATGTATATCCAGATGTATTGATTGGTACACCAGTAATTTCAAAGTATCCGTTAGTATCAGTTAATGCATATTGCCATGAACCTGTTATTTCAACTTTGAAATTAGCTTTTACAAGGGCACTTGAGGATGCATGATCAGGGTTCACATATCCTGTAATTTTATATGTAGTAGCATATTTTGGTGTAAATGTATCAAAATCTTTATATGATGCATTATCATGAGTACCATATACAGAAGCCATTCTTCCATTTAACACAGTCATACCCATGTATAGCCTTGGAGTAAGCATGTTTTGACTTGGGTACCATTTATCAGATATGGGGTCATATACTTCTACTTTATCTGATGCTATAGCAGAAGTTGTATATCCTCCTACTGCATATAATTTATTGGCATAGGTTATGGTACCATGAGTACTCCTAGGAAGAATCATATCAGTACCTTGAGACCAGGTGTTATTCTGAGGATCCAAGAAGTATACACTTTTTAAGACAGTTGCTCCTTGTGATCCACCGGACATGCATATTTTGCCATTAAATTCAGCTAAAGAATAGTTTTCGCGTGAATCAGGCATTTGTGCCACAGTTGTAAATTGATCTAATAGAGGATCATAATTTAGTATATTTGAATTTGTTAATGAACCAAATATGTATATTTTGCCGTTGGAAGATATAACTGTTCTAATTCCGATATCGTATGGTAGAGAACCCTGCATACTTGTCCAGGTTCCAGTTTTAACATCAAAAGCTACAACATGTGTAGTATTTGTGCTGCCAACCAAATAAAAACCATAAATTACATCATTTAGTGATGCAACGCCAGAAATAAATTCTAAGCCATTAGGGAAATCACTTACATGAACAAATTTATTCAGTGTAGGATCATATACTTCAACTCTTGAATAATTAAATGGATCTGATACAATTGCATAACTTTTTCCATCTGCATGAATGACTTGTGTATTATTGATTGCTCCGAGATCGGCATTTTGTCCCTGGCCAGTCCATATTCCGTTGGTCCCGATATTGGGATATAATCTATCGACAGGAATTATTTCCATATCTTGACACGAACTTGACCATGAAAGTTTTATTGATGCATTACTATAGCTTTCATAATATTCTACCTGTATAGGATATAACTTACCTGATTCTAAAATAATATTTCCGGTAGATATTTGGGGAGAATCCGAATTATCTAAAGCGTTGCTTGCAATCAATTGTTCGTTGATCCAAAGTTTTGCTATTCCTCTTGATTCTAAATAGAATGTACATTCTTCGCTATATTTTGCTTCCAATTCGCCCTGCCATACTGCCGAGAAGTTTGTAGAATTAATAGAAGAATCAGGCGATCCAGTTCCCCAATCAAAATCTATGTTTTCATTTTTTGTAAGTTCCCAGGAATTTAATGCTGAATCATTATAATAATCAGCCTTCAAGCCAGTTCCGCTTCCAAGCCATAAAGTTTTTATAATTACTCTTTTTTCAGTAATTGTCTGACTTGAAGAATTTTTTGCAACTACCAAAACTGTATAGCATTTTGAAGGGGTTAATCCACTAACTGAATAAATTGTTGATCCAGTATAAAAAGTATTGTTACCAAATACTGTAACCTCGTATCTTGTGGCACCAGTCACAGGATTCCATTCTATAGTTAATGAATTTTCAGTCGAAGTTACTTTCTTAAAAGTTAAAGATGAATTGGTTTTAATAGATTCATATGCATCAACCAAAAGCCCTCCAGGTACTTTGTCCTTAATTGAAGTATTCAGTATTGCTCCACTCTTCAATTTAGAAATAATCTGACTTGCTGTATAAGTAGGATTTTGAGATTTAATCAAAGCGGCAACCCCGGAAATTTGGGGTGCAGCCATTGACGTGCCGCCCAAATATTCATACTCATCTCCATCATACCCAGGATCTGAATCAGCTTTTGGTACTGTACTTAAAATGTTTTCTCCAGGAGCGGCAATATCAACAGGGGACCCATAGTTAGAACTCTCTGCAAGGTTCCCGTTTGAATCAATAGATGCTACAGTAATAACATTGGAAAGATCAAAAGAAGAAGGAGATTTATATGATACTCCTATATCCATATTATCGTTACCTGCTGAAGTGACAAACAATAAATCAGAATTTTCCATAGTATCGTATAATGCTTGATCTTTTTCAGAAGTACCCCAGCTACAGTTTACAATAGAAGCCCCCATGCTCTTTGCATAGTTGATACCTGAAATTATGCATGATGTATTCAAAGTGGTATTTAGAATTTTTACAGGAAGTATCTTAACATTTGGAGCAACACCGACACTTCCTATAGTGTTCATGCTTGCTGCAATAATTCCTGCAATATGTGTTCCATGATATCCATTTGTTTGGTCCCCGTCGTATACAGTATTGTCATTGTTAAGAAAATCCCACCCTTTAACATCGTCTATAAGGTTGTTGCCATCATCATCAATATTATTGTTAGGAATTTCTCCTGTATTTGTAAATATATTGTTTATCAAATCAGGATGATTAGTATCAACTCCTGTATCCAGCACAGCCACTATGGTTGTATTTGATCCTGATGTGATATCCCATGCCTTTGATGCATTAATATCTATTCCTGTCAATGTATTTTTAAGAGCCCATTGTTCTGAAAACTTTGGATCTTGTGGAATACTATCAAGTGTATATATATAGTTTGGTTGAGCATACTCAATATCATAATCTTCATTTAATTTATTGCATAATTCCTTAATATTTTCATTAGGATTTACAGTTATAACCTCAATGTTATCACCAAACTTTTTTTTGATAGCAGGCGTAAATGAATTATCTTTTGCAAAGCGATTCTTGATATTGTTTCTAACCTTTTCTCTTGTTGTATCTATATTGCCTCTATTTTTTGCTTTATACTTTACAATGATTTCACCTTTTTCGTACTTTTCAACATTCGCCTTACTAGCAAGCTTATCTGTTGATTGATTTTCTGAATGAGTTTTAGCAAATGAAATTTGACCAAATAAACTACTGAAAATAAAAATGGCAATTAACAGTAAATAAAACTTTTTTTCAAACTTTTTTGACATAAACTATCCCTCCTTAAGTAAATAGTACTTCATAAATCACTGAAAAACATATATTTCATATTTTAAGTATTATCACCTCCCTTTATATTGTTTAATATGATTCAATTGCAATGGCTTAAGTACAACAGACTTAGTGTGGATATTCATTTCCAACGATTTTTCTTTTTCAATTGTTGGAGAATTGAACTTATTCGGCAGAGCCTATCTTCATTCCATAGCTTCGCTACTAGCAGTTACAAAAGATTGTGATATCAGAATGGTAATCAAAAGGATGATAATAAATGTTTAAAAGATTAATATTAATATTAGTTGAGTTTCTGTAATACACTTTCCTTCACCATTTAAGATTTAGATCATTTAATACAGCTTATCCCCCTTTCTCTCCAAATAAATTTGCACCAATATTTTGTCTGTGTGGAAATTATTCCTTTATTTAATGATATGCTTTACATCTTTGACTATCAAGATGTTAAAAGTAATGGTATTTTATGTAAAGTGTGACTTTGGTAATACAATAAGATAAACACAAACCATTACTTTAGTAACGCAGATATAATAAAAGATTAGGCTTAAATTAACATAACTGTAAAATTGATTCCACTGCATAAACTCTTTTTTTACAATAGATGTACCTTGACAACTTCACGCAATAACCATTATTAGGAAAATATCAAGGGTGTTTTGCTAATATTTACTAATTTGGGGTCAGAA
>Ga0255341_1006339_pt1 | contig 11130 bp, 9 predicted proteins | sample wastewater_treat_8_FD_192418 | JGI IMG/M metagenome (GOLD analysis project Ga0255341, IMG submission 192418) | Wastewater microbial communities from Lulu Island WWTP, Vancouver, Canada - plant12 | ecosystem: Engineered > WWTP > Wastewater > Unclassified | place: Canada: Vancouver, British... | reverse complement strand
AAGACCTATTTGAAGATGAAAATAGAAAATAAGCATTTATGTTATTACGGAATAATGCACAACGGCGTGCTATTCAGGGATTTCTGGCGACCGGTTATGAAAAAGGAAGAGTGTTATAAGACACGGTATTACCAGTACCCCGAAGCATTATCTGGCGGGCTTACTATGGTTGCCGGCAGGGGTATAGGCAAGAGCATAGGGCTTGAAATGTGGATAGCTATGCAAATGGTAACACGGCGTATGTGCGAGGGGCTTTTAACTTCGTTCCGTTCACTGCATACAAGAGACAGAATGGAGAGCGTAATAACCTTTTTCTATGCCATACCGTACTTCAGGCATTTTTTAAGAGACAAAAATCCCGTAAGACGGCAGCCGACATATGAGGTGAACTTGAAAAGCGGTGTGGTTATGTACGGCATAGCCATAGGCGACGACCCGCAAGCTGTGAATATGACGGGAAAACACGCCAAGTTCAGGGCGATAGAAGAAGCCCAGTTTTATCCCTCATTTGCGTTTACGCAATTCCAGGGGACGGCACATCCTTCCGGCACAGTTGACAGGGCTATTGGCGTGCCAAATGGCATGGTAAATAGCACATTAAAACTTCTTGACAAGGGAGTAAACAGACTGCATGTGCCGAAAATATTTGACCCTGACCTGACAACGGCAAAAAAGGACGCTTTATTTGACAGCTATGGCGGTTCTTCGGCAAATGACACCACGCACCAGTTTTGGGGTATGTGGGGCGAGCCAATATCAAGTGCATGGGATTTGGACACGATACGCAGTTGCATGATTACTGACAAGTCTAATCCGGCATATGTGGCATGGGTTGAAGAAATAGAGCGTGAGAATTTTTCCAAAGGGCAGGAAAATGCAGACCTGTTTTTGCATAACCTGCCGGATGTTGAAGGTGAGGCTCAGAAAATCCTCATTTGCATGGACGTGGGACATTCCGCTAAAAGCGCAATACTTGTTTTTATTGACTACGGAAAGCGGTTCAGGCAAATAGCAAGGGTTATGCTTGCCGGCAGGTGGAATCACTTACAACAGAGCAAGGTTCTTGATTATATCTTCTCAAAATACAACATAGTTAAACCGACATATGTTGCAGTGGACTGTACTTCCGGTGAAGGACGTGCGTTGGCAGACGAGCTGACCAATTCTGAAAAAAACATCAATGCCTCGGCATACAAGAGGCAATTATATAGAGTGCAATTTAACAGTAGTGAAGTTGTAAGGCGGGAAATAGACGAGCGTGGCAAGGAAAGAGAAATAAAAGAGGGGTTAAAAGACCTTACGGCGAGGATTTTAAGAGGTTTGTTTGTGCAATACGTTGCACGGCAAAGGGCAATAATATTGCCTTATGACACGGAAATTCTTGAGGATTTTGGCAGGGAATACAGGCACAGGGACGAAAAAACCGGCAAGACCACGCTGGGCACGCCTGACGATGTGCACATACCAGAGGCAATGCGGTGTTTTGCGTATCTTGTATGGCTATTTTATGTCAAAGAAGAACCGGAAACGGGCGAGGTGTCGCAGTTTGTTTTTCCGGTTGCACTACGCACGCCAATAACGCTTTCAGCAGGAGCAAAATATGTCAACTAAAAACAGGGTGAAAATAAAAAACGATGTGTTTCAAATAATAGCCAGCCGCAATGACCCAACGGGCGGATTAACCACGACCACAAGTACCTCCGCATATAACAGACCAGAATCCTATCAGACGCAGTGTTACACGGCATGGAATGACTATGACGGCGACCCGTTGTTTGGGTATCTCATAGACAGGTTTGCACAGTTTGGGGTCAACGGCACACGTTGGTTTATGGAGAACAGAGACGAACAGGTTTTCTGGGACGAGTGGGCACGCAATATCAACAACGGCATTATAGATGTCATTCCCGGTCTTGACGAAATAGAGAAATGGATAATAAAGAACCTCGCTTTAACCGGCATGGCTCCGTGCACGTGGGAATGGGGAACAATGAATGTCAACGGCAAGGATTATACCGTGCCGACATATTTTAATATCCTGCCTTCGGCGAATATCACCCTTGAAAACACAGACAATATATTTGGCAAAACAAAGGTTACATACAAGCCGCCTACTGGCGACGAAACGGTTTTATCCCGCAATTTGAAAAATAACGGCAATTTTATATTGAAATACAACTACACTCCTGCTGATATGCTTGCCACTGGAACGGTTGTGCGGACTTCGTATTCTAATGTGGCGACCACGCTATATCCCAAACCGCCTTTTCTGAAACTGCATGAGGACATAGACACAAGAATGAAACTTCGGGAAATGGACAGAGACACTATTATCAATGTTCTTAATAAACTATGGCTTGTTCTCATAGGCGACGAAAAACATCCACCTCAGCCGGCAAGGTATGACGAAAACGGCGCAGTGTTGCAGAAAGGCACAATAGAAGAAGTTGCGGACAGAATCAACGATTCCAGTATGTCACGAGAGGGTGCGTTCAGGACATTGTTTTTGCCTTATTATGTGCAAATGCAAGACAAGACCATATCGCCGGACACGCTTATAAATTTTGAGAAATATGTAGCGTCAACACTTGCCGTGCTATATGGGTTTGGCGTGCTTGTTGTGCCAAGCGGAGACGCAAGGCTTGACTTTACCGATATAAACGTGCAGGGATTTGAGCAGATGATAGAGTATTTCCGCACGAGGCATTTGGCAAGATTCATAGAAGGCGTTTTATGTAAGGAGATTGTAAGTAGAAACAGTAAATTACTCACCGAAGTTCCCTCGCTAAAATTTAATCAGCTAAACACGAAAACTGACGATTTTAGAAATCAGATTTTTAATCTCATGAAAACGGGCAAGGTATCAACCAGAATAGCATTGGAGTTCTTTAATATAAATAAATCTGTTGTTATGTCAGACCTGCGAGATGAACTTGGCAAGGAAGCAGAGGGCAAGACTGACAAGGAAAAATTTGACATGAATGTCCCGATTTCATTTAAGCAACAGGTTGCAGGACAAGACGGCGAGCCTGAAAAGACAGCAGAAACATTAGGAACAAACGAGGGCGGAAGACCGTCTGAAAGCGAGACGCAATAATGAGTTATCTGTATGTACGAGATGATTTTTGTAAGTGCATTAAGAGTGGTGAAAGCATATCTCCCATCTCGCCTTTGGAAATCAACTATGCTTTGGCATTTAAGTTTAAAAGAGAACATAAAAAAAGTTCAAAGTTTGCAAAAATAGAAGACTTAAAACATCTTGCATTGATAAAAATAAAAGGTAATCCGAGGTCATATTTTGCAAGACGCAAAAAGACACATGCAAGTACAAAACACTGTTTCGTGTGTAAGTATAATAAGGCATTTTGTCAACACCATATTATTTTATTAAAAAACGGAGGATATGACACGGGTATTAACAGAATACCAATCTGTAAATCGTGCCATTCTGAAATACATTCTTGGATGAAACAACGGAGGAACAAAAATGCCCTATGAATCGGGGTCAGACCCGGCACTCCCCGCTTACATCAAAAAACTCGCAAAGGCGTTCAGGACGGCGTGGGTAAATGCTTGGAATTACGCATACAAGAAATTCGGTAGCGAAAGCAAGGCTTTTCAATATGCGAACGGAGTTATAAAAAAAATGAAAAATAAAAATGTTGAGGCGATGGATTTTGAAATGCACGGCACGATGGGCGAAATCCGGCAGGCAAGCGACATGACGGCTGATGAATTGCAGTCTTACGGTGTTAATCCGTCATTCCCGTTGTACAGACCGAACTGCAAAATAGTAACAGCGAAACTTGTGCTTGCCGACACTCCGTTCTGCCCTGAAGTTGAGGGTATGCCGGAAGGATTGAGTTATATCATCCCGAAAGAAGCATTATGCGGAAACCTTGCGAATATTATCAATATGCCCGTGCATATTACAGCAGACCTGTCTGCACATTCCGAAAAGGGCGATGGTGCAACACATTATACATCCATAGGCACTGTTCTGGGGCAGAAAATAGTTGAGGAAGCGGGCAAGGTATGGGGGCAGGTGCTTATGGCATTGTGGGATGAAGACCACCCCGAAGAAGTCGGCAAGGTATCAGCAAACAAAGACAAACTCGGCACGAGCATAGAGTTTATGTTTAACAGCGCAGACCTTGAACAGGCGGATAAAAGCACTTTCAAGATATGGGACTTCATTCCGAAGGGCTTGGCAATTCTATTCAAAGACAAGGCGGCGTTCCCGCAGACACAGCTATTAGTTGCGCAAAAATCAAATGCTAACCTTCAAACTTCTTCTAATAATAAAGGTGATGAGATGAAAAAGATATTGATTGAAACAGACGGCACGATAGAAAGCACGAAAGTTGTTGTCAATGGCGTGGAAATAAAAATCCTTAAAGAAATAGCTTTGAGCATATATGCGCCTGACAATAGCTGTGCGGTGCCCGGAAACTATTTACGATTGGTTGAGAAGATTGAAGAAGACGATGGTTTTGAAGTGAACAAAGAATACCGCTTATCAGCGAATGGAGTAGAGGAAGTAAAAAAAGAGCCTACGGGCGCAATAAAACCTAAGGCACAGGGAGGTGAAAAGATAATGGATTACAAAGGCATAAAGCTTGAAGCTGAAAACTATACGCCTGAACAGGTTGTAGGAATAATTCAGTCGTTTGAGAAATCCGTTGAAGCGACAGAAGAACAGAAAAAGACGCTTGAAGCCAAGGACGCTAAAATTGCCGAGCTTCAGAAAAGAATAGAGGATTTCAATAAAGCCGAGGCGGAAAGGGCAAAGCAAGAAGAGGTAAGGAAAGCTGAAGCAAAGAAAGCCGAAGCGAGAACCACTGCGGAGAAATGGTATGAGGATAACAAGGATTCTTATCCCGAAGACCAGAAAGAGACCATCGTGGCAATAAGGACGAAGGTTGAACTCTGCGAAGCCAAGCCGGAAGAAGTTCTTAAACTGGTAGAGCTTAAAAGAACGGGTTCTTCTTTACCCACAGGCGGAAACGCCACTTCTGACCCGAATAAAGTCAAGGCAGAAGATAATTTTTATGGCATAAGGGACTGCCGCAAAAGAGATTAACAGGGAGGTGAATAATATATGGCGCTTCAGTGGTTGCATATAGATGACCAGAACACGTTTGGACTGGAGCCGAATAGCACTTCCATATCTTCGGCGGTAGCCCTTGGCGAGTTTCTGGGCATAAACAGTTCAGGGAAGGCGGTACTTGCCGACAGTGGCGAAGGTTCTGATTCTGCTGTTGAAGCGAAGGGTGCTTCGTGGGCAGACGGCACATACGGCACTACCGACGTAACTCTGTATAAAGCGAAATTGAGTTACATACGCCATGGAAAGCTTTGTGGATTTTCAGGGCTGACAAAAGGCGGAAAATGTTATCTCTCCAGTGGTGGCGGAATAACGCAAACCGTGCCGACGAAAGTTGGTGCATTGAAACAGGAAGTAGGGTTTGCGCTTACGGCTGACACCATATGGGTAGATATTCATCCCGCAGAAACAGTAAGTCAATGAGGAGGTGAAATAAGCAATGGCACAGGGATTTTTAACAATAGACGGCGTAGATTATAACGAAGTATGGTACGGGCTTTTGCCTGTTATTGATAGATATAATGAGCGTGATAGAACTGATATTGAAACCATACTTGCAAACAGGAATGACGAGCGCCTCAAGAAATATGTCCTGAAAAGCTCCAATGGATTCAAGAAACTTGGCGAAGTAGAACATCCTGATAGGCAGAAAGTTGAATGGGGAAAAATGGTCAAGATGACCACGAAGTATGGGTCTGCATATGGATATGACCTTGACTTCCTCAAAGATGCAACTGCCGACGACATCAAGAGAACTCAGGCTGATATACTTGAACAGGACAGAGAGATGATTAAATCTCTGCTTCTTGAGACCTGTCTGACCAACTCCACAAACGGTTTTTATAATGCGGCATTTGATACGCTTGAAGGCATATCTGCCCCGCCTTCTTACGGGCAGAATACCTTTCTTAGCACTCATACTCATTATATAACTGCCGGAGCGACAACTTTGAATTTCAATAACTGCACTACTATCCGAGACCACATAGAGGAGCACGGTGCTCCTTCCACATTGGTTGGTTTCATCAACGGTGCGAACGCTGGGAGCATAGTCAACGCTATGGCTCCAACAACCAGCACGGTATATGTGTCTAACCCGCTAACCGACAGTGTTATCACAACCGGTCTTTTGGGTAACTTTGGCGGAATAAACTGGGTAAGAACAGCACTTATGCCCGCAGGATATGTTCTGGTTGTAGGAACTAATCCGGCTGTTGACAACCAGAAACCCGTAACGATTATACATCCGACCAACCCCTCTTTCAGGGGTTTGAAGCTTATTGAAGGCAACCTTCCTACGTTTCCTTTGATAAACTCTTACTTCCTGCACTGGGCGACGGCAAAGGTTGTACACAGGGGTAATGGTGTAGCATGTCAGTTGACGGCAAATGCAACATATACTGACCCGACGTTTGTCAACAGCTTTGTATAACGCATAAAATCTTGGGGCAGGGCTATAAGTAGTCCTGCCCCTTGAACGAGTGATTGAATACGGAGGTTTGAAATGTGTGCAAAAAAGAGAAAAAGAAAAAATGTTGTGAAAGCAAAAGAAGTAATCCAGCCTAAAAATACCACCTTTAAATATATCATATCTGGTCAATTTACATGGAAGGGGTTTTCTTATAATGTTGGCGAAGCGTTGCCAGATTTTATGCCCGTTGCTGTTAAAAACGACCTTTGGGAACAGGGCAAGCTGTCAAAAATTGACGCTGAGGGTAACAGAATAAAATGCCGTCCCGTAAAAGACCTTAATGAGTCTGAAATTTACGCCATAGTAGCAAATCCGTACGGTTTAAGCGAATGGTTTGACCGGTTTGAAATAAGCATTGATTCATTAAAACTTCTTCTGGCACAGTTCAAAACAAGGAACATGGACATTAGGTACATTGCATTGATTGAAAAGGAGATAGAACGAAATGGCGAAAAGGAAAAAGATACTGGTGCTCTGCGACGCTCCGACGATAAAAACGGGGCTCTCCAGGGTGGGCAGGGAACTGGCGAACCGGTTTCACAGGGATAACTACGAAGTCTACTACGCAGGTTGGTTTCACAATCCGTTACCGCATGAATATCCTTTCTATATCTGTCAGGTTATTCGCAACCATTCAGACGAGTCTGGATGGATACGCACCCTGATAAGAAAAACAAAGCCCGACATATTTCTTGCCATAGGCGACATCTGGTATTTTGATTATTGTTCTGGAATATTTGAGCAGTTAAAAAAAGAGGGCATAGAAATACCGGAACGATGGCTATACCTCACGCTTGACGCTGAACCGTTTTTTCCTGACTGGATGGGCACGGTTAAGGCGTTCACAAAAGTATATCCACAATCGCAGTTTGCCGTAAACGAAATCCAGAAAGTTGACCCGTATTTTACTGGCAAGGCGGTGTGGCTTGGTGTTGATAAGAAAACCTTTTATCCTATGGCTGAAAAGCCCAAATGGAAAGACCGATTTGTTGTTATGGTCAACGGATACAACTGTAGCCGCAAGAATATACCTGCCTCGCTGAAAGCCTTTGCGAAATTCGCTTATGATAAAGAAGATGTATTGCTGTTTATAAACAGTCAGTTAAACACGCAGGTTGGCACGGATTTAAAGCGACAGATATTTCAGTATGGCATACAGTTCAAGACGGTTTTTGATAAAGACAAATCTGACAATAAAGAAGTGCCCGACAGTACCGTAAATACATACTATAATTCTGCTGACTGCTTATTGTTCACATCTACCGGAGAAGGCTTTGGGCTCCCCATTTTAGAAGCATTTTCAACGAAAACCCTTGTCCTTGCTACTAATTATACTACAACCGACGAGCTTATCGGCAAAGACAGGGGTATCAAGCTTAAAGTTGCGGAATATTTCACCGGAGAATATGAGTTGCAAAGGGCTCTCGTGGATGTAGACGACACGGTAGAGAAACTTAACTTTGTATATGCGGATTGGAAGAATGGTAAGCCTGAAGCAAAAAAACTCACAGAGAACGCATACGATTTTGTTCAAGACCTCACGTGGGAAAAGACATACAGAGAGATTTTATCAAAGCCTAAAGTTGAAGAATGGAAAACGTTTTGATTGATTGTGTAAAAGGAGAAGCTGAAAAATGAAAATACTTGTAAGAGCACCGTATCGTGGGGATAGTGGTTACGCAGTGGTGAACAGGAATATTATAATCTCACTTGCGAGGTCGGGACATGAGCTTTATTTTGAGCCTGTGGTATGGGCGAGCAACACATGCCCTGTAACGCAAGAGGAAGAAGTCTTTTTGGCGTGGGCTGAACGCAATGGGTATATGAATATCCCGCCTGATGACAATATTCTTACGCTGAACCTTACAATTCCTGAATTATACAACCTTAAAATGCGAGGCAAGAATGTGGGTTGGTATATCTTTGAGGCGGACAGAGTGCCTGAGCGGTGGAAGTTTTATATAGACCAAATGGACGAGATTATAACCCCGACCAAATTCAATGCTGACCAGCTTATTGCTATGGGATATAAAAAGCCCATACACATCTTACACGAGGGCATAAATCCCAAAATATATAATCCTGAAGTTGAGCCGGTTTTTAAGAGCGATAAATTCACGTTTTTATTTGTCGGCATAGCACATGAAAGAAAGCGGTGGAAAGAAGTAATAAGCTGTTTTTTTGAAACATTCAAGACGCAGGAAGATGTGAGGTTGATATTAAAACTGCAACCTACACCACATGCAACAGCCGGCGAAATAGAAAAACACATACAGGACGAAAAGAACCGTACTGGAAGCGTGGCAGAAATAAAACTTTGTACAAGACCCATAGCAGGTAGCCTTGCTTCTCTATATGCCTCTGCCGACTGTTTTGTATCTATTTCCACAGAAGGCTGGGGACTTCCAGCTATTGAAAGTATAGCATGCGGTTGTTATTCCATTCTTCTTGACTGGGGTGGTTTTAATGAGTGGCATACTGACGCAATGGGATTGAAAGTTGCGGTAAAAGACATACGCACATGCGAAAACATGCAGGGGTTTTCAGGTTACGAGGACAGCAGTTTAAAATGGGCATATCCCGACCTTGAGGATTTCAAATCCAATATGTTTGAAGCATATGAAAACAGAGTGCATATAAAAAATACCAGAAAAGAGCGTTCTTCCCTAATCCACGCTCAATATAACTGGCAGAAAACGGTCAAGGAAGGGTTAATCCCTTTACTTGAAGAAAAGAAGCCCATAATTGCGGCACAGAAGCCCAAACTGTCGGTTGCAATGATAACCAAGAATGTATCGGGGTTCACGGTGGACGGTTGCAATGTGTTTAAGTCAAACTTGAGCATACTTTCAAAACTTGCTGATGAAATTATTGTGGTAGACGGAAACTCTACTGATGATACTGTCAGTGTGGCTGAAAATTTTGGTGCAAAAGTTTATCAATATAATGATTGCAAGCAGAAATGTGGTATATGCGGAGTTCAAACTCCCGAAGATGTGTGCGACCCCGAAACGAGAGAACAGAAGGATTGTTTCAGCAAGTTCAGAAAAGCGAGTTTCAGGCTATGTACAGGCGATTGGATTATGAGGTTAGATTCGGAGGAGTTAATTCGTGAAGAAGATATAGAGACGTTCAGAAATCTTATATTAAATGCTGACAAGGATTTTTACAAGTATATAGCATTTATATTCCCGACAGTGAACTTTTGGAAACAAGTGCCGTATTATCGGGCAGGTTGGGACGGGACTTTTTCGTGGTTTCCAGATAACCATGTGAGATTATATAAGAATATACCCGAATTGCATAATTTCTTCGCACCGGCGCATGAAGGCGTAAATGTGCCGACGGATTCCGGTTGGGTTAATCTCATAAATCATAAACAGACTTTATATTTAAGCAATCCCGTCATATTCCATTACGGTTACTTGAAGCAGGACAGTATTGACAGAAACGCAAGGTACGAGAAACTTGGTGCAAATACACATTATCTTGGCAATGAAAACTATTACGGGCTATCAACTGTCAAATGGGAAAGCAATGTGCCAGAGTTGAAGTATTCGGAAAAACAGGAGAGTTCAGAGGGAGGTGCAAAGCGACAATGATACCAATATTGCGACCATGTTTTCAGCGACCAGAAATGCTCAAACTATCTTTGGAATTTCAGCAGTCCTGCGAGAAGAAAGAAGAATTTGTGCCGTTTTTCTTCATAGACTACCCTGCCGACCCTGAAGTTTTGAATGTCTGGGCTAATTTTCACGAGAACAATTTTGTGTATTTCAGGAAGAAAAGGTACGACCTTACGCCCAACATACTTGAGGCATACAAGTGGGTTTTCAAAAACATAGACACGCAGTATGTTGCTATTATAGAGGATGACATTATCGTGGCAAAAGACTGGCTGAAGATGATGTTGTGGTTCGTGGAAAACAATAAAGACGAAACGGTTCTTGCTTTTAATGCAGGGGATTTGCGGGATAAGGTACTGGCAGGGGATTTGCGGGAAACAAAGTGCATAAACTGGTATTATTCCTGTGCAAGTATAACTTCAAGGGCTATGTTTGAGAAGTATATACTACCGCATTGCAACGAGGATTACTATAACGACAAAGACGGATATTTAAGAAAACATTTCCCGGGAATACTTGAAGGGCAGTTACTTGACCAGGCAGGGCTGTTCCGCAGGGTAAGGATTAAAAACAATCTGAAAGTATTGTGTCCCGTATATAGACGCTTCGGGCATATAGGTGTATATGGCAGGTTTCAGGGGGACAGTCCTCTGGGCAAAAAAACAACAGCAGAACGGTATGCAATTTTGAAGAAAGCCTGTTGCTCAAAAGATGAGCTTGAGAAATATGTGCAGTGGAAAACGGGTAATTTTGCAGACTTTAATCCCAATACTGATTTTGGCAATGAACTGGTTATTGCTTCTTAAAACAGGAGACAGCACATGGAATTTTCGGTAGTGATATGCACATGGAAACGGCACGAGGAAATAAACAAGGCAATATCATATTACCAGCGGTTTTCTGACGACATTGTGGTATGGGACAAT
>Ga0255341_1006327_pt1 | contig 11155 bp, 12 predicted proteins | sample wastewater_treat_8_FD_192418 | JGI IMG/M metagenome (GOLD analysis project Ga0255341, IMG submission 192418) | Wastewater microbial communities from Lulu Island WWTP, Vancouver, Canada - plant12 | ecosystem: Engineered > WWTP > Wastewater > Unclassified | place: Canada: Vancouver, British... | reverse complement strand
GCAAAATGCAATATAGTAAACATGTTTTGACCCAACCTGATTTTGATAAAAAGCAACTTATTTGCCTAACATGATGATTTTATTAGAGGTGAATCTGGGAATTGTGGTATTTTGGACAGCAGTGGTAATTGATAGTAATTGATAGTGAGAAGAAAGAAGATAAGAGACAGAGGTCAGAAGTCGGAGGTCGGAAAGATGAGAGGCGGGAGACAGGAGACAGGGGTCAGAGGGCAGAAGACAGAGGTCAGAGGTCAGAATACAGGAGACAGGGGTCAGAGGGCAGAAGACAGAGGTCAGAGGTCAGAATACAGAAGACAGGGGACAGGGGACAGGAGATGAGAGATAGAAGATGGATGTGATTAGTAAGAAAATTATCAGCGCAATGGATGGAAATAAATAAAAGTTTTACGTGTTACGTGTTAGGTGTTAAGCAAACACGTAAGAATGAGCCGGTTAAAGTTGGCGCCGCTCGTATCCAATAAAAAAATCACAGAAAATTAAAGCCCTCTGATCACCATAATCATGTAATTTTAAGGATTATGAATCTTTATAATTGACAAATAATGGTCGTTTTTGTTATTTTAAGATTATGATTTTACCGAGAATTTATGACAATCTTAATTTGTTTTTAAAATCTGGCAAGGTTTTGGTCATTTATGGTTCACGTCAAACGGGGAAAACCACGCTTCTGAAAAAGTTTTTGTCTGAAAATGAAGGAAAACTCAAATATAAACTCGATTCAGGTGATGACATTAATACGCAGGTTGTTCTGGGCTCATCTGACTTCAAAAAAATAATTGATTACGCCAGGGGCTATGATCTTATTGCTATAGATGAGGCGCAAAGAATTAAAAATATCGGCATGGGTTTAAAAATTATGGTTGACCAACTGCCGAATTTGAAAATCATAGCTACCGGTTCATCGTCCTTTGAGTTGGCCGGTCAAATCGGCGAACCGCTGACGGGAAGAAAAGTAACCTTGACGCTTTTTGCGCTTTCGCAAATTGAAATGACAAATCTTTATAATGATTACGATTTGAGAAGACGGCTGGACGAGTATTTAATCTTCGGCAGTTATCCTGAGGCGCTGAAATCAGAAGCGGCAAGTGATAAGAAAAAAGTTCTGGAAGAGCTGGTGGGTTCTTATCTTTTGAAAGATATTCTGGAGTTGGAAAAGGTTAAAAGTTCCAAAATACTTTTAGACCTTTTACGCCTGTTGGCTTTTCAGGTAGGTAGTGAAGTCTCCCTTTCGGAACTGGCCAGGCAATTAGGAATTGATAGCAAGACCGTAGCCCGATATCTGGATTTGTTTGAAAAATCTTTTGTAATTTTTAATCTGCGTGGCTTCAGTCGCAACCGCCGTAAAGAAATTACATCTAAAAGCAAATATTATTTTTTCGATAATGGAATACGCAACGCTATAATAGCTAATTTTAACCCCCTTAATATTCGCGATGATATCGGGAAGCTCTGGGAAAATTTTCTTGTTGTGGAACGCCTGAAGAAACAATCATATCATCAGATTTACTCCAATAATTATTTCTGGCGCACCTGGGAACAAAAGGAGGTTGATTGGGTTGAAGAAAGAGACGGCAAACTTTTTGGATATGAATTTAAATGGAAAGGTAAATCACGCAGAACATTGTCTGCCTGGACTGATAGTTATCCGGAAGCCGCTTTAGAAATCATTGACAATGAAAATTACCTTGACTTTGTAAGGTGAAAAAACAGGATTGAGCACTGCCACTCGGTGGGTGAGGCAGATTGATTTAGAAGGAAGAGAAGTGATGAGAAAAGTAAAATTTGTGGAACCGGTTAAGGTTTACCGGATGATAAAGGAAGAATTGGATGCGGCTTATTTTGAGGTTATGTCCAAGGGTGATTTGATTGACAGAGGTCAACTGAAAAGCTTTGAAGAAAACCTGGCAAAGTTTGTTGGAACGAAATACGCAGTCGGCTTGAATAGCGGTTATGATGCACTGCATTTGTCGCTGCGGGCGGCGGAGATTGGGCCGGGTGATGCGGTTATTGTTCCCGCGCACACCTTTGTGGCTACCTGCTCAGCGATAGTTAATGTCGGAGCGACGCCGGTGCTGGTGGATGTGGGGAAGGATTTTAATATTGATTGTGGGGAAGTGGAGAAGGCTATTAGCGGTCGGCGATCGGCGATCGGCAAACGGCGGTCAGCGGTCAGAGGGCAGAGGTCGGCGGTCAGAGGGCAGAGGTCAGAAAGATGAGAGGCAGGAGACAGGGGGCAGAAGACAGAGGTCAGAGGGCAGAGGTCAGAAGGAGGATAGTTTTTCATAGTAATTGATAGTGAGAAGAGAAGAAGATAAGATGGTTTGGTCTCCACGATTACATTGGGGGTCACTTTACCCGTAGGGTGAGTTGTTTCATCAGAACAAATCTTTCTCCTGTTCTGATGAAGATATTCTATCTCGTCTTTCTCAGCGTTCTCTGCGGCCTCTGCGAGAGAGAAAAAACACATGACAACTGAAATGTCGATACCGGAATATGGCCAGGCAAAATACATCGTCCTGAGCGATTGTCACCGAGGCGACGGTTCTGCCGGTGACGAATTCGCCCGCAATTCCCTCATCTACAAGTGCGCCCTGGAATACTATCTTGCGGAGGGCTTCACCTACATCGAGCTGGGCGATGCGGAGGAACTCTGGGAGAACGACGCCTTCGAGCAGATCTACATCACCCACACGTCTGTATATGACCTGCTCCGTCGTTTCCACGACCCGGATCCGAACCGCACCCGTTACCTGAAGGTCTGGGGTAACCACGACGAGGTATGGCGTGAAGACACATCCCCCCTGCATGCCCTCTTCACTGGCATTAAGGTACATGAGGCTGTCCGCCTTAACTTTAACGGTACTACCATATTACTTTTTCATGGCCACCAGGCTGATGCTAAATGCAGTGGCATCGGTGCACGTTTCAGTAAGTTCGTTGTCCGCCATATCTGGCCGCCCCTACAACGAATAGGCTTCTGTGATCCCACACGTGCCGCTGAGAACCCTGGTCGCTGCAATGAGATCGATGAGGCCCTCTATCATCTCGCCAGAGGAAGAAACATAGATACCTCCCTATCCCGCTGGCGTCCAAATGATACAAGCCCCTTGATCGTAGTTGCGGGCCATACCCACCGTCCTGTGTATGCGAACCTCTCCCTTACGGAGCGGCGCTTTCTGGAGACAGGCATTGGCACCCTGGGCGTCCGCCGTAAGCACAAGGCCGATCCCGTCTATTACAACACCGGCTCGTGCGTGCATCCCCGATGTATCACGGGGATCGAGATTACGCCAGGGGCCCCAACAGACACTTCCCCTTTCCACTTTACTCTCGTTAAGTGGGGCAATGTTGCTGGCGCTGCAGTGAACACAGCAGACGGCAGTCGCAGCTACCCACTCACCGTCACCCGCACCGCCCTGCAGTCAGAATCCAAACAATGTTGAGTAAGTAGAGTATGAGGAGTGGGGGACCCTTCGCTTCTCCCGACCTTCTGTCTGTCTCTTCACCCTCTGCGAGAGAAAATGCCTTTAAATCTTTTCCTCACGCCCAGTCCCCCGTTTGCAACGGGGGCCTTCGAGTACGCAGAGTACACAGAGGGTGAATGTTTTTGCCATGATTTAGAGAAAGATTAATCATGGCAAATTCTCAACGCCTTCGGCGTAAATATTTTTAACAACTTTACCCGTAGGGTGAGTTGTTTCATCAGAACAAATCTTTCTCCTGTTCTGATGAAGATATTCTATCTCGTCTTTCTCTGCGTTCTCTGCGGGCTCTGCGAGATACAAGGCCTTTTCCTTCGCTTTTCGAATCCTTCGCTTTTCTCAAAGGTTTCGGATTATGTTGACAATTATGACTATTGGCTGTAAATATTACGACGATGAGCGATAATATACAGCTTTATAGAATGATAAACGGCAGGATTCCGGAAGCGGGCAAGAGGCGCTTGCTTCTTTTAACCGGCGCTCGTCAGACCGGAAAGACAACCCTTGCCAAAAGTAAATATCCGGATTTACGTTATGTTAATCTGGATGCTCCGGAAAATCGTGAGGCGATTCGTCAGATATCCTCATCCCTGTGGGCGAAGGACATTGGGCCCGCCGTATTGGATGAGGCTCAAAAAGAGCCTGTTATCTTTGATAAAATAAAATACGCCTTTGATGATGGGACGCTTGCTTTTTCTGTTCTTCTGGGCTCCAGCCAGATTCTTCTTTTAAAAAAGATACGGGAAACATTGGCCGGTCGAATTTCAATCTTTGAGCTTTGGCCGCTCATGATGTGCGAGATCTTTAATAATAAGGACACTGCCCCCGAGACATTGCCGCTGGTTGATGATATTTTTTCTTCCATGGACTTCGATGATATCTTCGGGAATCAACCTTCTGTTTTGTTGGCTGAAGAAGATGCGTGGCGCCGAAACGCTCAGAACTATATCTTGCAATGGGGCGGGATGCCGGCTTTACTGCCATTGGATGCAGCGGAGCGGTTTCAGTGGCTGAAAGATTATGAATACACCTATCTGGAACGGGATGTCGCCGATCTTGTGCGGCTGGATGATCTGATGCCGTTTAGAAAGTTTCAGCGTCTGGCCGCGCTTCGTTCCGGATGTTTATTAAGCTATGCGGAATTGGCCAGGGATGCCGGTGTCAGCATTGATACGGCGCGGCGCTATCTTGAATACCTCAGACTTTCTTATCAGACCTGGCTCTTGTCGCCTTACCAGGTCAATCTGACCAGCACGGTCATCAAGACACCCAAGACTTACTGGCTTGATGTGGGCCTGATAAGGCATTTGACCGGTGTAAAGGAGGTTGTTTCCGGCGAACTCTACGAATCGATGGTTGTCGGTGAACTCGTCAAGTGGATGAAGACAATGGCCCGCGATGGAGATTTGTATTTTTATAGGACGCGTTCCGGCCTGGAAGTGGACATTCTTTTTGAATCACAAGCGGGTGTCGTAGGCATGGAAATTAAATCCCGGTCAATTCTGGCTTCCAAAGACACCCGAGGGCTCAGGGAAGTTGCCATTTCACTGGGCGACAAGTGGCGCGGCGGTATGGTGATTTACCCAGGCAATGAACTCAAGCGAATTGACGAGCCGCACATATGGGCGGTTCCATCACACAGATTGTTTACGGGGAAGGTAGGAGGCAGAGGGCAGAGGTCAGAGGTCGGAAGGATGAGAGGGCAGAGGGAAAGGATGAAAAACGAGGAGACAGAGGACAGAGGTCAGAGGTCGGAAGGAGGATAGTTATTCATAGTAATTTATCACTACTGTCTATAATACCACAATTCCCAGATTCACCTCTAATAAAATCATCATGTTAGGCAAATAAGTTGCTCTTTATCAAAATCAGGTTGGGTCAAAACAAGTTTACTATATTGCATTTTGCTGTCCAATATTATTAAACTCCAACCTCATTTGTTCACCCACAGGCACCAGCGCAGGCACATTAAAGGGTTTATTGAGCCATTCCCATAAATCTCTATAGGTAAAGAGGTTGTACCGGAGCATTGCAACGAGGTTTGAGAGCGACCAGTTGAACTGCGACCTGAACCTCAGGTATTTGAGAATGAGGATAGCGATCAATGCTGTCCAGATCTGAATGAGGAGGGCATTTTTCGATGTTCCCACAAAGGTCTTTATTTTGAGGTTCTGTTTGATGGTTTTAAAGAATATCTCGATCTGCCAGCGGTCTTTGTAGATGGAGGATATGGTAGTGGCGCCGAGGCCGGGATGGTTGGTGAGCAGAACAATGACTTCTTTCTTTTCTTCGTCCCATACCTCTATTCTCCTTAAGGTGCCGGAGCATTTCTTTCGGGAATAGTATCCCTCAAACTCAATGATTTGGTCTTTGAGGATATTCCGTTGTTTCGGGACGGGTTTTTCCTCAACGATTCGGTAGTGGGCGTTTTCTTTCTGCCTGGTAACAAAATATACCCCTTCGTCTGTCCACCGGGAGAACATGCCATAATCCGTATATCCCCTGTCAATGGCAATAATGGAGCCGGGAGCAAAGGTGAGCTTTTCTGCAACCCGTAATTCGTGGATATTTCCCTCGGTGATGTTGGCGAAGACAGGAAGGTATCCATCATGAATTTCTTCTTTGTCTTTGCCAGGGGTTTGCATTTGCTTAAGAGTTGATAGAATGTCTTCTCATAGAGTTGCCAGGGTCTGTGCTCGTTCGCATAGGATAAGGTAGAACGGCTGGGATGCCTCCTTTTCAGGTAGTGTTTGTTATGGTCATTTCAAATTTTACCTGATTGGGTCATCCCAGTAAAAGTATTTTGGACAAGAGTGGAGAAAAATATATTCAAACTTGACTTAGGTCGAACACTTTTGTAAAGTAAAGACGGCAGGGAAAGGATCATAAAAGGGTCGTTCGGATAAAATCGGATTTAGTGTTCGAATAGATTGGATTATATAATCATGAGCGAGAAACAGATTCCGAAGAAATTGGGGAAAGAGCCACTCATTGAAGCAGTGTGCGAGTTACGCTTTAAAAGTGACAAAGATTCAATTTCTGATCTATTGCCAGGTTTGCTTTTTCAGAATCTAGGAGAAAGATTCCCTAAAGTTGAAAAGCTGCCTGCCGCAAATGTTCCCTCGGTGATTCTAAAAAATGATCCTAATTTCTACTATGTACCAACGATCAGGTTAATAGGAACAGAACCATGTTCCATTATGTTAGGTGAGCATGTATTTTCCTTTAGCTCTACTCGTCCTTACATGGGATGGGATAGATTTTTAGCAACGGTAATCGAGCTTTTAGAGATTCTCAAACGGACTGCTTTGATTACCCGCCCTGAACGCATATCTCTTAAATATATCGATATATTAGAAAAAAAAGAAGGATTTACCTTAGATGCTTTAGAACTTAATTTGCACATAGGAGGGAATCGCATTACTGCCACACCGGTACAGTTGCGGACCGAACTTGAGATGGGAGAATTTAACAACATCATACAAATTGCGTCTCCGGCCCAGGCTAAACTCAATACCGGTCAGCAGTTTGATGGTATTTTGATCGACATTGACACGCTATCGAAGACAATTCCCAGTGATTTCTGGTCTGATCAAAAGGATTTTTTAGACCGTGCGCATACAATAGGTAAGTCCATGTTTTTCAACCTGCTCAAACTTGAAACAATAAATATGCTTGAACCGGAGTATTGAGATGGATTGCGTCAGTACACCAAGCTCAAATGCTTTGAATGGAACGTATAGTGGGTTGCCGTCTCGTGGACTGTCGCCGGCGGTACTGCTATCGCTATCATCTTCATCCCTAAATATCGATGACATTAACGTGAGTCGCAATATACAGCAGCCAATATACGAAATAAAAATGAGCTCACAGGTTGCATCCCAGACAACAAATATAGAACTGTGGAAGACTCAGATGTCCACCGAGTTTAAACCAAAGACGGAATTCGTCAAGAAACTATTCGCGCTTCGTAGACAGGCCATTAGCAATGGAATGACGCTCCTAAGTGTAGATGAGATATTGGCGGAAAAGCACGCTCTTAGAGGCGAAGTTAACTGATGCCTGTTCGGACTGTTATTGATTCCTGTGTTTTGCGAACTGCTTTTGAAGGAGAGGAGGGTGAGATCAACAGAAGAGCTTTAGCTGTTCTTGATGATACGGATCGAGAGTTCATTGCCGTAGACTTCGTCGCATTAGAGACGATACCGAAACCAACTTTTAATAAAAGACAAGAACAAGCCCTTATTTTTCGAACCTTCTTCGAGGAAGCACCGCTACACGCAGAAGTTTCAACAGAAGTGACTAATCTGGCAATAAAGTTAGGATGTGATTATGACATTGATCCGATGGATGCTCTTATTGTCAGCTCAGCCATTGTTAGTGGTGCCGATGAATTGATCACAATGGAAAAACCAACAAAACCTATGTTTAGAGTAAAATCTGTTAAAGTCATTTCGCTTCAATGACCAATTCAATAAGATGACTTGTGAGTTCCATTTCAAAGTGCACAACGTTTAGTAAATATAGGGACAGCGCCCATTTAATTTATTGTCATTTCGACCATTCTTCCTGTCATTTCGACCACCTTTCCTGTCATTTCGTCCATTCTTCTTGTCATTTCGACCACCTTTCTTGTCATTTCGACCATTCTTCCTGTCATTTCGACCGAAGGGAGAAATCTTGTCCCTTCTCTTTGTCATTTCAAACGCCCTTTTTGTCATTTGAGGAACGCAAGCGACGAGAAATCTTTAGGCTGTTGCGCAACAGTCTCGAGTGCCAAGGCGCTCTTCCTATTCTATGCAATTCCTGAAGTCTAAAGCGCTTTTCCGAGCCTACCTCCTAATTTCTGATTCTGATGGCCATCGCACCAATCGGCACCGAAGGATTGAACAACATCACCGTGCTCGAGCTGCGCGCCGATTACATTTTGCATGCGGCGCTGTATTTGCCATGGGTTTTTTTGTGTGTGAAGACAAGCAATGCCCTTCCCCGCTGGATCTTCTGGGGCATTCTATTTGCAGCCGCTACCGAAGGGCTGCAATATCCGCTTCCCTATCGGACCTTCAATATCAATGACTTGGTGGCTAATGTGATCGGGGTCGTAGCGGGGGCGTTGATTCTCTTGCCCCCTTTGAAGCGTGTCGTGAAAAACAACATTTTTTAGTAAAAGCGAGAAATTTTCGTTTTTTCATGGCCGATGGTTGATGGCATTGGCGGCACGATAGATACTACCATGTGTTATAGTTAATAGTTATTTGTTGTTATTAATGTAATTAGTGTTAATTTGTTGTTATAACCAACGGTCTATTGCACTATGAATCACCCTTTTCACAATAAATATCTACAAATTACTATGAATAACCATGAATTACGTTTTTCCCCATAAATTACTCTTCCCCCTATGAATAACCATGAATTACGTTTTTCGCTTTTCCCAACCTTCTGCCTTTCTCAGCGGGCTCTGCGAGAGACACTGCCTTTAAAGCTTTTTCTCACGCCCAGTCCCCCGTTTACAACGGGGGCCTTCGAGTACGCAGAGTACACAGAGGGTGAATGTTTTTGCCATGATTTAGAGAAAGATTAATCATGGCAAATTCTCAACGCCTTCGGCGTAAATATTTTTAACAACTTTACCCGTAGGGTGAGTTGTTTCATCAGAACAAATCCTTCTCCTGTTCTGATGAAGATATTCTATCTCGTCTTTCTCTGCGTTCTCTGCGGGCTCTGCGAGAGACAAGGCCCTTAAATCTTTTCCTCACGCCCAGTCTCGAGTACGCAGAGTACACAGAGGGTGAATGTTTTTGCCATGATTTAGAGAAAGATTAATCATGGCAAACCCGCAAACCCTGCGGGTTAAAATTTTTACTTCTGCCCCGCAAGGGCATGAAATACCATTAGAGAAATCTGAATTATTTGTTCTCTTTATCTCTTGACGTTTCATTATGTTATTAAATATAATAAGAAAATGAAATATGAAGAATTGTTAAAGATTATTCAAGCCCCATATTTTTCTCTGTCGAATCATTTGCTGGATGGGCAAAAACTTTTCGATTATCAGATAAGTTTATGGGTCAAAAAAGGTAATTTGCTGCGTTTAAGAAATGGGATATATGCCTTTGCGAAGGACAAAGAAAATATTAAAGGTGAAGAAATTGCAGCTTTGATCTACGAACCAAGCTATCTAAGCATGGAGAGTGCTCTGGCCTGGTATGGTTTTATCCCTGAAATGGTCTATGCCTATATCAGCGTAACTGCCAGGATTAATAGAAGATTTACCAATTATTTTGGAACATTTATATACCGACATATCAAGCCGGAACTTTTCTGGGGATACACGGAAATAAAAACTCAACACGGACGTTACCTGATAGCCGAACCGGAGAAGGCATTATTGGACTACCTTTATTTAAATATGTCAAAAATAAAAAGCCAAACTGACTTTGATAATATCCGACTCAACATGGTTACAATCAAAGAGAAATTAGATGCTGACAAATTCCTTAAATATCTTTCAGCTTTTAGGATTAAAAAAATGAAGGCTTGGGCATTGCAATGCTTACAATAGACCAAATTTCCAATTATTTTTCACCAGATATGAAGCAGAAAAATCCACAGAGCGTCCTCGTGGAATATTTACAACATGAACTGTTAGACTCAATATTCAAGGAGAAAGAATCAGCTTCATTAAGTTTCATTGGCGGAACAGCTATTCGCATTCTTTACCAAAACCCACGCTTTTCAGAAGACCTGGATTTTGATAATTTCGGCTTATCTTTTAGTAAATTCGAAACCATACTGAAAAACGCATGCAAGGATATGGCTAATAAAGGGTTTTTAATTGAATATCGCTTTGTGGAACGTGGAGCATATCATTGTTATATTAAATTTCCCGACATCCTCTATAAATCTGGAATAAGCCCCGAAAGTTCGAGAAAAATTCTGATTCGTATCGATACCGAAGCCAAAGAAAAATTTTATGAGCCACAGCGATATATAATAAACAGGTTTACCCTGTATCGCCAAATATATACGGCTACGGCAGCAGTCCTGCTGGCTCAAAAAATGATGACTGTTGTTGAACGAAAGCGCGAAAAAGGTCGAGACCTTTTTGACGTGTCTTATTTAATGGGATTGGCCGAACCTGATTTCAGCTATATTGGCAAATATATGAATATCAATCAAGAGCAATTTTTAAAATTGTTTGATGCGAGGTTAAATGAGCTGGATTTGAGTTTTCTAGCCCGGGATGTTGAGCCATTTCTTTTTTCGTCAGAACAGAAGGTGCGAATATTAACTTTTAAAGATTATTGGAATACACAGAAAGATAAATGGTCTTAAATTGTCTTTCCAATGTAGAGCATTGAACTTGGAACCCCATTTCCACTTCGTAAGTGGAATTTTTTCTCTGCGGGGTCAGCGAGAGAAAATACCTTTAAATCTTTTTCTCACGCCCAGTCCCCCGTTTACAACGGGGGCCTTCGAGTACGCAGAGTACACAGAGGGTGAATGTTTTTGCCATGATTTAGAGAAAGATTAATCATGGCAAACCCGCAAACCCTGCGGGTTAAAATTTTTACTTCTGCCCGTAGCATGAAAAGATACTTTAAAAAGCTGGATTCCCGCTAAAAACATGCGGGAATGACAGTGGTGGT
>Ga0255341_1006324_pt1 | contig 11167 bp, 11 predicted proteins | sample wastewater_treat_8_FD_192418 | JGI IMG/M metagenome (GOLD analysis project Ga0255341, IMG submission 192418) | Wastewater microbial communities from Lulu Island WWTP, Vancouver, Canada - plant12 | ecosystem: Engineered > WWTP > Wastewater > Unclassified | place: Canada: Vancouver, British... | reverse complement strand
CATGTAAACTTCTTTTAGTCCACTGCAAAATGAACCAAAGCCCTATTAGGAAACTCAAAGATCGGCTCTGTCGGGTTCCGGTCATACTTATACTGTTCGATAGCGTTGTTGATATCTTGCCCGGAGAATTGATCTTTCAGCTCTAATGTAACAATAGGGATGCCATTTAGGAACAACACCATATCCAAAGAATTGTTGTTGCGGATGGAATAATGGAGCTGACGGGTACAGGTTAGAATATTTTGTTCATACAACTCCCTGGTTTGCTCGTTGAGTCCGGTCTCTGGTCTAAAAAAGGCAACCCTAAATTTGATCCCCCGGTCGGTGATCCCTTGCCTGAGTACATGGATTAAACCTAATTGGCGAACCTCTTTACAGAAGCGGTCAAGAAAGGCTTTATCGGCTGTGACACCATAAACTGTGCTATACCATTCCCATTCTTTAGGTTGGGTGGTCTGAATGAAGTTTAATAGAGTATCGGTATCAAGAGCCAATTCCTTATTAAAAGTGGTCAAGTCCCCTTTTTGGAAACCTCCCTCTTGGGTGAGAAAATACTCAATCGCTTCTTCCAGCTTTTTCTCCCGATGGTCAAAGTCAGGTTTGCTCATCCTGCCATCACCTCCCTTTTCCCGGTAACACATTCATAGATCAAAGATTTTTTGTAGCTGGATAGTTTCTCAATGAGTTTCTGTTTCTGTTCAATAATGGTGTCGATCTGAGAGCATTTCGTGTCGAGATAATCTGCGATGGCTTGCTGTTCAGGGAGGGGAGGGAGAAGAATTGGCATTTTTTTTAACAACTCTTGGCTTAACGATGCTCTAGTAACTAAGTTCATCTCTTTAACAAAATACAACCTATGAATTTGACTACAAAAATAGTATTTTGAAAAGTTCTTACTTAGAACATTTTTGTTTGGTCTAAATCTAATTAAAAAACCTGAAAATATTCCATTATCGATTGTGTGCAAGCAAGTTGAAGTGAAACCAATCTCTTCAATTGTTTCAGATGTTCTAGTAAAGAAGACATCTCCTTCTAGAACAGATAAAGTATCTCTTTCCTTAATAGTCGAATTGATTAATCCACTTACATTCAAAGGTAATACAAAGTTTTGATACACATCACTATAATTTACAAATGGAAATCCAACTCCAAAGAACTCAGAGCTTTTGCTTATTCCATTTTGACAACTACCAATATATCTTAATCTAATTACTTCCCAATTTTCTGGGATATCACCAATCCACTCAATTCCACTGGGTTTCATTGTTACGGTTGGATCGAGCCCTTTGGTGACTGCTTCGGTGATGACTGATTGTTTGTACAGTTTCAGCTTTTCGATCACTGTTTTTTGCTTTTCAATCGTGGAATCTATTAGTTCACTCTTTCGATCAAGATAATCCGCGATGGCTTGTTGTTCTTTGTAGTTACAGTATGTTGTCTTTTCATCCAGAAATGTAGTTAAGTCAAGATTTTGAATTCCAGTTGTTTGTTTAATATATTTTACAGTTAATCCTGTATGATAGCAGGATGCAAGTAAATTTAGTAAATATTTTGAGTTAACTGAATTTTTTGGTCTAAGTATTTCAATAAAATTTGAACATACTGCATTTATTGATAGATTAAATTCAACTACTCTTCCAACTGGTGTAAGATCTCCACCACCAGATTTTTCAATAAGAATATCTCCGTTTTGAAGTAATAATTTTTGAATAGTACTAGTTGTAAAATTTCTTATTGTGAAGGATTCTTGATTTTTTAAGCATAGGTTTTCAAAATCAAAGTCAGCAATCCTGATACAAACAATATCATGGTCATCATTTTGTTGGTCAAATCCCCATGCACCATTTCCTATCCTTACTAATAGATTTTTCAAGGAACTTACTTCCCATCCTTCTGGAATTTCCCCTATCCACTCAATTCCGCTGGGTTTCATTGTCCTACTCATTATTCAAATACCCTTTTTAAAGCTCCGTCCAGCTCCTTCTCGATTTCCAGGATCTCTTGCATGATTTCGTCAGCTGGTTGAGGGGGAGTGTGTTTGTAAAAATACCTTGTGAAAGGGATCTCGTAGCCAATCTTTGTTTTATTCTTATCGATCCAGGCATCCGGAGCGAAGGGGAGGACTTCCCTTGCAAAATAACTGTCGATATCCTCGGATAAGGGAACATTCTCCGTATCCTTAAGGCTTTTATCTTTTCTCTCTACCACAATTTTGGAATAACCAAATTCTTCATTATCAAAGATTTTACTAATCTCAGTTTCTTTGAAATCCCCAAAGATTTGAGTGATTTCATTCATGTAATGGGTGGGAATGTCGTTCCGTTTATTGCCCAGAGACTTTCTGCGTTTCTCATACATTTCATTGGCATTGATAAGTTGTACTTTTCCTTTGCGATGATTGGCTTTTTTGTTAGTGAGTACCCAGATATAAGTAGCAATGCCCGTATTATAAAATAAGTCGTTTGGAAGCGCTATGATCGCCTCCAATAGGTCATGTTCTAAAATATAACGACGGATTTCGGATGGTCCTGATCCTGCATCTCCCGTAAACAGCGGGGATCCATTCTGGATGATCGCCACACGGCTCCCACCATCCTTCGGTTCTTTCATTTTCGAGAGAGCCGTTAGTAGGAATAGCATTTGCGCATCGCTAATGGAGGGTAGTCCAGGACCAAACCGACCGGCATATCCCAGTTTTTGCTCTGCTTCTACGGCAGATTTCTCATTTTTCCATTCCCTGCCAAAGGGTGGATTGGACATAATGTAATCAAATTTGTCATCTTTAAACAGATCGTTCGAGAGGGTATTCCCTTCCTTGATATATTGAGCGTCCGCTCCTTTGATTAAAATATCGGATTTGCATATAGCATAGGTTTGCGCATTGATTTCCTGACCGAAACAGATAAGCTGGGCATTACTATTCTGAGCCCGTAAATGCTCTTCAGCTACCGTTAGCATTCCGCCAGTACCGCAAGCTGGATCGTAAATAGTCTTGAGTATTGGTTTGCCAGAAAGTAAATCACTCTCCCCCACAAAGAGGATATTAACCATAAGCTCAATAACTTCCCGGGGAGTATAATGCTGCCCGGCATCCTCATTATGAGCTTCCGAAAACCGTCGAATGATTTCCTCAAAAATGTATCCCATCTCAATATTGCTGATTTTGTTCGGGTGTAAGTCGGCTTTTGAGTCGGTAAATTCTTTTAGCACAATATAGAGAAGGTTTTTCTCCACCATCGTGATGATCTGGTTATCAAACTTAAAACGCTCAATAATATTTCGAACATTCTCCGAGAAACCGTTTAAGTAACTACGAAAATTCATTTCAATGTTGTCCGGATCATCCAGTAATCGCTTGAATGTAAAAGGGCTGGTGTTATAGAACGAATGACCGGAAGCTTTCCGGAGGATGGGATCCTTCACCTCAATATTCAGATTCTTATTTTTCTCCAACACAGCATTCTTCGTATCTTCTAATACACAGTCAAACCTTCGAATCACTGTGAGAGGGAGAATTACCTCCCCATACTCATGGGGTTTATACGAACCCGTCAACTTATCCGCAATTGCCCATATCAGATTCGCTTTCTCGTTGATGTTGGTGTTAGAGGTGGTCATTGGCTAGCTCCGTTTCTTATTAGTAGTTTTTTTAAAGTCACTGTTAGTCCTTAGTTAAAAAATAAGTTGCAAAAGAATTAATGATCTTAATACAATTTGCAAGAATTCTTTCAAAAACTCTAGAAAGCTCTTTTTCTTCTTGGTTAAAATTACTTATTGCTTTAACATACTTAGATCCTTTCCTATGTGCACAACCAGTAGATCTAAGTTCTTGCAAGTTTCTAATGAATAGAATCATTCCATCGAAATGTAAATTTCTAGATTCAAGAAAAGCCTCTAATTTGTCAATTCCTTTTGCATTTTCTTCGAGGATTAATCCTTTTGATATTTCTTTTTCATTTATGGAGTCTATTAACACCTTTACCAAGGATAGCACTTGATCATCAAATTCTTTTTGATCATTTGTTAATGGGACATGAAGCGATTTAAGATGAAATATATCTTTCGATTCTAATGGTAAAAAGAAATACCATCCATATTTTTCAAACCACTTCGTATTAAACTCAGTATATTTTTGCTTAAAAACTAGGTCAGCAGCTTCTGGATTAGTCCATTCAGCACGAAAATTCCTAGACCAGCTAGTTTCACTTATCCCTTCATCAGAATAAACATTATAGCTTTTCCAATATAATTGTTCCTTATAAGGCAAAACAGCTAGATCTTTTAAAAATACAACTACGTAATTAGGATGGTTATTATCAATTTTTAAAGTCCAAAATCCTTCGTAAAATATATTACCATCATTAATCGTATACTTTTCTGGCTGGTTAAAATATTTTGTTAAAACATCTCTTGTGAAATAAATAGGAGTTAAAAAATTTGGATTTCCAAAATTTTTCCCATAAAAATTACTTAATTTTTCTGAATCACAAGTAAAATACTTTTCAGTGAATTTTTCATCTAATCCAATAATGAATTCAGCAAACTTTTCTTTTTCTTTTATGGCTTCAAAGTCTTTTTTATTCTTGTAACCAAAAATTAACTTTTTACCATGGAGTCTAAAGAGAGATTTCTTTTCATCAGCACAAAAACCTTTCATTCCACTTATGTAAAGATAATAGAAAAGATCATCATGTTTGATCTCCGAACTACCTTCTTCAACCCCTAAATCTGTGATTGAATAGGGTGAAAACCGATCAAAATCAAAATAAAAGACAAAAGTCATGTTTTTTATTGTTAAATACTCTTTAATAAATTTTGTTTTTATATTGATTTCATTTTCTTGAATCAAAATCACATCTTCTTCTTCTCCGTCATCGTGAATTTTTCTAAATTTGCTTTTTTGTCTATCTTCATATAAGTCAAAATAAAGCCTAAATTCTTCAGATATTTCTAAATATGGTTTTTTATTACCAAAAAACCGTTTTATAATTAAGGGTTCGTAGCCTTCTTCGCTAGAATAACGATAATATTTACTTATTCTTCTTTTTTCAGAATAACATTCAATAATACCTGGTTTGCCATCACCGACATTTAACTCCCAATCAGTATTTTCTAGAGATTTTTTCCTAAGTTTATTTGGGATTAGACCACAATAGATTAATGTATCTTCAACATTATCTTTTTTTGAATGATAACAAACTGTCCATTCTTCTTTTCCAATTTCATTTTCTATTTTTATTTTCCAATCTTTGAATTGTAGGAAGTCTAAATTCTTTTTTTCAACCATTCTTGGGAACTCCTATCATCAAATCGGTTTTTCTGCTTAATCCCTTACAACCTTTTCCAAATAACATTTCTCAGCTACTTATCTGCTATCCCGACACTTTGTCGGAATAGTTGTCGGGATAAAGATGGGTTGCTTTGTTGGATCAGCTTTAAGGCTAATTGTTCGATGGTTTGTTTGGTATCCAGTTTTTGATTAGCCATGGTTTATTTGCCCTTAAGTTTCTTATTTGTAGCTGGTTTCAGAAAGTTCTCACCAGTGATAACTTTCTTTCCGGTTTTAGATTCCAGTTCTAATCGTGCTTTTTTAGCTATTTTTCCCCCTTTTTTTCCGGCTTCTTTGTTTTCTTCAAGTCCGGTGGCATTGACACTTTCTGCAATTTGACGAGAGGAAAGTTCTGCTAAGGCTGTAAATATTAGTTCAGCTTCACTCATATGATCTCGTAGGTTTTGAGATTTTAAGCCTTTCATTTCTTTATGCTTTTTAACTGATACTCCAGACCATTCTTGATGAATGATATTCGTTAAGATCGCAAATTCTTCTTCTTTGGCAATTTCATGATCAGCCCAATAATCAGTTAGTTTATTTCGAGTTTCTTGTCCCATCATTCTTTGTTGAATCCATTTTTCAGATCTACCTTGCTGTTGCCAATAGTCTCTTGCTCTATCTAAAGATTTAGCGGGATCAGTCATGTCTTGAAGTCTTTCATATCCGACTCTTGCTAACCAAAGTTTGATTGGTTCAGCTTTGGGACTGGGGACTGATTGAATTAATCGAAGAAGTGTTTCGGGGTTGGCTACATCGGTTAAGTATTTTTTTCCATCAGCAGCTACCATTTTCAGTTGGTGACAATTTGTCACCAACTCACTTCCTTCTGAAACGAGCCGTTCTTTGAGCTTATTCCAGTACTTTCTTGCTGTCTGATAATCTGGTTGCTGGAGTAAAACCCGGATGATATCCACAATCGAAAAATACCAGGTTTCACTCTTCTCATCATACTCTCGGCGAATTTGATAATCTTCAAAAATGGATAACTCATTTTTTGTCATTTTTGCTCTCCTTGTATTACCAGCCAGGTAACGAGTTTGAAGTTGTCCATGCTCTTGATGAAGGTAGGCTCTCCAAAGAGAAACCGAAGGCGATCAATCGAGCCCAGCTTTTCTTTCAATTGTTGATAGGCATAGATAGTGAAGAATGCTGAAATATACATTAAAGAATAGTCAGACTCTTGCGCTTTTCGAAGAACTTTTGCTTGTATTCGCGTTGTAGAATCGAATACATCATAATATTTCTGATTTTTCCTTTCGCAAGCAAGGACTCTCTCAATAAACCTTCTTTACTCATGCCTGCTTTTTCCATCACTCTCGATGAAGCTTTGTTTTCTTCAAAACACCGTGCTTCTATTCTATTCAAATCCATATACTCAAAACCAAAAGAGATCAATCCTTGTAAAGCTTCGGTAGCGTATCCCTGATTCCAGTATTCTTTGGCAAAACAATAGCCTACTTCAGCTTTACGATGTTCCAGACTCCACCAAACAAAATCTGCTGTTCCGATGAGTAGGGAGTTCGAGTTCAAAGCAACACCCCAGCAAGCGATTTCATGATTCGCATATTTTTGCAGGTTCATTTGAATAAAATTAATCGTATCGTCCATGGATCGATGCGTTGGAAAAAGTACATACTGGGTAACTTCCGGATCAGAAGCGTAATGAAAAATAGCTTCTTTGTCATCCAGTGTCAATTGACGAAAACACAATCTTTGGGTTCGCATTCCTTGCCAATTGTGATATATACTTTGGGTATCCATGTTAAAATTGTATTAGAATCAAGTTTGTGAATCAATCATGATCGATTGTTCATCAAAATCAGACACCGGGAATAAGGGCTCCACTTGTCCGATTTTTGATTTCTGGATATATTATTTGATTAATTGTCTGTACCGGTCGTCATCTTTAGGGGGCCAATAGAGGATTTCATTGATTTCTTTGAGAGATAGTATTTACCATTAAATTCATACCTAGTAAGACATCCATATATTGTTCCCCCTGGACCAGCCCCAAGTCTCGCAAAAACCTGGACAAATAGGGTCGATATACCCCGACGTTTTCTTTTGATTCTGCGTTCCATACTTCAAGATAGGGATCTGAAACGATTTTCGATTTTTCCTTTTTGAAATCCGGATCATCCTGCTTATAATTCCTTATTTTCCACTCAGGAATTGCATCCTCCGTCTCCTCTTTTTCCTTGGTTTCACTGAGTTCCTCCTACGGGGTGTCTTTTAAAACAAGTATTTTACCACCGGGTACCATTCCTTGCCCACCAACAATATAACAGAGTACAAAGGTCGTTTGATTTGAAAACAAAGAAAAATTATACGTAACAGAATCTGTCTTGTAAGGATAGTAGGTAGCCTGGTCATCATGAAGAGAAATCAATCCTAATCTTGTTAGTATACAAACCTTCCCAGAGCTAGAAACTATATTGACATCATTGACAAAGTACTCCTCAAAAGAAGGATTCTCAACCCATTCGTCATGAGGAGTATGTTTTTTCTCGATTTGGTTCGTAATCTCGATCCATTTTTCTTGCTTGGTTTGTGCGTTCCATGTCATGATCCGATAACAGTTCCCCTCTTTTTGATCTTGAAAAAGAAAATAGTAGTTTCCGTCCAAAGCCTTGATCGCGTATCTTTTGGTGGAAGAAATGTTCTTTTCCCATAACATCAAGCCATTTCTCGCACTCATGAAAGTTACTATCAATCCTTTTGAATTTTCAACAGTCCGTATCATGCAATCGCCCATTTGGAAGAATCTTGAATCCTCTTTTTGGGATTGAGATTTTTTCCAAACGATTTGATTATTTCGAATTTTTTTATACCCAAAAAAGCGTTCATCTTCATAAAAATAAGTGTCTTCATAATAATACAGCGGTTGTTGATTAAGGGTATTGATTAGTTTTCCATCAAATGAAACCAGGTAGTATCGATTATAGATATTCGTTGAATCTTGTTGTCCGACCGAACTTAAATGAACGATTATTCCATCGTCATGGACAAACTCGCAGCTAATTGATTTATTACCAATGTCAGCCATACAATCATTGCTATCCCTAAGCACAACCTTCTTGTCCGTTTTTGCAGGCTCAAACACCCACTTAATGCTGCCATCTTTTTTATCGATACAGAATAACTGATAGGTTTGAGAAACAGAGACAAATAAGCTTGTTTCGTTCTCATGCAAACGATGGATATAACTATAATACTCACCTGTATACAAATTAACTTTCCAAATGATCGTAAAATTTTTCCTGTCCTTGCAAATTAGGTTCATACGGTATAACTCTTTTTTAGATCCATTCTCCGCCAGTTCTATGTAATAATATGCTTGATTATTGGAAAAAATGTTAGATAAATCGTATTTTTCATAATAAAATTCTTCCAGTGCACCTTGTTTGACTTCTTCGGTATAGTCTTGAAGGTTTAATCGGTAGAGATCACCCCCAAAATAGTATTCAAAGATATTTTCATGAATCCCAATCGGCTTAAAATAACCAACTTCAAAGTACTTTTCTCTATAGAACATTTCCTTGGAGTACACTTCTGTTAATTGATGCTTTTCCTGATTTTCTTCTTTCTTTGCAGACGTTTCAGGTGCTAATGGAGTAGGAGTTGCGATGATCGAGGGTGTAGTTTTCTTCATACAGGCAGCAGATAGTAAGAATAAGCTGACCAACATCGGAAGTAAAGCCTTTTTTGTAAGATTGCCCATCGTATTTTCCTCTTCAAACACTCGGTGTTTTGCTACTATTATACTGCTTTTTCGGACAAACGAGACTTTCCCCAGTTGTATTTTTAAATTGCAATTCTGATTTGATGGAATACAATTTCATTTAGAAAAAGTTATGAAAAACATAATTGTTGCCAAATTTATTTTTGTTTTGATATTATTACTGCAAGCTTGCCATTCAGGGGGAGAAAAAACAACTATCCATTCAACCAAATCATTTTTGAATGATCTGTTGATAGTCCAATCAGAATCTTTGGCTGAAAAGAATGATATAAGGTCGAACTATCCCATCATCATTAAGAAAAAAGAAATTCCCTCCATCATTGGATTGAAAAATTTGTTAGAAGTAAGAATCGAGCTTCATCAAGAATATGACTATCAAAAATCTGAGATAGAAGACGTTTTTATTCAAAACAGCGGGATTCGTATTACGTACGACTATGGTCATTTTAAAATCGCTTTGGTGACGAAAGAACAACTAAACTATTTAAAAAGCAATCATATTCTCGTGTATGGAAAATGGGAATGGATTCCCTGCCAAACTCAGACTCAAGCCAAAACCAAAGAGGTTCATCGTGATATTTATGCTAACTATTGGAAGAAAAGTAAAGAAGCAACTTACCTCTGGTCACTAAGCAGAGTCTATTATGATTTAAACACAGACAATATCCCTGAGATCTTAATACCTTATTCGGGAGGTAGCGGGGGATCTGATTACTTTGTGTATCAAATCACCAAAGAGGGATATTTATCATTAGGCTCTATATCTTGTATATTAATGCAAAAATTACCCACTCAACATAATGGATTGAATGATCTGATGCTTTATTGGCATTTGAGCGCTGATGACGGATTTTTATCCATTGCAGAATACAACGGTATTTCTTACGAAGAGGTTAAATCGATGCCTGTCATCCTAGAACAAGCCGTCCAAGAAAAGATTTTTAAACCAGGTCAACCAGGAGCAAAAGAAGAAGAACATCCGGAAATTGATTCCCTACAATGGTCTTCAAAAGACGACGATCGATACAGAAAGCTGATAAAATAATACGGTGCGTCTTCTAAGGCTGATGCCTTCATCGGTCATGAAGACAATCATTCTGATTGTTCTGAATCAAATTGAAAGAAATCAATCTATTTTTTCACCTCTAAGATCAGGGTTCGGGATCCGGAACAGCAACCATGCAGGTCCATCCTTTCCAAAGCGATGTCGTGAGCTTTTGATTTATCCTGATACACATAAAATATCTGCCCTCTAGAGAATTGTAACCTCTCGTTGACGGTCGCTTCGTCTAATCTGATAGAGGAAAGAGAAAAATCACTACTTTTTCCATTTTGATACTCCAGGTGAAGAATACCCTCTGAGACAGAAAAATCTTGTAACATTTCCACATGATAAGGATACTCTTCGCAATTATAATCGATATCACTCATTTTCAGCACTCCTATAAGTCATTTCGATGTTATTACCAAATCAGCTTTTTATAATGCTAACCAAGTTATCACTCACTACCAATTATAGGGGTCAAACTCTATTTCCTCCTGCATACTTTTTACCACAGGATTGCTTTCAGGAGCGATCGGAAACATTGTCAAGTTGAATTGATAGGTTAATCCCTCTTTATTTCCATCATAACGGGCAAGATAGTGGACAGGAACGTTTAAGTCCTGGGTATTTGCATCCTGAAATACTTTATCCAGTGCAGTGCTGTCATCAAAAATCAGGATAGAAATATGCTCTGAACGTTTATCGTACACTATTAATTTCTTCACCAGATTCTTTATCTGAACTACATGGTTCTTCAATGACAAATCCACCGGGGGTATCAACACATATAGTGTTTCATTGAAATCCCCTCTCTCCTCTTTGGTTGTTTGAATTATCTCAAATTTTGGGATCAACTCTATCTCCGGAAAGGTGGGAGGTGGTTCTTTTGTATCATCAGAAGGAGGTAGAGAATTCTCTGTTATAGGAGGGTTTTCTGGATTTTGCAATACAGGAGTAGTTTTTTTACATGACACACCTAACACACTGAATAAAAGAAATAGTATTAGCCACATCTGTATTTTATTCATCCTCATCTATTCACCTCCTG
>Ga0255341_1006315_pt1 | contig 11189 bp, 10 predicted proteins | sample wastewater_treat_8_FD_192418 | JGI IMG/M metagenome (GOLD analysis project Ga0255341, IMG submission 192418) | Wastewater microbial communities from Lulu Island WWTP, Vancouver, Canada - plant12 | ecosystem: Engineered > WWTP > Wastewater > Unclassified | place: Canada: Vancouver, British... | reverse complement strand
AGGATTTCAGGAAACAACTGAAAAGACACAATCAGCGTAGTAACCGTATACCGATGCGACCATTGAAGTTCTTATCTCCTGTTCAATTTTTATCGCAGACTGTCCAATATGTTTGACAATCCTACAGATCAATACAGAGATGGTTATGATCCTTTATTCCTGGGAGAAGATTTCAGAATCGACCTTCCTAAGTTGTCAAGAGAAATGGAAGAAGACAGTACAAGAATGGACAACGGCAGCAATGTCCTGGACTATGTCCATTTTTCCATTGTCATGTGTCAATCAAGAGGACTGGCGTATTTTACAGCAGTCAACATAGATGGTACTTGCTTTCAGGGCAGCAAGCGTGGAACCGATAGATGGGCACTGGATAGTAGAATTAAAAGAAGTGCTCAGTATGGCAACAAAGTCTATGTTGGTAACAAGCTTGACAGAGGTCATCTTGTAAGAAGATTAGATCCTGTTTGGGGTGATGAGGAGATAGCTCGTCAGGCTGATGCTGATACCTTTTATTACACCAATTGTGCTCCTCAACATAAGGACTTGAATCAAAAAAACTGGTTGGATTTAGAGGGCTATATACTTGATAATGCTCTGGCTCATAAACTAAAGCTCTCTGTATTCACAGGTCCTGTATTAAATGAAAACTTTATAGAGTATCGCGAAATATACAAAATCCCTGTGGAGTTTTGGAAAGTCGTCGCCATGATTAAAGAAGAGGATAGAAGTCTTTCTGTTACTGCATATTTACAATCACAGGATGCTTATATGGGAGATTTAGAATTTGCCTATGGTGAATATAAAACCTACCAGGTACCTATAGCAACGATAGAAGAACGGACGGGTTTGGATTTTGGTAACGCATATGAATTTAATCCTGTAGAAGATAGTGAATCATCTGGCTTTGTGATTACAGAGCCCAAAGATATAAGACTGTAATCAAGTCTTAGGAGGTCTAATGCAATCAGCAATACAGTTTACAGGTGGTATGTACAGAAAAAGAAGATTTCAAAAAGGCGGAAAAGAAGGGACGTTTCTTAGTGCCGGATGGTTGCCTCCTCTTCCAGATATGAGGGATTATTCCGAGGATCATCCCAATGTAGTTGGACTTGTAGAAAAACTAGAAATAGATAATGATGCCAATAAATTGCCAAGGAAGGTTGATTTAAGACAATGGTGTACACCTGTAGAGGACCAACTGGATCTGGGTTCTTGTACTGCCAATGCCGCGGTAGGGATGTTGGAATATTTCCAGAACAGAGCCCATGGGGTACATATTGAGGGTTCACGTCTTTTTGTGTATAAGACAACAAGAAAGCTCATGCAGGCACAGGGAGACTCTGGATGTTGGCTCAGATCTGCCATGGGGGCTTTGGTATTATTTGGCGTACCTGATGAAAAGTATTTCCCTTATACCTTAAATGGTAAAACCGTCAATCCCGATTGGGATAGTGAACCCGATAGTTTTCTTTATGCCATGGCAAAATGCTATGCCACCATTAATTACTTCTGTCATGACCCATTAGGTAAGAAGAACAATGAAAAACAGGTGTTAAAAAACGTGAAGAAATACCTTGCGGCAGGTGTACCCTCCATGTTTGGTTTCTTTGGTTTTGCTTCCTTCGAAGATGCAGATATCCCTGGAGCTATTCCTTATCCCTGTGAAGATGAGAACGCCGAATGGGGACATGCAGTGATGGCAGTAGGTTATGATGATTATAAAGAAATTACCAATTCCAGAAATGGGAAGAAGACAAAAGGCGCACTCCTGATTCGCAACTCCTGGGGAAGAGCCTGGGGAGAAGAGGGGTATGGTTGGATACCTTATGATTACGTGCTGGATGGACTAGCATTGGACTTCTGGTCTATTATTGCAGCTGAATGGGTTGATACCCAGCAGTTCGGTTTTAATAAGTAAAGGTAAGGCTCTAAAGAACTGGAGCAGGTCTGCCCGCTCCAGTTCTTGAATTCTTCTTTATCAAAACGCTCAATAACCGAGGTTTTCCCCGATCAGGAAGACCTTAATTCTTTCCTGATGTCTCGAAAAACGGGTTACAAGGATCTGGGAACAGATACAGTCATCCACGACACAATTCGTGCAGCGTCCCGTGTTAGCACAAGGGGTATTGTGACCAAAGCGAATATTGTTTGCGGCAGAAGCCACATTTTGCGCGCGTTTTATGCCAGTTTCCAGATCGCTGACGACCTTGTTCATCCCAGCTACTATGATGACGTGCTTGGGACCAAAGCATAGTGAGGCGACGCGGTTGCCGGTACCGTCGATATTGATCAGCTCGCCGTCCATCGTGATCGCGTTCGTGCTCATCAGGTAATAATCGCAATTGAAGATTTGGGTATAGATCTCCTGTTTTTCCAGCGGATCATCGGTTGAGTGTCGGTCAAGGATCGTGTAATCTCCATTTTTTATGTCTTCTATAAGACCAACATCTTTAAGCGTTTGTGAACCCCCCCAACTGAGGCTGGAGCCATTCGGAATTAAGGACAAAATCGTCTCGACAGCTTCACCGGCTGTATCGAAATAATAGCCCTCCATCTTCCGTTTCTGCAGGTTCTTGATAATGGTCTGAGCTGCGTTCCTGTAGTATTGCTGTTTGGGTGTCATAGATCCTTACCTCCGTGGTCTTTGATAATTTAAGCTCAACTGTGTTGTTATTGACGATGCTTAATTAATAAATTGTCGTTGTTCTCTTTATTCTCCTATATCCAAGAGAAAGGATTTTATGGCTAAGGCCATTTCATTACTATTGTAATGGTGAAGATAATGTCCAGAATCGTAAGATATCAAATCTACATTGTTCTCTTCAGCAAATCTCTTTTGTGAGGAAATCCATAAGTCCCCGACTTCGCTTCCATCTGAAGCAAACATCAGAATCGGACAAGAAACTTCACCACTTTGTTTTACAGTTTGAGCATTTTCAAAGAGATATTCTCCCTCAGTCATAATAACAGGATTAAGAGCATTCCTATACATTAATAATTTATGTTGCTCGATTTCATCATTGTTTAAAGATAATTTGGAAAGGGGATACAATCCAGGTATTCTCACCAGGCCCAGCTTTATGGAAAGTTTTCCCCAGAATTTCAATTTGTCAGTTCTCTTAAAATCAAAATCATCATAGCTATATGGAACAGCCATATCAATACCTACAATTCCCTTGACGTCTTCTGGATAATTCTGTGCCCAATAGATAGCTTCCAAACCTGACATGGAGTGAGGGATAAGAATATAAGGTCCTGGAATTCCCGCTTTCGTTAATGCGCTCCTTAGCTCACTGACCATAGAATCAATATCACGTTCAACATCAACGATATCCGAATATCCGTACCCCGCTTTTTCTACAACCGCTATTCCATAGTTATCGGATAATAAACCGTAGAGAACTTTGAAATCATATACAGGCGCAACAGTACCCGAGCCAGATAGAAAAACCAAAGTCAGCTCTTTTGATTCATCTCCTTCGGAATAAACATGAACATTGTAATCGCCTAAATCTACCATTTCTCCATTTGGGATGATTCGGTCAACTTCTGACTTTAGAGCGATCATATTATAGATAGCCAATATTCCAATAAGAACAATAAGGATCAACAAACCAAAGCCATTTATCTTTAAAAAATTCTTTAATCGTTTCATGACGACCCTTCCTTTTAAATATTCAATATTTTGTCACTCTATGGCTTGCTCTCAGTTAGATGTAATGATTATAGCATACCCGCTTTATGTATCGTCTTGGAAACATTACAAATGTGTGAAGTTTGGTGATGGAATAAACAGCTTTGGCAAGGTGTTTGCGTCCTCGGGCGAATGCGATCGGGTGGCAACTGACAAGATGTGTTCTCGGAAACGGTTTCACTGGTCCAATCGTCAGCCTGATTTTCCAATTTGAAAATCAAATCCACCAGGAGAGAATGGAAAGCTGTCGCACAGGTAATGGTCTATGATGATAAAAATGACTTGCTCCACAATAGAGAGCAAGTCATGCAATAATTCTTTCTCCCACCATCTGTTTAACTCATGGATGTTGTTTCGCGTAGCATTCCATAGATTTGCCTTACAGAAGGCGTTAAATTGGCGCTGGTGGTTGAGCTCTTTATTCTTATATATCCTTTTTTTGGAATTTCCAGATCGCGGTTGCACCTGACATCAAAAGCCAGGACGCGAGAACAAGAATAGCTGGCAAAATGCCTATATATTCCAGGCTGCCTGCTTCTGCTGTGCCCATGAGCATATGAATGGCTGAAGCGGGTAAAGCAGGAATTGTGGTCGTTTGCAGCATCTTGGGAAACAGTTTCGCGAGTGCTGGGAGGAAGAGCACAAACACAGGTGCCACAATTCCACCGGCTGTATTTCTCGAAGAAAATGTCGCGCAAACCGTCAGCAGCGCGTAAAAGACCGGCATGACGATGCACCCGGCGGTAAAACGCCACAACTGTGTGGTGGAGGGGATCTGCTTATTAACGCTTGAAACAAAAAGACGTCCGCTCATCTGCGTGGCAAGAGCCACAATAACCCCGATCAAAAGGGCAATAATGAAGAAAATAACTGCTTTTGCAAAGAAATAACGAGCTCGAGCCGGGGTTGCGGTCAGATAGGACTGGATCGTTTTCTCCTGAAACTCTCGACCAATCTGAATGGCAATAAAGAGTAAGAGAAAGATGGTCACAACATCCACACCGAGCATGTTTACGGAAACGATCTGCATTGGCTCAAATTCCACCAAAGGTCGCCCCTGGGTGATCTGTGTCGTCAGAGAGAATATTACTCCTATCAAAATGCTTGCTATCGTCGCGAGGATAAGATACATCCGTGATGATTTGACGAACCAGATCTTTTCCCATTCTGCTTTGATCATTTTCATTGTGCCACCTCTTCTTTGTTTATCTCAAGATTTGAACCGTGGTAATCTGTTTTTCCCTCAACCATTTCGGCAAAAAGCTGTTCCAAAGAGGGGTGATAGGTTGTCAACTCATAGATACGCAGACCATGGGCAAAAGCGATGTCTCCTATTTGTTTTTGGCTCATTTTCCTGACATGCAGATCTTTTTCTATTGTCATATTTACCTGCGCGCCTTCGACTTGTAAAATTTCATACAGCTTTTGTGCATTGTCCGTTTGGACCTGAACATAGGAACTGAGGCTCCTTTCCATCAATTCTTCCATGCTCATATCGGCAATTAATTCGCCCTGCGCAAGCATGATGATCCTGTCCGCAATTGCTTGCACCTCGCTCAAAAGGTGGCTGGAAACAAGAATCGCCTTGCCTTGTTTTGCCAGATCACGGAGAGTAGTGCGGAGCCAATGGATGCCATCGACATCCAGGCCATTGAAAGGCTCGTCTAAAATGATCGTTTCAGGATCACCGATCAAGGCGGCTGCCAGCCCGACGCGCTGCCGCATGCCAAAGGAAAACTGGCTGATCGTTTTGTTTTCGACTTGTTTTAGGCCAACAAGGGAGAGCATTCCCTCAGGCTTTCCTTTTTCAAGCCCGCAGGCTGTTGCCAGAATTCTTAGATATTGCTTTGGTGTCAGGCGTGAATCTATCGCGTTTGCATCGACCATCGCGCCTATCTTTTTCAATGGATTTTCTAGCTTGGCATAGGCTTTTCCGTCCACTGTTACGTTTCCGGATGTGGGTATAGCTAAATTCAGGATCATCCTGATCGTGGTGGATTTTCCCGCCCCGTTGGGGCCAAGAAATCCGGTCACAACGCCTGGATGCACCTGAAAACCAATATTGTTAACCGCTGTTTTATCAGCGTACTTCTTCGTCAGGTTTGTTAACTGAATCATGTTCATTCCGTTCTTCCTTTTCGTTTGTGCTTAAATCGGAGCTGAAGTCGCTTTGCGAGAGGAATATCTCAAGGGCGGCTTCCATAAATTGTTTCGCGGAAGTCATCATTTCCGCATTCTTTGTTATCAATTGATCTTCCAGATCTAATTCTGATATCTGTTTTATAAGTTCCATGTCACCATTGGTGTAGGAAACGATCGCATCCCACCAACGCTTGATCAACGCCTGTGCCTCTGGGCACGCAGGAGACAAATCATCATTGATCAAGACCATAGCTTCGATCAACACCTCTTTGACCCTGTGATAAAACTGCCTGGTTGGTTCCAGTTCCTGAAACTGCAGGGAAAGCATTTCCCGCTGTTCCTTCGTTAGCATTTGTGGAGCCTTGGAGAAAATGTCATCTTCAGGCAGAGCGCTTAAAAGCTGGAGCATGAGCGTAAGAGGCAGCTCTTTTCCCTCCTCGATCATGCCGGACATGATCTCCAGCACAGCAAAAGAAGTATGCAAATGCTCCATTCTTTGAAGCAGTAACAACTGCTGATCTTTGAACATTTCCAACAATTCGTTTCTATCTGGCTGAAATAAAAGCTGTTTTTTGATCTGATCCAGTGAAAAATCCAGTGACTTATAAAGCACAATTTGTTCCAGGTGGATCAGGTCATCCTGTGTGTAATATCGGCGACCTCCCTCTGTTCGTCCTGCTGACCGCAATAGCCCGATGTTGTCATAGTGCTGTATGGTTCGGATCGTCAGACCGGCGGCTGAGGCAAGTTCGCCACTTGAATATCTTTTTTCTTTCATGTTGCAACCTCCATTATTTGCAGTATAAATCATTACGTAACGTCATGAGCAAGGGCTTTTTGAAAATTTAACAAAATTGGTTTGATTTTGTCCTGTCAGGAACACCATTCTTCCAAAGATTACGGTACCTTGTTCCTGTAAATTCATAAGTCGAAATATCCATCAGTTCTGGTATTCTGGTTTCAGTCAGTACAATATCGCTTGCTGACTTGCCAATCTTCACTAATTTCCATTTGCATCGCTGTTACTCATTGGAGAACATGAAGTAATAGCAGGAAAACATTCAAAAAAAAATACCAAATGAAATACAGGCATTAAAGAACTGTCAGATTGCTGACGATGAATCTTAAACATGGAAGCATTAAATCCAGAGTAATAAATATGGGATTGATTTTTCTAAAAATTGAAATACCTGCTCATCTGTCATGTACCGAATACAAGATAGATCGCTTCGGGCAGATGGTGTATAACCGATTTGTTTTTTTCCCTCACATCTCATTCCCTACCGCATTATTTTTCATCCGATTCGATGCTGATAAATTTAAATTTGCTCACATCGAACAATCCCATGTCTGTTAATTTAATTTCTGGTATAACTGCCAAAGACATAAAGGTAAGCACCATTACTGGTTCGAGACTTTCATTCACTTTTAATTCACTGTATGCTGTATCGTGTATCCTGCTCAAGGTTGCGCTAACCCATTCTCCGGACTGGGAACTCATGATCCCGCCTATTTCCATAGGCATGGCGTCAACTACCTGAGAATCCTTTACGAGAATTATTCCGCCTTCCTGTTCTATCAGTTTCTCCACGGCAGAAGCCATATCATCATCATTGACACCAACAACGATTATGTTGTGTGAATCGTGAGCAATAGATACCGCTATCGCTCCCTCTTTAATTCCATACCCTCTAAGCAATGCTACCGCGACATTACCTGTGTTTTGATGTCTTTCGACTACAGCTACTTTTACGATATCTTCATTCGGATTGTAAACAAAATCTCCGTCATCGGAAAGTTCTATTTCAGCCCGACCCTTCGCGGTCAAAACCCCACCCGGCAATATATCGATGATATTCACCTTGTTGGATTTCAGCGCAAGCTTTAATTTATCCTTGGAAAAGTCTTTGACTGCGAATCTTCCTCTTACTTTTTCGATGGAATGCTTTTTGATGGGAAGTAAATATTCGCCATCTCTGGCAACTTCCTTCCCTTCAATGAAAACACTCTTAGCATTAAAGTTTTCCAGATCATCCAAAAGAACAATATCCGCTCTGCGTCCTGGTGCGATAGCGCCTCTGTCATGAAGCCGATAACACTCCGCCGCGTTTAAACTCGCCATTTGTATTGCTATAACGGGATCCACTCCTTTTTTGACACAAAGTCTCAAATGATCATTCATATGTCCTGATTCAAAGATCGTTTTTGTCTGTCTGTCATCAGAACATAACAAACATCTTCTCGAATTTTCCGGTGTCAGACCTTCCAGAAGGTTTTCCAAATCGTGACAAGCCGATCCTTGCCTCAATTGTATATACATACCTCGTCTAATTTTGTCATGCATTTCTTCGGGGGTGGAACACTCATGATCTGTCATGATTCCTGCTGATACATAGGCATTAAGCAAATTTCCGGATAGGGCTGGACTATGGCCGTCAATAATTTTATTGTTCTCATAAGCAAGCAACAGCTTGTCAAGCACATCATCTCTTGCGTCTGTCACACCGACAAAGTCCATAAACTCGCCCAAGCCTGGTATTGCAACATTTTTTATGGGATCTTTCATGACTGCCGCATCAATGATCGCTCCCGCATTCTCAAAAGGTGTTGCAGGTACACACGAAGGTAACATCATCTTTATGTCCAAAGCGGTTTCTTCGGATGCGTCAAGCATGTAATCAAGCCCGTCAATTCCGCAAACGTTCACAATCTCATGCGGGTCGGCTATTATTGTTGTGGTACCGCATGGAACTACCAAACGCCCTAATTCTTCAGGACTCACATATGCCGATTCGATATGGATATGAGCATCGATAAAGCCCGGTACCGCAAAAGACCCCTCGGCATCAACAAACTCTTCGGCTTCATATTTACCTACTCCAGCTATCCTTCCATTTACGACAGCTATGTCCCCTTCATAAATTTCAGAATTAAAAACATCTACGATCTTACAATTTTTGATCAACAAATCCGCTTTTTTTCTACCTGATGAAACATCTATCAACTCTTCTAGATCTTTTTTATTAAGTCTTCTCATTGTTTTCACCAATCTTTATTATTCATACTATTGTAATGTCTAATCAAAAAGCAAGGAGTTCACAATTTCATTTTTTGTAATGAAGTTATCATTTCTATATGCATTGTTTGGGGAAACATATCGTAGGCGTGGAGATTATTAATGGCGTAGTCGGCTTCGGCAAGGTGTTTGAGGTCGCGGGCGAGGGTGCCTGGGTCGCAGGAGATGTAGATGATCTGGCTGGGGTTGAGTTTGACCAGCGCCTGGCGGGCTTTGGCGTTCATGCCGGCGCGAGGTGGGTCTAGCAGGACCAGGTCGATGGGCTTAATTTCGTCGATCAGGTTGGGCAGGATGGCTTCAACGGGGCCTTCATATAGGCTGATATTGTCGAATTCATCCAGATTGTCAGCAAAATTGAAGCAGGCGGAGGGGGAGCTTTCGATAGCGATCAATTCGCTGGCGAAAGGGGCGATGAAGCGGGTAAAGAGACCCACGCCGCTGTAAAGTTCGAGGACGCGCAGTTCTTTTTTGCCTTTAAGCTGTTCTAGTATGTGTCGAACCATCATGGTGGCAACCGGCAGATTGACCTGGAAAAAGGACTGAGGAGAGACGAGGAATTCTTTGTTTTCGATCTCGTAAAGCAAGGCATTGTTGCCGCTCAGGCTGAATACCTCACCGTTGGGATTGGTGTAAGCAGCTGAGATGGGCAGCTCGAAGGTCAGGTCGGGCGGGACCTCATCCTCGCCTTCGAGAACGATCATCTGCTCACCGGTGCTGTCTTCGCGTAATACCACGCGCTGAATGCCACCGTCGGGTTCGAGTTCGATCTGAGAGAGGAGCTGATTCAATTCTTGAGATATAAGCAAGCAATGGTCGATCGGGAGTGTTTCATCGGAGCCATTTTTTTTGAAGCCAAGTGCAAGCTTTTCAGGGTCGTGTGTGGCTGCGGGATGAAATTGTACCTGGTTGCGATAGGCAAAAGGTAATGGACTTGGGGTGATATTTAATTCAGGGAGTCTGCTGAATTTGCCGATGCGCTCGAGTTGGTCGCGAAGGAGCTCTTTTTTGAGCGCAAGCTGTTGCGCGTAGCCGATGTGTTGGTAGTGGCAGCCGCCGCATTGGGTAAAGTATGGGCAAGGGGGCTGGATTCGATCAGGTGAGCTTTGTATCAGCTTGATCAATTTGCCGCGGGCGTAGCGCTCTTTGGATTCTGTCAGCCCGATCTCGGCAGTTTCGCGAGGGAGGACAAAAGGGACGAAGACGGCGCGACCGTCGGGCAGGCGCCCAATACAATCACCACCGTAGACCATTTTTTCGAAGTTGACAGTGTGGGTTTGGTTCAATTTTTGCTCCTGAGGAGATAATTTTACTGTATGTTGCTGGTATTTTGAGGGTTGAATTTCCTAAACGCTTGTTGCTGGTAGTCGTCGATTTGGGTATTAAGAATCGCAAAAAACACCTGCGAGGTAATTGTTTAGAGATAATTGCGATGCGCGTGGACGGAAGTCCACGCGCGAACAGCCTAAAACTTAAAATGACTGAGATTCGTGATGTCGGGTTGAACCCATTAGGAAACTATCAACAAAAGAGTCAAGAGGAAGTCCCGTAATACCCCAAGGGCACAGGCACCCGGAGGGCAATGGTACACAAAGGGCTTGATGTCCAACCTAATATAGCTTTGTTCCGACAATACTATAAGTGTTGGTATATATTGCGGTAATTGCCATAAAAAATATCAGTCTAAAAGAATAGTATAATTTCCGTAACTATTGAATTTGTTCAGGCATCTGAACGTTTAGCAACCCGTACTTGTTTTAAGGAGGTTCCCGTGAAAAATAAATTTAATCCACTATCCTTAATAATTGCTTTCTCATTATTGTTGGGTCTGGGGGTCTCACCGCAGAGGGCCCAGGCTCAGGCACCCCATATCATCAAGGTTGACACCACTGAAGATCTCAGGGACTTTGCTCAAAATGGCGTTTGCAGCGCAGGTCATATAACAGAAGGTCCCTGTTCATTGCGCGCCGCGATCTATGAAGCGGCTCGTTATCATGAAAATGTCGAAATTCAGCTTCCGCCTGGGGTTTATAAGCTGACACTAACGGAACCAAGCGACGAGGGAGAGCCGGAAGACCATTATGGGGATCTGGATATACCGGAACGTCCCAATTCAGACAATTATTTCACAATTAAAGGCACTGGTGATTGGGATGTAGGATTGTCAAACATATTGGACAGTCTGCGATAAAAATTGAACAGGAGATAAGAACTTCAATGGTCGCATCGGTATACGGTTACTACGCTGATTGTGTCTTTTCAGTTGTTTCCTGAAATCCT
>Ga0255341_1006313_pt1 | contig 11190 bp, 8 predicted proteins | sample wastewater_treat_8_FD_192418 | JGI IMG/M metagenome (GOLD analysis project Ga0255341, IMG submission 192418) | Wastewater microbial communities from Lulu Island WWTP, Vancouver, Canada - plant12 | ecosystem: Engineered > WWTP > Wastewater > Unclassified | place: Canada: Vancouver, British... | reverse complement strand
CACCAGGGCCAAACGGTGACCGTCGGTCGCAACCATTCTCACCTTGTTTTTTTCCCCCTCTATCAATACGCCCCTCAACACATCTCGTGTCCGATCATCCGAAACCGCATAAACGGTTTTTTTAAAGAGATCGGCCAGCATACCCGCTTCAATCTCACCGTACCTAACCTTTTCATCAACCTTGATGGGGGGTACTTTCTCATCCGAGAGCACCGCCAGATTGAACTGAATGTTTTTCCCGTGCCTGAGCGTGATCCATCCATCATCCTTTCGTTCCAAGTTAATCTCCCCCTCCGGCATTTGACTCACTATTTCAGTAAATTTCTGCCCGTCCACAACGATGGTTCCTTTTTCCATCACCGGCAGATTCTTCCTGACGATTATGCCCACTTCAAAATTTGTTGCGCTAATTACCAGCTCATTGTCTTTTGCTTCCAGAAGAAGGCTTGCGGCTATGGGAACCACAGGATTTTTTTCAATAATGCCCTGAAATTTTTTTAGACATTCAGAGAGGATTTGTTTGTCTATGGAAAACTTCATACATATCTCCTTCTCTTATTTTTTTTAGATTGTAATAGTAATAGTAGTGTTGAATACGGGGATAACCTCACCAAGAACCTATTTTTTTAAATAATTTTAGTTAATAACTATGTTGGATTATTTTTATAATTTTTTATGGTAGTGCAACAATCCACAGAGAATGAACCGCTTATCCACAAGTTTTTCTTATCTGCCGGTCAGTTTGCTTATCAATGTTTCTACATGGTTTTGTAATGGTTTGTCGTGCTCAAGGGCTTTTTCTATTTTGTTGACGGCGTAGATTATGGTGCTGTGATCCTTTCCGCCGAACTGGGCGCCAATTTCCGGGAATGACAGTTTGGTTAAGGTGCGCGCAAGATACATGCATATTTGCCGGGGCATAACAATGGTTTTTTGTTTGCGTGCTGATTTTAAATCCGAAAGCTTGATATTGAAGTGATTACAAACCTCTTTCTGGATAATGCCGATATTGAGCTCTTTTTCCCTGGTTTTTATAATGTCCTTCAATACGTCCTTGGCAAGGTCAAGGGTGATGTCGCATTTGTTAAGCGAAGCATAGGCGACCACCCGGGTTAACAATCCTTCCAGTTCACGTATATTCGATTTGACGTTTGAGGCGAGAAAAAAAGCCACGTCGTTGGGAAGGACGATGTTTTCTCCTCGCAGCTTTTGTTTGATGATGGCCACTTTTGTTTCCGTGTCCGGCGGCTGGATGTCGGCAATAAGACCCCACTCAAATCGGGAACGCAACCGATCTTCAAGTGAATGCATATCCTTGGGAGGGGTGTCGCTGGTTAAAACAATCTGCTGATGGGACTCATATAGGGTGTTGAAGGTATGGAAAAACTCCTCCTGGGTTCTTTCTTTGCCGGCGATAAACTGAATGTCGTCAATCAGCAGAAGGCTGAGTGTTCTGAAGCGTTCGCGAAAATCGGCCATTTTTTCATAGCGTATGGAATTGATGAGATCGTTGGTGAATTGTTCGGAGGATATATATAGAACTTTCGAGCAAACCTTGTTGTGGATGGCATGATATCCTATGGCTTTTAAGAGGTGGGTTTTTCCCAGCCCGGCTCCGGCAAAGAGAAATAAGGGGTTGTAGTTAAGGGCGGGATTGTTGGCCACGGAAAAGCAGGCGGCGTGGGCAAACTGATTGCTCGAACCCACCACAAAATTATCAAAAGTATACCGGCTGGTGATGTTTGAAGCGATAAGCGGCTGGGTTTGAGCGAGACGGGTGACCGGCGTCTTGTTTTTTTGTGTTTTTTTTTCATTCACCACGAACTGCAGTGAGATGGTATCCTGAATTACTTCGGCGGCCGCATCTTTAATGAGGGCAAGGTAGTTCGCCTCCAGCCATTCCTTGAAAAAGAGATCGGGTACCTCAATAAAAAGTTCATTATTTTCTAGGTTAATACAGTCTAGGGGTTTAATCCATGCGTCATAGGCCTGGCTTTCTATTCGGGTATAAAGCAGAGCGGTAATGTTTTTCCAAACATCTTTCATTAATGTGGACCTGTCCGTGGCTGAAGAGTACCCAGCTCTTTATAGTATACGCTGTAATTTTTCAAGCAAAAAATAATAAACCCTTAAAATGTAAGCCTTCTCATCCTGATGTTGAGCAGCAGGCCGATGATAGCCCAGTTGGTTATCAGAGACGAGCCGCCGTAACTGATAAAGGGAAGGGGTACGCCAACGATGGGGAAAATTCCACAGACCATGCCGATGTTTATACAAACCTGCCAGAATAAAACGAGTACCAGCCCCACCGCCAGGAAAGAACCGAGCCGATCCCGGGCAATCGTGGCGATTTTAAGGCCTTTGGAAATTAAAAGGAAGAAAAGCAGCAGCAGCAGCGCCGAGCCCGCAAACCCCCATTCCTCCGCCCACACCGAAAAGGCGAAGTCGGTGTGCTGTACCGGGAGAAAGCGGAGCTGACTCTGGGTGCCGCTCATAAAACCCTTGCCGAAAAGCATTCCTGAACCAATGGCGATTTTTGATTGTATGGCCTGATAGCCGGCGCGCAGGGAATCCTTGTCGGGATTTAAAAAGGTGATAATCCTTTTTTTCTGATACTCCTCCATAAAAAAAAGCGAACAGGGCAGGAGCACCAGGCCGGAAACCGCCGCCACGGCAATCTGCTTGATATCCAACCTTACCAGGAACACAAAGCTGATAAAAATGATCAACAGCAGGCCGGCGGTGCCCAGGTCCGGCTGGACAAAGACCAGGAGAAAGGTGACCATGGTAAGCAGGCCGGGAACCGCCAGTCCTCGCAGCAGGCCGGCGGTGGCGGGCGTGCTGCCCGAGAGCGAGGAAGCGAGTACAATAACCAGGCTGACCTTGGCGAACTCAGACGGCTGAAAGGAAAAGTATCCGATCTGGATCCAGCGATGGGTGCCCGCGATGGGTCCCCCCAGGAAGAAGGCGGCGATGAGCATCAGCGCCGCAGCACCGTGCAACAGGTAACAGTTTCTGGCAATGAACTGGTAGTCGATGGCGACCGCGGCGACAAGAATAATCAGGCTGATGGAAAGCCAGTACATCTGTTTCAGAAAAAATGGAGCGGGCGAGTCGTTCAGGGAAAACGATCCGGCGCTGTAAATGTTGACAATGCCCAGGCCTGACAGCACCAGCGCCAGCAGGAGCAGACCCCAGTCGAAGCTGGTTACCAGCCGGCGGTCAAACACCCGAGCCCTCCAGTTCGAAAAGCCGTGAAATAATCGTTTTGGCAATAGGCGCCGAGGCGCTTCCCCCATGACCGCCGTGCTCAACATAGACAACCACGGCTATCCGGGGAACGTCCTTCGGGGCAAAGGCCACAAACCAGGCGTGATCCTGCAGATGGCTGTCCCGGGGGGAGCGGCTGTCCCTGCCGAGATTTATGACCTGAGCGGTTCCCGTCTTGCCGCAGACGTCCCCGCCGGGGATCTGCGCGCGGGTTCCGGTGCCGGAGGGTGTGTTCACCACCTTGAAGAGACACTCCTTCAGGCGCTTGATGGTTTCGCTGGCCAGCGGCAGGTTTCCCCGCACCTGGGGAGAAATCCGATTCACCAGTTTGCCGTCCGCAGTTTCCACCCGCTCAACGAAAAACGGCTGATAGAGCTTGCCGCCGTTGGCAAGCGATGCATAGGCCATAACCAACTGCAGCGGTGTGACCAGGTTGGCGCCCTGGCCGATGGCGATGGAGAGGCTTTCACCCCGCTGCCAGGGTATGCCGTATCGGCGCTGGTACCAGTCGGAGGTGGGTATGAGCCCCCTTTTTTCCTCGTCCAGGCCTATGCCGGTAAGATCGCCGAGACCGAAGCCGCGGGCGTAGCGGGCGATCCGGTCCGGCCCGAGCATGATGCCCAGCTGGTAGAAGTAAACGTCGCAGGACTCGACAATGCCCCGTTCCAGCGCCACCGTCCCATGACCGGCTTTTCTCCAGCAGCGGTAGGCCCGGGCACCAAAGTTGAGAGAGCCGCTGCAGAAGAAAGCGGATTCAGGGGTAATCTCCTTCTCCGACAGGGCGGCCGCGGCGGTAATCAGCTTATAGGTTGACCCCGGCGGCTGCATGGTCTGGATGCAACGGTTCATGAGCGGCCGTGACGGATTGTTTATCAGCTCACCCCATTCCCTGGCTGAGATGGTGCGCGAAAAAAGATTGGGATCAAACCGGGGGCTGCTGGCCATGGCCAGGATGCGTCCATCGCGGGGATCGACGGCAACGATCGCTCCGGTTTTTCCCGCCAGCCCATCTTCCGCCGCCTGCTGCAGATCGGCGTTGAGGGTGAGGATGATGTTGTGTGCCGGAACCGGATCGACGCGTCCCATGATGTCGACCTTGTAGCCGGTCGCGTCAACCTCGGCCTGATATCCGCCGTCGGTTCCCTTCATCTCCCGTTCCATCATCTGTTCGACACCGGATTTGCCGATGAAGGTGCCGGGCCGGTATCCGGCGAAGGCAGGAGACTGCAGCTGCTGCGGGCTGATTTCCCCCAGATGGCCGAGAAGGTGGCAGGCAAGGTCCGCCGAGGGATAATGGCGTACCGGGTTTGTTTCGACAACGATGCCGGGCAGATCAAGCTTGTGGGTCAGCACCAACGCAAGCAGATCCCGCGACACATCGGCGAGCAGCTTGACCGGTTCATATGGCGGCCGTCCCCTGGCCTGGCGCACTTTCTCCTTCAGCGGGGAGACGTCACACTGCACCAGTGCCGCCAGATCCTGAAGCACCTCGGCGGCGCGGCCGGTTTCCTGAGGGACCAGGCAGATGTCAAACGAGGGGCGATTGCTGGCCAGCACCTTGTGGTTGGTGTCGAGGATGCATCCCCGGGGCGATTTTATGATTTGGGTGCGGATGCGGTTGTTTTCCGACAGTCTGCGGTAGTTGTCCCCCTCGATGAGCTGCAGCAGCCAGAGCCTCAGAAAGAGCAGTGCGAAGGCAAGCAGGGTAAGGAAGTAGGCGATGCGTATTCTCGTCTGCACCCTTTGTTCATATGCCAGATCATGTTCTGATCGCATTTCTCTCATGGTGCCTGCCGCGGTATCAACGCTCGCCGGCGCGAACGGTCTTGTTGTCGAGGAGCAGCACGGGAATGCCCAACATGGTGATAATGCCGCTGCGGAGCATTGCAGCGGCCAGCAGTTCGGCGGCCGGGTAGTGAGCGGCCATCCCGGCCGCAGTCGCGAAGGTCAGCTCCGCGGCGATGCAGAGAAAAAACAAGATCAGCACCTGTGAGAACATCCGCTCAAACAGAACGAAGCTGCCCAGAATCCTGATAATGCCCAGCGCCAGGAGGTTGGTGAAGGAGATCAGTCCCCGGGGGCTGCCGGAGAGGGATTCCAGCACGAAACCGAGCACGAACGCGAGCAACCAGCTGCTGAGGGAATTGCCGCGGAACCCGGCCATCACCACCACAACAAACGAGAGGTTAAGTGCCGCCATGCTCGGCAGGAGGAAATGCCAGGGCAGTGCCTGCAGAAAAATCAACAGAACCCCGGTGCACAATAAAAAAAGGGCATGCTTCATTGTTGGGCCTGCCGGCAGGGCCGTGCGATGATGCGGGTCAAAGGCCCGTGGAGCGGGTTGTAGTTTCCCTTATTGATAGGTGGCTCGTTGGCCACGGACCGCTTCTACAGCACGAAATGCGCAATCCAAAGGGACCTTTCATGCGCAAGGCAGTGGTGGACGCGCCACACTAGCCGCCTTCGGGAAGGAGAATGGAAACTTCTTCCAGTTTGTTGAGATTGATGCTCGGCTCCACCTCCACGTAGTGAAAGAGCCCCAGTGTGGTTTTCTCAACCTTGGTAACCGTTCCGATGGATAGGCCCTTGGGGAAAACCCCGCAGAGCCCGGCGGTCACCACCGGGTCCCCGACCTCGACATCGTCGGCGCTCGAGATAAACGTCAGCTCACACAACGCCGATCCCTTGCCCTGGAGGATGCCCCGGGACCGGGTTCGCTGGACCAGGGCGTCCACCGAACTGTTGATGTCGGTGATCAGCAGCACCTTGGAGGTGCTGTCGGCCACTTCGATGCAGCGGCCCACCACGCCCTGATGGGTGATGACCGCCTGATTCTTTTGTATGGCATCGCTGCGTCCCTTGTTGATGAGCAGGGTCTTGAACCATCCAACCGCGTCCCGCCCGATGATTTCCGCGGAAACCAGCCGTGCCGGCGACCGCTCCTTCAGCAGCAGAAGATTTCGGAGGCGGGCGTTCTCCAGGGCCAGTTCCTGGGAATGTACCTGTTGCTCGACAAGCAGGGTCAGCGATTGCCGCAGCTCCCGGTTTTCCTCTTTCAGCCGGAGGAGTGAAACATAGTTGTCCCAGCAGGAGCGGGCTTTCCGGAGCAGGAAGGAGAAGGCGAGCAGGGGAGGCTCATAGATGCTCAGGACGGTTCTGGTTGCAAGAGAGGTATCGCTGGTTGCCTTAAGGGTGGATGAATAGCCGATCAGCGCGCAGCCCATGAAAAAGAAGATAACAACGAAGTGCTGGTATTTCTTGAAGAAGGAATGCATGGTTGAGCGGGATGGATGGTAAGTCAGCCGTCAAGCGCGACCTCTTTGAGAAGCGACAGCTCATCGAGCGCCCTTCCGGAACCCATGACCACGCAGGTCAGGGGACTTTCGGCAACCACGATCGGCAGCCCCGTCTCCTCGCGCAGCAGTATGTCGAGATTTTTGAGCAGCGCGCCTCCGCCCGCCAGAACGATTCCCCGGTCGACGATGTCGGCGGCAAGCTCAGGGGGCGTTCGCTCCAGGGTGGTTTTAACGCTTTCCACGATGCTGTTGACCGGACCGGAAATGGCCCCCCGTATTTCCTCGGAATTGATCTCGAGGGTTTTCGGAACGCCGGTCACCAGGTCCCGCCCCTTCACATCAACGCTGCTGACCTCTTTTTCCGGGTAGGCGGTTCCGATGGTGGTTTTAATCAGCTCCGCGGTTCTTTCACCGACGAGAAGATTGTATTTTCTTTTTATATAGTTGACGATGGCTTCGTCCATCTTGTCGCCGGCCACCCGGACGGTTTTGCTGAACACGATCCCGGAGAGAGAAATCACCGCAACTTCGGTGGTGCCGCCGCCGATGTCGACAATCATGTTGCCCGACGGCTCGCTCACCGGAAGGCCCGCCCCGATTGCCGCGGCCATGGGCTCTTCAATAAGGTAGACCTCCCGCGCCCCCGCTGATTCGGCCGATTCCTTCACCGCCCGCTTTTCCACCGGGGTGATGCCGGAAGGAACCGAAACGATGATGCGCGGCCGGATAAAACTCCTGCGGTTGTGCACCTTTTTAATGAAGTAGCTGAGCATGCTTTCGGTGACCTCGAAGTCGGCGATGACGCCGTCCTTCATCGGTCTGATGGCCACAATGTTCGCCGGGGTGCGGCCAAGCATTTTCTTGGCTTCATTGCCCACCGCGAGTATTTTTTTTGTCCCTCGGGCATCCCGCCTGATGGCCACCACCGAGGGTTCATTGGAAACGATTCCCTTGCCCTTGACGTAGACCAGGGTGGAGGCGGTTCCCAGGTCCAAGGCCAAATCATTTGAGAAGAGCCCGAGCAGGCTGTCAACGATCATGATTGCTTTCCCCAGACAGACATGCGTCCGTCCCCGCCTGAAGCGCAGGAACTGTTCCTGCACGGTGATTTTTTAGCTGCTGATAGTAACAGAATAAAATTTTTATGCAAGCAAATAATAATCAGAAAAGCGCTTGCTTTTGAGTCATTTTTTGGTAGTATACCCTTCTTAATTTGAAGCACAACCTTTCTCACCCACTTGTTTTTCGAAAGGAGAAATTACGCCGTGCTGGGATGGATGCGCAAGCAGACAAGGTCGTGGTTCGTATATATCGCCTTCGGCGTCATCATCATTGTCTTTGTCTTTTTTTACGGCTGGCGCGGGGACCGGGAGCGAGATGCAACCGTCGTCGCCGAGGTCAATGGAGAAAAGCTGTCCCGCCGGCAGTATGAACAGGCCTATGAGAACCTGCTCATGTTCAGGCGCAACCTTTCCGACAACAAGCCTCTCACCGACGAGGAGATACAAAAGCTGCGGCAGCAGGCCCTGGATGATATTATCGAGAGAACGGTCATGCTTCAGGAGGCGGCGCGCCTGGGGATTACCGTGGGTCTGGATGAAATCAGAAGACAGATCGCCGACACCCCGGCCTTTCAGCGGGACGGCCGGTTCGACAAGGAGCTCTATCTCCGCCAGCTTGCCGCCAACCGCATGAGCCCGGCCGAATACGAGAAGGCGATGCAGACGAGAAGCCTGATCGCCAAGCTGGTGGGGAGCGTGGAAAATACCGCGAAGCTGTCGGGCGGGGAACTTTACGAACTCTACCGCATGGCCAACGAGAAGGTAAACCTGGCCTTCATACAAATTGATGCCTCCCGCTATGACGATGCGGTTGCCGTGACCCAGGAGGACATCGCCTCCTATTATGAAAAAACCAAGGAAGACTTTCGGGTGCCGGAGCAGGTAAGGGTGAGACGCCTCGTATTTGAACCCCGGGACTACGAGGCCGGGATCCGGATCGAGCCTGAAGAGGTGGAACAATTCTACCGTCTCAATATCGACCGTTTTGCCCAGGATAAAAAGGTAAAGGCCCGGCACATCCTGATTGCGCTGGATGCATCGGGCGGCGCGGAGGCGGAGGAAGCCGCGCGCAAGAAGGCGGAAGAGATAAAAAAGGAACTTGATGAAGGCAAGGATTTTGCCGAGCTCGCCACGCGATATTCCCGCGATCCGGCCACGGCGTCCAAGGGCGGGGACTTGGGCTATATGGAGCGGGGTAAGATGCTGCCGGGTTTCGACGAAGCGGCTTTTTCACTTAAGCCCGGCGAAGTAAGCGCGCCCATCCGCACGGCGAAGGGGTTTCATCTTATCAAGGTGGAGGCGGTGCAGGAAGCGATGACCCAGCCTCTCGACGCGGTGCGTCCGTTTATTGAAGGGGAACTGCGGAGGGAAAAGGCATCTGAATCAGCAAAACAGGCGTCACGCCTGGCGGTGATCCAAAGCTACCGGGGCGGGAGCCTGGCCGACTACGCGCGGGAAAACGGATTGCCGCTCAAGGAAAGCGAATGGTTTTCACCGGGCGAGCCCATAGAGGGCATCGGCATCAACCGGGAATGCAGCGATGCCGTATTTACTTTGAAGGAAGGGGAGATAACCCCGCCGATAAGCGTTCATGGCGACTATCACGTGTTCCAGTTGATGGAGCGCAAGCCCTCCCATCTTCCCGGGCTCGCGGAGGTTAAGGATGCGATGGAAAAACTGGCGCGCCGGGCAAAGGCCGCCGAATTGGCCAGGGAGGCGGCGGAAGGTTATGTAAAAAACCTTGCATCCGGCGCGGAAACCCTGGAAGAACTCGCAAAAAAAGAGGGGTTCACCGTGGAGGAAACCGGTTTCTTCAACCGGCGCAGCGGGTTTATCGGCAAGATTGGTGTCGACGCGGACCTGTCCCGTGACGCCTTTGGGTTAACCAAAGAGAAGCCGTACGGCCCCGGGGTGTATGGCAAAGGCGAACGCTTTTTTGTCGTTATGCTGAAGGACAGACAGGAGGCGGCGCGGGAAGCCTTTCTGGCGGAGCAGGCAAAACAAAGAGACATATTTATGCCCATCACCCGGAATGAGCGGGTAAAACTATGGCTTGACGGGTTAAAGGCGCGCGCCCAAACAAAAATACTCCTAACCCTGTAGACCGCTTTGAGCGGCGCTCTTCGGCGGTGGCGAGAAAAACGAGCATGGCCGACGACATCCCCCCCTGTAATATTCGCATCGACAAGGAAGGAACCTGGTATTATCAGGGCCTGCCGATTATCAACCGGAACATCTACCTCTACCTCAATCAGTGCCTCAGCCGGGATGCTTCGGGAAGGTACATGCTTTCCCTGGGTGCGGAGCGGTGCTACCTGGAGGTTGAGGACACGCCGTTTGTGATTCGGGAGGTTTTGGTCAGGCGCGAAGCGGCGGGCTTGCCTGCGGCCCTCTGGGTGAAACTCAATGACGGTACCGAGGAAAGGCTGGATGCCGGGTCGCTCAGGATCGCCGCGGATAATGTTGTATACGGCATGATCAAGCACGACCTCTGCGAGGCGCGCTTTACCCGCGCCGCCTGGTATCAGCTTGCCGATTACCTGGAGCAGGACCGCCAGGGCTACTATCTCTCGATTGACGGCGTGAAGACCTATCTGAAGCGGGTTGAGAGCCCCGCCTCCTAAGGCCTATTGTTGCTTCTTTTTGTTCCGGTTCCTCCACAGCAGGAGCCGCCGGGCGATGATTTTTTCGAACCCCCGGTCGCTCGGCCGATAGTAGATTCTTCCTTGCAGCTTCTCGGGAAAGTATTCCTGGGGCACATGCGCCTGCGGATGGCTATGGGCGTATTGATAGCCCCTGCCGTATCCCAGTTCCTTCATGAGGCCGGTCGGGGCATTTCGGATGTGCAGGGGGACGGGCAGCGCACCCTCGCTCCTGATGTCGGCCGCCGCCGCGGCATAGGCGGTGTAGACGGCATTGCTCTTGGGTGCGGTGGCCAGATAAATTGCTGCCTGGGCAAGCGCCAGCTTGCCTTCGGGGAGTCCGATAAAGTGAAACGCCTGCATGGCGGAAAGGGCGACCTGCAGCGCCTGGGGATCGGCGTTGCCTATGTCCTCCGAGGCAAAGCGCACCATCCTGCGGGCGAGATACAGGGGATCCTCCCCCGCCTCGAGCATCCTTCCCAGCCAGTACAGCGCCGCGTCGGGGTCGCTTCCCCGCATGCTTTTGTGCAGGGCGGATATGAGGTTGTAATGTTCCTCGCCGCTTTTGTCATAGAGCAGGGCCTTGTTGCGCAGGGCCTCTTCGGCCTGGGCGAGACTGATGACCGCGTCCGCCGGCTTGGCGGTGGCGTTCGCCAGCGTCTCAAGGGCATTCAGCGCCACCCGCGCGTCCCCGTGCGCCGAGCGGGCGATGTGCAGCAGCGCCTCCGGCTCTATGGTGAGCGGGGTGGAACCCAGGCCGTGTTCCCGGTCGGACATGGCGCGCCGTACAATGGTAAGCAGGTCTTCCTCGGTGAGCGCCTCGAGCACCACCACCTGGGAACGCGAGAGCAGCGGCGAAACCACTTCAAAGGAAGGATTTTCGGTGGTGGCACCGATGAAGGTTATGATCCCCCGCTCGAT
>Ga0255341_1006306_pt1 | contig 11198 bp, 8 predicted proteins | sample wastewater_treat_8_FD_192418 | JGI IMG/M metagenome (GOLD analysis project Ga0255341, IMG submission 192418) | Wastewater microbial communities from Lulu Island WWTP, Vancouver, Canada - plant12 | ecosystem: Engineered > WWTP > Wastewater > Unclassified | place: Canada: Vancouver, British... | reverse complement strand
CCCTGCTGCCGCTCGAGCGCGCCATCAGGGCGGGAGGGGACGTATTCGCGGCCCTGGCCATGTCGGAGGACGGGCGGGAAGGAGTCGAGGCCTTCCTTGCCAAGCGTCCTCCGGTCTACAGGGGCCGTTGACCCGGCGGGGGGGCGGCTAGGCGTCGTCCCTCCAGAGGGGCATGGTGGTGCAGCGGGGGCCGCCGCCCCCCTTCACCATCTCGTCGGCGATCAGCGGGATGACCTTGATGCCTCCCTTCTCCAGCGCCCTGATGGTGGCGGTGTTCCTGTCCGAGATGCACACGCACCCCGGCTCGAGCGTGACGGTGTTCCCGCCCGAGCCGGAGCGCTGCTCGGTGAACGCCACGGTCTCGCTCTCCTCTCCGCCGACGTTGATGATGCGCACCGAGTCGAGTTTCATCACCCTCTTGATCGCGCCGAACAGCGAGTCCTCCCTGCGGATGCTCAGCCTGTCGCCCCTGCCCCTGGCTATGTGCAGCACAGTGAGCCTCTTCTCGATGTAGGGGAAGAACAGGAACGCGTCATGGTCGATCATGTTCAGGAACATGTCCACGTGGACCGACAGGCCTATCGAGTCCGCCGGGCCTATTCGCGGGTTGTCGAAGCGCAGGGCGAGGACGTCGGTGATGTCCCCCTGCTCCATCGTCCTGCGGGCGATCTTCTCTATGGAATCGGGGTGCGTCCTCTCGTTGACGCCGATTATGAATACGTTCCTGCTGTAGCAGTGGACGTTTCCCCCCTCCGCCGGGGTCAGGTCGCCCAGGTCCTCTCCGTACCACGCCGGTATGTCCAGGCCCGCGAACTCCGGGTGGTGGCGGAAGACCGCCCTGACGCAGGCCGGCTCCTTCATCCTGTCCCGGTTGAACATCTTCCCGAAGACGATCCCCTCCCCCAGCACCGCTGCGGGGTCGCGCGAGTACAGGACGTTGGTCATCGGGAACAGGCACCACTGGTTGGACACGTCCACCAGGTCCCGCAGGGACATCTCGTCCGACACGTCCAGGAGCTCGTCCTTGGTCATGCCTAGGAAGAGCCGATCCACCAGCTCCTTCGGGGAAAGCCCCGCAAGGTGCTCGCGCAGGATCTCCACGGTCTGCTCCGCCAGGTGGGACCTCTCCGTGTCGAGGACGGAGTCCACAACTTCTGCCTTTGCAGCCGGAAGTGCCAGCACGTCGCGAAGCAGGTCCTCGAGCAGGTAGACCTTAGCGCCGAACTCCCTCACGATGGCGACCCACTTCCTGTGCTCCTCGGCCGCCTTGTGAACGCTGGGCACGTAGTCCCAGGCGAGCTCTCCCACGTTCAGCGGCGTGCACCGCTCGATCCCCCTGCCGGGCGGCTGCATAATCACCGCTCTAAGCTTGCCGATCTCGGAATTGACGCTTATCCTCACAGGTCTCCCCCCAACTCGTCAGACATTATTCCCCGGCGCTTCCCAGTCATGACCGGCCAAGACGCTGAAGGGCCACGTCGAGCAGCACCTTCGCCCCCTGCACCAGTTGCTCCGAGGGCGTGAACTCGGCCGGGTTGTGGCTCACTCCCTCCCTGCTGGGGACGAAGATCATGGCGGTCCTGCACACCCGCGCCAGCATCTGCGCGTCGTGCCCCGCGCCGGAGGTCATGCGCAGGGTGGAAAGGCCGCGCCCCTTCGCGACCGCCTCTATCGCGTCCGCCAGCCCTCGGTCGAAGCGCACCGGCTGAAAACGCGCCAGGGTCTCGACCGAGACGTTCACGCCCTCCTCGCCCTCCAGCCGGTCCAGGAAGTCCATGAACCCCTTCTCCCCCCGCGAAAGCCTGTCCTCGTCCGGGTCGCGCATGTCCACCGTGAACTCCGCCCTCGACGGGATGACGTTGATCGCGCCGGGAGAGAAGAAGACCGTGCCAACCGTGGTCCTCGTGCCTCCCGAGTCCCTGGCCAGCTCCCTCAGGAAGACGATGCCCCTGGCGGCGGCGAAGCCGGCGTCGTGCCGCATCGAGATCGGGGTTGTCCCGGCGTGGTTCGCCGTCCCCTCGATGACGATCCTCTTCCAGGAGATGCCCTGCAGATCCTCGACGACGCCGATGTCGATCCCCTCCGAGTCCAGCACCGGCCCCTGCTCCACGTGAAGCTCCAGGTACTCTGCGGGGCGCAGAGCGGCCGGGTCGGCGTCGCCCGCGTAGCCTATCCGGCGCAGTTCGTCGCCCAGCGCGGCGCCGTCCGTGCCCCTCGCCGCACGGGCCTCTTCCAGCCCTATCCCCCCCGCGAAGAAGAGGGACCCCATCATGTCCGGGTGAAAGCGAACCCCCTCCTCGTTGGTGAAGGCGCCGACCATAAGGGTGCGCCGAGGCCGCAACCCGGCGAGCCTGATCGTCCGAGCCACGGCCAGCCCCGACAGCACGCCGTACGCTCCGTCCAGCGGCCCGGCCTCTATGACCGTGTCGATATGAGAGCCGATCATCAGCGCGTTCGAGCACGAGGCATCCTCCCCTGCGAGAATGCCGAATATGTTCCCCATCGGGTCTACCCGGACCTCGAGCTCAAGCTCCTTCATCCACGATACGAGCCTATCGCGCGCCAACCTGTCCTGGTCCGACAAGGCCAGCCGCGTCCTCCCGGCTTCGGGGCGGGAGTGGTCGACTCCTATTCCCGCGAGAACCTCGATCTGCTCCAACAGCGCGGTCCCGTCCAACTCCGGCCGCACACCGTCCGCAATATCAACAGTCATGCAAGACCCCCCTCGCATAGGCGTTTTGTAACACAGGAGACACAACCCGTCGACGAGGACAGTATACTAGAAAAAACCGGAAACACTCTGTTGAGTCAGGACAAATCCGCACTCTCGCGGGCGACGTTGGTTTCTCCGGCCTTCGTGAAGGGCACAGACAAACACCGTGTCGCCCGGGGGAGCGGCGCACGTCTTTAGGTAGAGCTCGACAAATACTTGCCAATAAGGAAACTAGTTTATATATTTTTATTGATATCGCTATCTGTCAATAAACAATCAAAAAAGAGGTTGCGGTTATTTTCATACAGCATATAATGAGCCGAGGAAGCCCCGAACGAGTGCGTTCCCCACGTCGCAGACCCTGTCGGCACAAAGTGTCTCGGTGGATTGAACGGCTTGTTCAGAGGTTCCCGAGGCTATCCTATATCGAAGGAGTGTGTCTGTCCATGACAATTCGTAGAAAAGAGCGACCTTCCGGTTGGATTTCTTTTGCCATCCTATGTCTGATCTTATCGGTCTTCCTTGCGGGAGGATGCGGCGGTGGGGACGAGGACCCGGCGGTCGAAGGGCCCGCCATCAGAAAGGCCTATTACATAGGCAACGTCAGAGAGGGGCTGGCCCCCTATCTGCAGAGGCGCTGCATAAGCTTCCTCCCCTACGACGGGGAGTCGACCGACGGACCACTCTTCGTGTCCTACCGCACGGGCTTCACCCCGGACGACGGCGATATCGTGTCGATGAACAGGGTCTACGACGCCGGTCGCTTCATAGTGCTGGTGCACGCGACGATCGACCAGGTCAACGAGTTTCTAGGACACATCGGCCTGCCTCCTCACTTCGACATCGAGGATGGGAACGGGGAGCGAAAGCTAGTCGAGATATTCGCGATGAACAGGCGGCTGCGCGATGACGGGGGTTCGGATATTTTCACCTGGGTGACCCCGAAGTTCACCGCGCCGACAGTCTCGGATAGGGCGGAGAGGATGGACAGCGACGACCTGCTGGCGGAGCCCCCTCTGCCGGAGAACGATTTCGACCTCGAGGAGTTCAACGAGACGAGGAGCAGGAACTTCGTCCAGTACGTCGCGGACGAAGAGAAACGCCTCGAGGAGATCGAGAGTGGCAGGGAGTCCGCGAAGGCCGCCGTTGCCTCTGCCACCAACGACCTCACCCAGATAGCCCAGGCGCAGCTCGAGACTTTCGACGTGTCCAAGCCCAAGCAGCACCTCCGGCTCAACTACAACATCTATGCGTGTCACTCCTACAACACGGCCGACGGAGTAGACTACGACTGGTTCGTCGTCCAGCAGAGGGCGACTCTGAACCCGGAGAACAACTACAAAAATAATGTCCACACAGATAAATACCTCGCCCAGATCTACGGCTACATGGTGTACTACGACTTCGAAAACTGGCTGGAACACAGCAACTCGGACACAATGGTACAGCTGATGAACTCCTCCCCCGCATCGACGTCCGGAAGCACTTCCACCACGAGCGGTTTTACGTGGAACCTTGGAGGCAATGTCGGATTGAACGCGGCAGGGCCGTCAATTGGACTCTCCGGCGGTGTCAGCTTTTCGTCGTCCGAGATGGTCGCGGTTGCGGACTGCACGGTAACGAACAGATCCGGCCCCTCCGATAAAAAGACCGCCACTCGCTGGAACTACGCATTCCCGAGGCCTTCCATTCTGCCGACCGGAGGGAATCCGTTTGACATTGGCGATTTCAGGGACGCGGCCAGGCTGTCGCGCAGCAACTTCGAGCCCTTCAACCAGTGGCTGTGGAAGATACCGCCGCATGCGCGAGACCAGATCAAGGGTTTCAAGTCCACATTCTCCTGGGTGAACGGCAACTCCTACGGGAACCAGCTCGTCTGGTGGGTAGAAGCAATAAAAGTCAGGCATGAAGACTGGCAGTCCGACACGAGAACCTTTACCATCCCTTTCATCTACGCGCCGCTGATCGCCGGGAACGGAGTAGACTTCTCCGCTAAGGGTGATCACAAGCGGCTCGAGTTCGGCACGGCCAGGTCGTGGACGGCGGAGAGCGACCAGGATTGGTGCGACCTGTCTCATTACAACGGTGGGCCGAACGATACCGGAAACGTCTTCGTAACGGTGGACCCTAACGACACAGGCGAGGACAGGTGGGCCAACATCACTCTCAGGACAACCGACGGGAAGGGCGAATACACGGTGAAGGTCTTCCAGTCCAGGTATTAGACGTCCGGGAGTCAAGATAGCACGCCAAGCTCAGGGGGGGTCGCGAGTCCGCGACCCCCTCCGTTTTCGCCGGCACCGGAGGCGACGGGCATGAGTATTCGGCGCATTTTTCTGATATTTTATCTAATATATTCCTTGACACTCGATGAAAACGATGCTACTATCCCCCGCAACTCAAAAGGGCGCGTCAAGGCTGAAAGGAGGCCGATAGACTCGAATCGCAACTTTGATGCCCAGTCTTATGAAGCGAGGTGGTAGGGAGAATGAAAAATCGCAACGCGAGGAGGTATTTCGGCGGGGTTTTCACGGCGGTGATGTTCCTGGCCCTCTCCGTCTTCTTTACCGGAGGATGCGGCGGGGGGAGCGACGACCATGCGGTGATCGCCAGAGCCTACTATATTGGCGAGGGCTGGGAAGGACTGGCTCTCTACCTGAAGAGATACTGCATAGACTTTCTTCCCTATGACGGAGAGTCGACGGACGGATTGCTTTTCGTATCCTACGGCGACGACTTCGTCCCGAGCGACGGAGACATCAAGTCGATAAAGAGAGCCTACGAGGCAGGCTGTTTCGTCGTGCTGGTGCATGCGACGATGGACCGGGCGAACGAGTTTCTTGGGCACATCGGCCTGCCGCCCCACTTCGACATCGAGGGTGATGGCGGGGAGCAAAAGCTGGTCGAGATACTCGCTGTATACAGGCAGCAGCGCGACGACGGGGGCACGGACATATTCACCTGGGTGACCCCGGAATACACGGCACCCGTCAAGTCGGAGAGTGCGAGCGACGACGATCCGGCTAAGAAGCCCCCCCTGCCGGAGGACGATTTCGACCCGGATGAGTTCAACGAGGCCAGGACCAGACATTTCGTCCAGTACGTTGTGGACGAGGAGAAGCGCCTCGAGGACGCGGAGAGAGCCAGGGAGTTCGCGAAGGCCGCTGTATCCTCGGCCACCGACGACCTAACCAGGATCGCCCAAGCGCAGATCATAACTCGGGACGCCTCCAAGTACAAGCAGCACTTCATGATCAACTACTACATCTACTCATGCCACTCCTATAATGCAGCAGACGGCGTCGACTACGACTGGTTCGTCGTTCAGCAGAGGGCGATGCTGAACCCGCAGAACAACTATGCCAAGAAGGACGCCCATGATGAATACCTTGCCAAGGTCACCGGCTACATGGTTCACTACGACTTCGAAAACACGTTGGACGATATCAATGGTGTCCAGCTGGTGAATACATCCCCAGCCTCGACGTCCGGCAGCACCTCCGTTACGAGCGGCTTCTCGTGGAGCCTCGGGGGCGATGTCGGAGTGAGCGGCTCCAGCCCATCAATGAATCTCTCCGGCAGTGTCACCTACTCGTCCTCCGAGACTGTTGAGATCGCGGACTGCACCGTGACGAACAGCTCCGCCCCCTCCGAAGCCAAGACGAAAGCCGAGTGGCGCTATGAATTCTCGAGGCCTGGAATCGAAAAACGCGGAGCACCGTTCTACTATGGCAATTTCCACGACGCGGCCAGGCTGTCGCGCAGCAACTTCGAGCCCTTCAACCAGTGGCTGTGGAAGATACCGCCAGGCGCGCGAGACCGGACCAAGGGCTTTAAATCCAAGTTCACATGGGTGAACGGTTACTCATTCGGAAATCAGGTCGCGGCATGGATAGAAATAATAGGAGTCGAACACCACGATTGGGTTTCCAGCACCGAGACCTATTCCATCCCGTTCATATACGCGCCGCTGATCGCCGGGAACGGGCTGGACTTCGGCGTTGAGGGTGGCTACCAGCCGCTCAAGTTCGGCACGGCCAGACCATGGATGGCCGAGAGCGACCAGGAGTGGTGCGAACTCTCCCAGTACAAAGGGGAGGCGAACGAGACCGACGGCATCTACGTCACGGTGGCCCAGAACGAGACAGGCGCGAACAGGTGGGCGAACATCACGCTCAGGACCGCCGACGGAAAGGGAGAGTGCACGGTGAAGGTCTTCCAGTCCAGTTCTAAAAAGTCCGGGAGTCGATAGCACAGCAGGTTCAAGGGGGTCGCGAGTCCGCGACCCCCTTTTCGCGCCGCAGGGTTCTCGCTTGCTCATACCGAAGGCTTGTACGATAATGCGGTGGTAAAAAAACCGCACCGGGGGGACCTCATGGAAATAGCGATAGACCTGATCATAGTAGTCACGGCCGGGCTGATCGGTGGCATAGTCACCAGAAAGCTGAACCAGCCGCTGATCTTCGGATACATAATCGCGGGGATCATCATCGGCCCGTACACGGGAGGCGTCTCCATCTCCGACCCGGACCAGATCGCGGGCCTCGCGGAAATAGGCGCGGCGCTTCTGCTCTTCTCGCTGGGGCTTGAGTTCTCTATGAAGAGCATCGCATCCATCCAGGGCGTCACTGTCGGAGGCGGCGCGATACAGGTGTTCATCACCCTCTTCATAGGCTACGGGCTGGCGCGCTGGGTCACGGGATGGAGCGCGGCGCCCTCCATGTGGTACGCTGTCTCCATCGTGTCCTCAAGCACGTCGGTCATCATGAAGACACTGGCGTCCAGGGGGCAGCTCGGCACCCTGTCGAGCCGCGTGATGCTCGGCATGTCCATAGTGCAGGACATTCTGGTGCTGCCTCTCATGGTGCTGCTGATCGGCCTTCAGGGAACGGAGCTGACCGTGCTCGGCGTGCTGTCGCCCGTGTTCAAGGTCGTCGCCTTCACCTCGGTGATGGTCTTTGCAGGTTCGCGCGTCATCCCGCAGGTGCTGAAGTACGTGGCCGGATGGGAGTCGCAGGAACTGTTCATACTCTCCGTGACCGCTCTAGGACTCTGCATAGGCTACATAACCTACGCCTTCGGGCTGTCGTTCGCGTTCGGCGCGTTCATGGCGGGGCTCGTGCTGAGCGAGTCCGACTACAGCAAGAGGACCTTGAGCGACATCTCGTCTTTGCGCGACGTATTCGCGCTGCTCTTCTTCGTGTCGATCGGCATGCTGCTGGACCCTACCGTTCTGGCCTCGCACCCTCTCGCGACCGCGCTGCTGATGCTGGGGACGACTCTCGGGCGCGGGGCGATCCTCTCGGCCCTGACCTACATCTTCGGCTTCCGCAACGTGATCCCGCTGGCCGCCTTCCTGACTATGACCCCGATCTCGGAGATCGCTTTCATAGTGCTGCAGGCCGCAGTCACGACGGGCGCGATGGGCAAGACCGAGTACTCAGTCGCCCTCAACGCGGTCGTGCTCTCCATGATCTTCGGGCCTGTGGTTTCCGGTCTGGTCTCCCCCATATACGCCCTGGTGAAGAAGAGAGGATCGCCGGCTAAGGTCCGGAGCATCAACCTGCCCAAGAGCCACCTGAGGGATCACGTAGTGCTCGCCGGAGGGATGAGCCTGGCCCGCTATCTGGGGGTGCTGCTGGCGCGCTTCGAGATACCTTACGTCATCATAGAGCCGAACCACGCGGAGTTCCTCAAGGGAAAGGAGCAGGGGCTGACGATGCTACTGGGCGATCCGGCGCAGAGCGTGGTGCTGGAGGCGGCGGAGCTGGCCGACGCGAAGCTTGCGGTGATAACCACGTCGGCAGGGATGGGGACGGTCGAGGTCATCAGGGCGATCCGCGGGCAGAACCCCGACGTACAGATGCTGGCGTGGGCCGCCGACGAGGAGGACATAGACATACTGAAGGACCACGGCGTCAACCACTTTGTGGAGCCTGATTTCGAGGCGTCGATCGAGATGGCGCGCCAGACGCTGGCTCTGTTCGGAGTCAAGGCCACTGCCGCCCACAGGGAGCTTGAGTCGCTTCGCTGCTCGATGTACGGCCCGCTGTTCGAGCAGTTCCCCGAGTACGGGGACATGAACGGGCTACAATCATCAACCAACAGGCTTGCACTCGAATGGGTCTACGTCCACCCCGGCAACCCGGCGGAGGGCAGACGGCTGGACGAGTCCAGGCTGAGGGAGGCGCTAGGTATATCAATTATCGCGGTGCGCAGGGGTGGAGAGCTTGTCTCCAACCCAGGAGGGGACTTCGTACTGCGCAGTGGCGACTACCTGGGAGTCGTGGGCACCCCGGACGAGAATCGCAGGCTGGTGGAGTTTTTCAAAAAACCGTGAGACGCCAGGGCGGGATCCATCCTTATGTCATCTCGAGCGCAGCGAGGGATCCTGCTCGGGGACGACCTCCGATTGAGCGGCGGCACATCGCTAGGTCCCTCCTCGCTTCGCTCGTTCGGGACGACAGTGAGCGAGCCCGTCCGGTCGCCTGCATGGCGGCCAGAAGCATGCCGCCTAAGCGATCGACGGCGCGAAGCCTCCGGCACACTAGTGCCGGACGGCTCGCTGCGCTCCACCGGTCGCCTGCTTATGTCATCCCGAGCGCAACGAGTGATCCTGCTCGGGGACGACCTCCGATTGAGCGGCGGCACATCGCTAGGTCCCTCCTCGCTTCGCTCGTTCGGGACGACGGAGAGCGAGCCCGTCCGGTCGCCTGCTAGCTCCCTCCGGTCGTTCGGGTTACATAGGGCGAGGGATCTCTACGCCTTGGCCTCCTTCATCCCCGCCCTTTCGCCGTACAGCGCGCCGCCTAGTATCATAGCGGCGCCTGCGATCTGGATCGGCGCCATCCTCTCCCCTAGCAGAAGCGCGGAGAAGATCAGTGCGGACAGCGGCTCCAGGTAGCCTGTGATCACCACCGTCTGAGCGGGCAGGCGCTGCATGGTCGAGAAGTACAGGTAGCAGCCGTACCCTGTGTTGACGAGCCCCAGCAGGAGCATCGGCATCAGGCTCCCGGAGGGGACGGAGACCGTTAACCCCTGCCTGGCCACTACGAATACAGCCACCGTGAGAAAGCTGACGGTCAACTGCAGCACTGCGTTCTCAAACCCGGTGATGCTTGCCGCCATCCGGTTGAAGATCACCATCACGGCCAGCATCACAGCCGACATCAGGCCGCATGCAAGCCCCCAAGAGACCGCTCCTTGAGCGAAAGCATCCCCGTTCACCAGCACCATGCCCAGCAGGACGACCGCGAACCCCTTCAGCCGCGCCGGGACCAGCCTCTCCTTGAACACAAGCGGCGCAGCCACCATCACTATCGCCGGCCCCACGTAGTAGGCCAGCGTCGCGAGTCCAACCCCGATCTGCCTGTAGGCCTCGTACAGGAACATCCAGCTCGCGCCCATGGCGATGCCGGAGAGCAGCAGGAAGCCGAGGTCCCTCATTTTCCGAAAGGCGGTGAATCTTCCGCCCGTCAGCAAAAACGCCACGATCAGGAAGAGGCTGCCTATGAAGGTGCGCAGGTAGACGATCTCCAGGCTGGAGAGCATTATGTGGCTGGCTAGAATGCCGTTGGATCCGAATACCAGGTAGGACGACACCAACCTAACGTAATCCATCCTCATCCTCGAGACCTCCATGGAACGGCGATATGAAATATCCGGCGGGAAGCAACTTTCTTTCGCATGAGGGCGAGCCAGGGGGAGCGCGCATCGTGCCGCGAACCGCTGTCGCCCCTGGCCCGCCTCGCGGGGTCTTAGTCTATCTGGTACTTTATCTTAAGCTCGTCGAAGCGTCCGCTCTCCCGGAGGGCCGCTATGGCCTCGTTCACAGCCGCCAGGAAAGCCTCGTCGCCTTTCGGGAGGGCTATGGCTATCCCCTCCCCCTCCTTGCTGACCCTGTTGCGGAAGGCTATCTTCAGGGCGCCCGCAAACGCCTTGTTGTTCCTCAGGAAGGAGTTGCCGACGGTGAGGTTGAGGATGGAGAAGTCGGCCCTGCCGTAATTGAGCTCCATCAGGGCGTCGTCGTTCTTCTGGAAGCGCTTGATCTCCGCGGGGAGTCCAGTGCCCGTGATGAATATATCCTGGGCCGTGCCCATCTGGACGGTCCCCGTCTTGCCGGCCAGGTCGTCCAGCGACTTGATGGAATCATCGTCGCTTCGCACAACCACCACGTCCTCTATCTCGAAGTAGACGTCCGAGAAGTCGACTTTCTTGCGCCGCTCCTCCGTGTTTATCATGCCCGCCGCAACCATGTCGATCTTGCCGGTCAGAAGGGCCGCTATGAGGCCGTCGAAGGCCATGTCCACTATCTCCACTCTCTTGCCCAGGTGCTCTCCGATCGCCGTGGCTATCTCTATCTCGTACCCCACGACCTCATTCTTGTCGTTCCTGTACTCGAAAGGAGGGTAGGTAGCCTCGGTACCGATCCTGATCAGATCGCCATCCATCACGCTGGACGCCGACACCTGGCACGGGTAGAGCA
>Ga0255341_1006286_pt1 | contig 11221 bp, 6 predicted proteins | sample wastewater_treat_8_FD_192418 | JGI IMG/M metagenome (GOLD analysis project Ga0255341, IMG submission 192418) | Wastewater microbial communities from Lulu Island WWTP, Vancouver, Canada - plant12 | ecosystem: Engineered > WWTP > Wastewater > Unclassified | place: Canada: Vancouver, British... | reverse complement strand
TGATCTCCAGTTGCCCGAAGAATACCCCCTGGTAAGCTATCGAGATGAAACCATCCAGTCTCTTTACAAAGCTTACCAGGCATATCTGGTGGCGAGCAACGCCATGGATTTTGATGATATGTTGCTGTATACAGCGCACCTGCTTAAAAATCACGCTGCCATCCAAGAAAAATATGCCCACCGCTTTAAACATATCCTGGTGGACGAATTTCAAGATACGAATCAGGCACAATACAACCTGCTTTACCATCTCGCTAACCATCATCAAAACCTCTTTGTGGTTGGCGATGAAGATCAATCCATCTATCGTTGGCGTGGTGCAGATTACAAAAACGTGCAGCGTTTCAGGTCCGATTTTCCCAACCATTCAGAAATATTGCTGGAACAAAATTACCGCTCCACCCAAACCATTCTCGATTCTGCGGTTGCACTCATCAATAAAAACGAACATCGGACTGAAAAAGTGCTTTTTACCGATCGCGGAAAAGGCGATCCGGTTACTATCTATGAAGCAGTTGATGATCAGGCTGAAGCTGCCTATGTTGTGGATACAATCCACCAAAATTTATTAAAAGGAACTAGCAAAGAATCTGATTTTGCCATCATGTACCGCACCAATGCACAATCACGGTTGTTGGAAGAAGCTTTCCGACGTGCCAACATGAACTATCGCCTGGTCGGTGCACAGCGTTTTTACGGGCGTCGCGAAGTTAAAGACCTCATCGCATTTCTACGGTTGATTTACAACCCCAAAGATGAAGTCAGCTTGAGTCGGGTGATCAACCTACCGCCACGCGGCATTGGGACGGTTTCTCTGCAACGTTTACAAGATATTGCCCAACAAACTGGCGTCAGCAGCGGTGAAGCCTTGCTGGCCCTGAATTCCGAACATGGCACAGCCTATATAAATGATCTGGGTGTTTCTGCTGCTCGCCTGCAGCACTTTAGCAAACTGCTCGCCGGATGGCGGTTATTGTTAGATCAAATCTCCCCGACAGAACTGTTTGATCAAGTACTGCTGGATACCGATTACGAAAACTACATTAATGCTGAAAGCGATGCGCTGCAAGACCGCTGGGCTAATATACTGGAACTGCGGACCGTTTTACTGGAATATGAAGAGGACGGTCTGGCTGGGTTTCTGGAAGCGATGGCATTGGTTGCCGACCAGGACACCTTGCCTAAAACGATCGATGCTCCAACCATGTTAACGTTGCACGCCGCCAAAGGCTTGGAGTTTCCGCAAGTGTTTATAATCGGTTTGGATGAACATATCTTGCCTCACAGCCGTTCGTTAAATGAGGAGGAAGAACTTGCTGAAGAACGGCGTTTGTTTTATGTTGGAATGACCCGTGCCAAAGACCGCCTGTACCTTGCCCGGGCAGAAAGACGGCGCAGTCCCTATGGAAATTACGAAACCATGCTACCCTCCCGGTTTTTAATGGAATTACCAGAAAACCTCACGCGTGGACGCTTCAGCACACCGAATAGCTGGCAAAATAGCTTTGATTTCCATCAATTTCAGTGGGGACAATCATATGGATATCCTGCCAAAAGAACGAAGCCCACGCCGCCAAAAGCGCGCGAACAGCAATTTTTTCCGGAAATGCACGTGCAACACCCGGTTTATGGAGAAGGTGTGGTCCGCAATAGCCGCCTGGAATTTGGTGATGAGACTGTGGAGGTCTATTTTGATGGCCTGGGATTAAAAGCCTTTGTTGCTTCCATGTCTCGGCTGGAAATTCGCAAAAACAATGATTGAGCGAAAACTGGGAAAGAGAAAAATCTTTCTGGGATGTTTGATTTTTTTGATGCTTGGCGTGGGGGTTGCCTGCCAGTTAACCTCACCGCGACCTGCCTCCTGGGCGGGAACACCCACCGCTGAAGCCCGAAATACTGAAATCGCGCTAACACAGGCTGCCATCGCCAGTGCAAACACCTTTGTTTTTACCCCAACATTACCAACCAGAACTCCAATTACCACCCCCTCAACGACGGTTACCACAACATTTCCAGACAATCAACAAGAGGGACCCTGGTTTATTTTTCCCCGTCCAGAAGGCGAGGGCTTGATCGCCTATAATCTCAATTCACGAAAAGCAGATGTGATTTCCCTGCCCGAGCCAATCATTATTGCGGATCTTAAACGTGGTGCAGCACCGGATGGCAGTAAATTGATGCTGCGTGCGGGGTCTGCACACAACACTGACGAATTAGCCCTTTATCAGATTGATCTACCATCCTTCGAAGTAAGCCAGATAACCCCTTTACTGTCAATTAAAGTTCAGCGCAAGATTGTTAACAACGAAGGTACGCGCGCCCAGGAAACCCTGTCAATCGTTACACGTCCGGATGGACTGGCTTGGTCGCCCAATGGTCGTTACCTGGCGTTTTCTGCAGCCTTGCATCAGGAAAACAGCGACCTCTACGTTTTTGATGCGATTAACAACCGCATTGAACGATTAAACGGGCTTTACTCACAAAACGCATCGCCTGCATGGTCGCCAGGTGGGGATTGGTTGATCTCTCAGGAGTTGGAATATAACCGCCAACACGAGATTTGGCATTCAGAATTAATTTCTGGTATACATCTCCCCCAATTTGACCATCAAAACACACTCTATCTTCCACCCACCACAAGCATTGAAGAAGTCTTTGTGGGATGGTTAAATTCCAACGCCTTTTTAAGCTATTCCATCACTGAAAATGGATCCGAGATGCTGCGACAGGTGAATGTTGAAGGACTAAAAAATTTTTTGATCTTTGAAGGTCTGTTCCAACAGGTTGCCATAGATCCCAATACCGGTATAACGGCATTCAATTTAAACTTTTCAACGGCGATTAATCAAGGGTTGTCCGGTGGCGTTTATCGAATAGAGCCAGACAGCCCGCTTAAAAACCTGCAGGCAGAAGGCGATTGGAAACATCTCACCTGGGATCCTGGCGGGATGTTTGTGGCTTCAGGTTCACAGGGGGTATTGTTATTTACACCCCAGGGTGAGAGTAAACTCTTACCAGGTGAAAGGGATGCGAGACTTTCGCCTAATGGAAACTGGTTCATTGCCTGGGGTGACGGAAAAAATTCTACCTCTGGGGCGCGCTTATTCCAGTCCCATAGCATCAATCCTTTACAAACCCTCATCGATAAACCCGTTGAAACCCTTATTTGGCAGCCCGATTCAAAAGGTTTTTTAATTCTTTCCGAAGGCACACTCTATCATTTTATATTTCCCGGTTTAAAACCAGAAGAAATTATCACCGGATTACCCGTGGAGTCGGATTTCATCTGGGCATGGGTTGATTAAATTCCTTTGTTTTTACACCAAATCAGCCGTTGTTTAAAATAAGGCTATAATTAGAACACTATGACGCTAAATCCCGCTTCGCCTCAAAAGATCGCTGTGCTGGTGCACCCCAATATTCCCCAAGCATTGGAAATTGGCAAAGAAGTGGTTGCCCTTATCCGATCTTTAGGAGGAGATGCTGAATCTGGTTCTTTGAACGACAATGTTTTACGAAAGTCCGTCCAAGCCCGAATATTTGATCTGGTGATTGCCCTGGGTGGAGATGGCACCATGTTACGCGCTGGGCACCTGTGCGCACCCGCAGACATCCCTCTGCTGGGCATCAATATTGGCACCTTCGGCTTTCTGGTTGAGTTAAAACGTGATCAATGGCGGGAATATTTACCGCGATTGTTTGCAGGTGAGTTCCGCTATGAAAAACGCATGATGCTTCAAGCACATTGTACAAGTTTTGGCAAAAAACAGGGCCCTTTTGATGTGATTAATGATGTGGTCGTCGCCAGAGGACAGCACGTTCGACCAATTAAAGTTGAAGCCCTGCTCAACGGTGAACACATTTCCAGTTATATGGCGGATGGGCTGATTGCCGCCACGCCAACGGGCTCCACAGCCTATGCTTTAGCCGCTGGCGGGCCAATTTTACCCCCCGAAATCCGAAACATCTTGTTAATGCCAGTGGCACCGCACCTCTCTGTAGATCGGGCAGTTGTCCTCTCGGAAGGATCAACGGTAACAATGCGGGTTACAACTGCTCACGAGGCTGTGGTCAGCGTTGATGGGCAACCGCCAGTAAAAATGACCACTGAAGATTACGTAGAAGTTGCTGCTCATGAAAAATCCTTGCTCATGGTTCGTTTTCAAGACCCTAATTACTTTTACCGCAATCTGACCGCATATATGGAACATAACCCAGTTCTCGGTATTCGACCCAATGACAGATCATCATAACCTACCCGAAGAAGAAATTACATTACGCTGCAACCGTTGTGGAAAACCGATTAGCCCGTCTGAAGCCGTCCAGACCCCAACTGGTTACCGCTGTGCAAATTGTGTCAAACAACAACAAAAAGTGTTTGATACCAGCAAACCGCAAGATTATATTCTGGGTTTCATCATCGCGGTTGTGCTCAGTTTGCTGGCCAGTCGGCTGGTTTCTATTATCGGTTTTTTCACCTTTTTGTTAGCACCCGCAGCAGGCGTTGCTATAGCCGAAGGAGTGCGGCTGATTATCAAAAAGCGGCGCAGCAAGCGTTTATTTCGCCTGGTTTTACTGGGTATCATCCTAGGTGGGTTGCCAACCATCTTACAATCCCTGTTTTATCTGTTTTTGCAATTGCAAGCGAGTGCGTTCAACATTTCTAGCCTGCTGACATTGGGGTATCAAATTCTTTATCTGGTTCTTGCGGTGCCCTCAGCATCTTACCGCCTTTCCGGCACACAAAGGCTGTGAGGTTTCTACGATGTTAATTGAATTAAGAATTGAAAATTTTGCCATTATACAAAGCCTTAATCTGGATTTTTCAATGGGTCTGGTGATCTTTACTGGAGAAACCGGTGCGGGGAAATCGATTATTATGGACGCATTGGAAGCCGTCCTGGGAGGACGTGCTGATGCTACTACCATTCGCACTGGCGCCGAGCGTGCCCTGGTTGAAGCCATCTTCAAACTCGATCCAGATGTCCGTCCAGAAATCCACGCCTTGTTATCTGCAGAAGACCTAATGGACGATCAGGACTATCTTGTTTTAGGTCGAGAAATTCGAAAAGAAGGTCGGAATACAGCCCGCATTAACGGGCGGACCGTTACTGCAGCCTTACAGCGCCAGGTTGGCGAATATCTGGTTGATATCCATGGGCAATCTGAACACCTTTCGTTGCTCCATGTCCGTCAGCATTTGCGCTTGCTGGATGGGTTCGCAAACACCGGTGAAATGTTGGATCAATACCAGGCGCTTTACCGTAAACTGGTTGACGTGCGTAAGGAATTACAAGATTTACGCGCTCTGGAACAAGATGCTGCCCGTCGGGTGGACATGCTCACCTACCAAATACAGGAAATCGATGCAGCCCAATTAGATGTTGATGAGGAAAATGGCTTGCGGCAGGACCGTACCCGCCTGGCAAATGCGGAAAACCTGGCAAAATATGCCCAACAAGCCCTTTTAATGCTGGAAGAAGGATCTCCGGAGGCAGGTAGTGTTAACGATTTACTCGGTGAAACACTGGATGCCCTCCACAATCTGGCACGCATTGACTCATCAACAGAAGCACTTTACGAACGCATGTCCGCCAGTGTAACTGCCCTTCAAGACTTGGCGTTAGAGGTTCGCAATTATGCGGAAAACATAGAGTTTAATCCCCGACTTCTAGACCAGGTTGAAGAACGAATTGATTTGATTAACAATTTGAAGCGAAAATACGGTGATTCCATCGAGGCAATATTGGACTTTGCCCAAAAAGCACGCAATGAGCTGGATTCGATTACCCATGCTGAGGAAAAAATCGAAGACCTGGAGATTTTAGAAAGCAGCCTGATAACTGAACTTGCAGAAAGCGCACAGGCTCTCAGCAAGCAACGCATAGAATCAGCCACAGAGCTCAGCCGAGGAATTGAAACTGAGTTACAAAACTTGCACATGGATAAAGCGCGGTTTGATATTAGCATTACCCGGCACTTGGATGAAAATGGGCTCCCCCTATCGGACGGAAGCAAGGTTGCCTTCGATGCCCATGGCATCGATCGTGTGGAATTCATGGTTGAGACGAACCCCGGTGAGGGTTTTAAACCTCTGGTTAAGATCGCTTCTGGCGGTGAAACTTCGCGTTTGATGCTGGCATTAAAAAACGTTTTAGCAAATGCAGATAAAATCCCCACATTGGTATTTGATGAGATTGATCAGGGCATTGGCGGTAGAGTCGGCATGGTTGTCGGAGAAAAGCTATGGAACCTTTCCCGACAGCACCAGGTGATGTGCATTACCCACCTGCCACAACTGGCTGCCTATGGTGATCAACATTATCGTGTCACCAAGGCGATTCAGGATGGGCGCACACATGTGGAAGTATCACTTCTATCAGATCAAGAGCGGCAGGCAGAGCTGGCACAAATGCTCGGTCCGGTCAGCAACGGCACTTTACAATCTGCCGAGGAAATTTTGCAAATTGTCCGTGAACAAACAGCACGGAATGGGAATTAATTAAGCGGATTTTTCAAGCCATCGATATTACAATATCGGTTAAAATATAGATAAGAGCAAAACCAAAATCAATCACACGATTGCAACCATGGAAAGGAGTTCTAATGCCCCGTTATTCTGACATTTTAGCGGTGATTTTGGGGGGTGGGCAAGGAAAACGTCTGTATCCTCTAACCCTGGAGCGGTCAAAACCTGCGGTGCCGATTGCCGGAAAATACCGCCTGATTGATATTCCTATCAGCAACTGTATCAATTCCAGTATTTACAGCATTGCAATTCTGACCCAGTTCAATTCTGTTTCTTTACATCGGCATATCACCAACACCTATACCTTTGACTCCTTCCATCCTGGCTGGGTGCAAATTTGGGCGGCTGAGCAAACCATCGACCGCACAGAGTGGTATCAGGGCACAGCCGATGCCGTGCGCAAACAATTGACCGAGATTCGCACGGCACGGTGTAAGTATGTGCTCATCCTTGCCGGTGACCATCTTTACCGGATGGATTATTCAAAAATGGCAGATTTTCACTGGCAAAACAATGCCGATATCACGGTTGCCGTACAGCCCATCGCGACAGATGAAGCATCGCGCTTTGGGTTATTAAAGCGAGACGAGCAGGACGAGATCATTGATTTTGTTGAAAAACCCAAAGACCCCAACATTTTAAATAATTTTGTTACCCGTGATGATCCAGAAAAACCCTATCTGGCTTCCATGGGAATTTATATGTTCAATCTGGACGTCCTGATTGACCTGTTAACGATGAAAACGGGTAAAAAAGACTTCAATGATTTCGGACATGACATCATTCCCTTTAGTGTGGCCAATGAACCCAGGGTCTTCGGCTACGAGTTCAGCGGTTATTGGCGCGATATTGGGACAATCCGCTCGTTTTATGACACGAACTTGGAACTGACCATGCCCCATCCCAGTTTTGATATTCACGCAGAAACATCACCCATTTATACCCATGGTCGTTTTCTGCCCGGTTCACGATTCACAAACTGCGAATTGACGGATGTATTAATCAGTGAAGGTTGCATCATCTCAGAATCGAAAATCAATCATTCCGTGGTCGGCATCCGCAGTATGATCCAATCTGGCACTCGCATCAAAGATACCGTCATTATGGGTGCCGATTATTATGATTATTCCGGAGAAATTCCCATCGGGATCGGGAAAAATTGTGATATTGAAGGTGCAATCATCGATAAAAACGTGCGTATGGGACAGGATGTTTACATTCGGCCCTTCCCATACGATGTCGATTTAGATACCGATGCCTATTCGGTCAAGGATGGTATTGTTGTCATTCCAAAAAACACCATTTTGCCGTCTGGGACGAGAATCTGCCCCGAAACCTAAATTCATCATAAAATCGTTTGTACGTTAAGGTTGCTTGGCTCAAGCAACCTTTTTATTTCGTAATCGAAATAATCCTGCTATAATTCAGTTCATGAGAACCTATACTGCGTGTTATTCTTGTTTTCTTCGCCAAGCAAAAGAAGCTGCACAAATGGCAGGTGCCACCAATCAAGAAATAGAGACCATCGTTCAACAGGCACACGATATCTTCAAGCAACTGCCAGCAGATTCTTCTCCGCCAGCTATTGGTACCAAAGTCCATCAATTAGTCCAAAAGATTACTGGTGTAGATGATCCTTACAAAGAGGTAAAGCGTTTATCCACTGCAAAAGCATTTGCATTGTTACCATCATTGGTGGATATCGTGAATTCTTCGGACGACAAATTAGAAGCAGCAATCCGGATTAGTATTGCTGGCAATATTATTGATTTTGGGGCAAATCCTGACCATGATCTTGAGGAAGTGGTCCATCGTTTCCTGACACAAGATTTTGCAATTAACGACTTGGGTCAGCTTCGCCAAGAATTAGAATTTGCAGAATCCGTTTTAATTTTAGGGGATAATGCCGGTGAAACTGTGCTGGATCGCTTGTTGATCGAAGCCTTGTCCAAAACAGTAATCTACGCTGTACGCGGTGGGCCAATTATCAATGATGCTACAATTGAGGACGCGGTTGAAGCGGGGCTCGACAAACTTGCTACCATCATTGATAATGGTACGCGCATCCCGGGAACTGTTTTGGATGAATGCAGCCCAGCTTTTCAGGAAGCTTTCAGGAGCGCCGATTTAATTCTGGCAAAAGGAATGGGAAATTACGAAACCCTTTCAACGATTCCAGGCCCAATTTTCTTTCTATTTCAAGTAAAATGTCCTGTGGTCAGCGAGGATATCGAAGCACCTGTCGGCAGCATGATTGTAAAAAAATCAGCCGCATTTTCACGTGGATTTATTGTTTGATTTTTTCGTTTTTTTGCAATAACTTTTTAAATCCTCAAAGAACCAAAGATTATATTAGGCTGGCTGTGTTCTGAACGTGTATTATTAGGTGCTAAATATTTATTTATTGGAGAAATTTTAATGAGAAAAAAGCAAATCAAGACAAATGAAGCAATTGCTGAAGAGGCATTAATATCCTGGCATGCGATGGCAAATGCCGACATCCTTCAGCGGTTGGACTCAAAAATTGAAACCGGCCTTACCAGCGAAGAGGTCAAAAACAGGCAGGCGCGTTACGGGTTAAATGAGTTGGAAGAAGCACCACCAACATCTTTCTTGCAAAAGCTGTGGGCACAAATTAATAATTTTGTAATTTACATGCTGCTTGGCGCGGCAATTATCTCTGCCCTCATGGGCAATTATGTTGAAACCATTGCCATTATGGCGATTGTAATCCTCAATGCCATCATGGGGATTATCCAGGAAAACCGTGCAGAGGCTGCTTTAGCCGCCCTTAAAAAATTAGCTGCACCGGAAGCATCCGTGCTGCGGGATGGAAAACATATCTCTGTTCCCGCTCCTCAGTTGGTACCAGGTGATATTATTTTTCTTGAAGCGGGAAATTACATCCCTGCAGATGTCCGGTTGCTTGAAGCCGTTAATCTCCGTATTGATGAGGCTTCAATGACCGGCGAATCCGTATCCGTCCAGAAAAATGCGCAATCCAGGCTCGAGAAAGATGTTCCCCTGGGTGATCGCGATAATACAGCTTTTATGGGCACCCTGGCAACATATGGTCGCGGCAAGGGGATTGTTGTCAGCACCGGCATGAACACGCAGCTTGGATTAATTGCCTCCATGCTCCAGCATGTGGAGGAAGAACAAACCCCCTTGCAACGGCGATTGGATCAGTTTGGCAAAATTTTAGGTTGGGCGTGTTTGATAATTTGTGCTTTGGTTTTCATCATTGGTGTTACTCGTGTTGTACTCGAACTGGGCCGAACTGATATCTTCAGCCCACAAGCATTAGAAACCTATACCGAGTTATTCATGATTGCGGTTTCTTTAGCCATTGCTGCTGTACCCGAAGGGCTGCCCGCCATCGTTACCATCAGCCTGGCGTTAGGGATGCGCGAAATGGTCCGCAGACATGCCCTCATTCGCAAGCTTTCTTCGGTTGAAACCCTGGGCTCAGCCACCGTAATTTGCTCCGACAAAACAGGAACCCTGACCCAAAACGAAATGACCGTTACACGTTTATGGTCTAATGGTGAGTTTATTGACGTCACAGGTCGCGGTTATACGCCTCAAGGTGAATTCCTTAAAGATGAACTGGCCGTTGAGATAAATGATTTCCCGACAATTAAAGCTACCCTCTGGCTGGGCGCTTTGAACAATGATGCGCAATTGGAACCGACCGGAGAACAGGAAGGGCGTGAAACTTTTCGCATGATTGGCGACCCAACCGAGGGATCTATTCTAATTGCCACACAAAAAATGGGTACTTCGATCAACGCACTCAACCAGATCTATCCCCGGGTACAAGAAATCCCCTTCGATTCTGTTCGTAAACGCATGTTAACCATTAATGCAGTTAATTCTTCGGAAAGTGAAGCTGTTTTTGCAAAGCACAGCAGCGATGAAAAATCTGAACATTATTTTGTTAGTGTCAAAGGCGCGCCGGATGTGGTTCTGGGCTTATGCTCCCACATCATGACAGGTACAGATAACGACAAACCATTAACGGAAGATTTGCGCAAAGAGGTTTTGGCTGCGAATGATGCAATGACGAATGATGCACTGAGGGTTTTGGGTGTTGCATATCGCAAACTTGATTCACTCCCAAATGAGATTTCCAGCGAAGCTTTAGAGCGCGACCTGACTTTTGTCGGGCTTATCGGCATGATTGACCCCGCCCGCGAAGAAGTCAAAGACGCCCTCAACCTGGCCCGCAACGCTGGGATACGCACAATTATGATTACCGGTGATTATCCAAACACTGCCAGAGCCATCGCTGAACAGATTGATTTACTACAGCCTGGGCACATGGTAATGACTGGCGCAGATTTGAATAGGCTCAGCGACGAAGAAATGATTGAAAATGTACGGGTTACCGACGTGTATGCACGGGTCAGCCCGGAGCACAAAATGCGCATCGTGGATGCCCTGCGCGCGAATCAGGAAGTGGTTGCCATGACGGGCGACGGGGTAAATGATGCGCCAGCGATCAAACGGGCGGATATTGGCGTGGCGATGGGTATCACCGGCACCGACGTTGCTAAAGGCACCGCCGATATGGTGCTTACCGATGATAATTACGCCAGTATTGTTTCCGCGGTTGAACAAGGCCGGGTGATCTATAGCAACATCCGCAAATTTGTTTATTACCTGCTATCGTGTAACATTGCTGAGATC
>Ga0255341_1006279_pt1 | contig 11229 bp, 7 predicted proteins | sample wastewater_treat_8_FD_192418 | JGI IMG/M metagenome (GOLD analysis project Ga0255341, IMG submission 192418) | Wastewater microbial communities from Lulu Island WWTP, Vancouver, Canada - plant12 | ecosystem: Engineered > WWTP > Wastewater > Unclassified | place: Canada: Vancouver, British... | reverse complement strand
TCTATATTATTTGTGCTATTTGGCTGTTGGCTTTTGCGCGCTTCATTTTCCTCTTGACAAAGAAGACCTTTGACCCCTTTCTCCTGCTAACCGTATTAGCTTTTCCGATTGAGATCATAATGAGCTCTGTCTCCGGAAGAGGGTTTACGCATTACTTTATCTGCTGGATACCTGCGATTATACTGTTGCTCAGCTTCGTGTTTGAACTTATTCAACGAGAAGTTATCAGCATAAAGTTTCGTGATTTTGTTGAGAAAAAACGCCCAGTTTTATCGCTTTTTGTGCTGTTAAGCCTATTATTAATCAATACGATGGGACCTTTTTACAGTGCGACAAGATATATTCGCTCAAGCATCCTGTACCCTGACTGGCCAAATGATTTCCGTGAGCCAATAGCAAATGTCCTTAATAAAATATGTTCTGAAGAGGACAAGGTCCTGGTTTTTGGCGGACAAGCAGGTGTAAACGTGATGGCAAAGCGTGATTCCATTGATTACGCGCTTTTTTACCCAAGCATTAACGATTCTGAGCTTGGACTTGAGGTTCAGGAAAAATTTTTTAACACATTAAAAACAATCAAACCCAAAATCATTTTAGACGGACATCGGTTTTATCCACAACAAATTCCAGCAATTGATCCCCACGACAGAGAAGACCAAACCATCATCATACCCATGGCTCAAAACCTGAACGAGGTGCTGGATTGGATCAACGAAAACTATTACAGATACGACGAAGCCAATGACTATATTATTTTCATGCTAAAAGAAGATACTGATTTGTAAAAACAGGACATATTAATCGCCCTTAAAGTCAGTTGCTCGGCTATACTATAGAAAATTAATATCCTTCCAGGAGGCAAGATGCCACAAAACAAAACTTTGCGTTATTTCATGTTCGGCGCGCTTTATTTCACCCAAGGCACCATTATGGGCTATTTTGCATCGCTCAACGCGCTATATCTGCTTGACCATGGTTTGACATTGACCGACGTGGGCGTTTTTGGCGCGATCGCCCTTATTCCATTCATCATCAAAATCTTCCTTGGCATGCTCAGCGATAAAGTCAATTTATTTGGCAAAGGACATCGTGTCCCTTACATTTTCATTGGACTCGCGGTTCAGTTTTTGCTGCTCATATTTGTACCCTTCGTCAATCCAAGACAATACTATTGGGTTTTCGTGGCGATGGCATTTCTTTTGCAGCTGGGAATGGCGCTTTACGACACCTGCACCGATGGTCTCGCGCTGGATACCGCCCCTGAAGAAGAACACGGGCGCATTCAAGCCTGGATGGTAGGCGGACGTGCGGTGGGCACCATTGTGGCGGCCTCTGCGGTTGGGCTCCTTGCTGATAATGTTTCCTGGCAAGCCGTCTTTTGGACTTTAGCCGCGCTGACTTTACTGCCATTACCTTTCCTGATCGGTGTCAAAGAACCTGAAAAGGTATCTTCCGAACGTTTTGACTGGTCCGCATTCAAAGCCTTTAAACGGTGGCAAGTTATCGCAACAGGCATTGCCGGGCTGCTTATCTTTTTGGTGATTGTAGGCGCCAACCAGCTTGTAAACCCCTTTTTAACCGAAGTCTTTGACATCTCCCTTTCACAGGCGGGTATGGTCACTTCGCTTTGGGGTATTGGTATCGTGATCGGCTCGATTGTTGGTTCAGGGCTGATCAAGAAGCTGGGCGACCGTAAAGCTACCTATGTGATGTTGGTGATGGTGGCACTAAGCCTGGTGCTGTTGGCAACTTTAGTCACCGCAAAGCTGGGGCTAATCATGTCGATTGTCTTAGTTGTGCTTTATGGCGTGGCGTATGGCGCCGCGCAAACAATCACTTTTGCGCTCTGCATGGGCGTGACCGATACGCGCATTGCCGCCAGCATGTTCGCAATTCTGATGGCATTCACCAACGTGGGTCAGGGCATTGGCTTGGCGATGGGTGGCGCGCTTTCAGATTTTGCTGGTTTCCGCTGGACTTTCATTGCTTTCGCCGCGGTATGCGCTCTGGCATTGCCCTTCTTGCCAGCGGTGTTTAAGAAACAAGAACTTAATTGACAATTTTTATTTACTCAGAATTAATCAAATTTTTCTAATAAACACTTCTTAGTGATTAATGGGTTTTTGAAAAATTTTAGGTATAATGGCAATTGATGTTGGAGATGAAGAGAGAGTATGATGTTAAACAATTATTTACTTGAATCTGTGTTAAATGAAGGCACGCAAGGGCTTACTTATCTCGCAAGAAACAAAGAGTCAAAAATTATTAGTGCTTTAAAATGTTTTTATCCGGAATTCTCTAACGAAAAAAGGTTTTGGGAAACATACCAAGCTGTGATTGGTTTTAAATTTAGGCACAATCTTAATGCACTCCTCAATGTAAAAAACTTTGGTATTAGTGACAACATCTTATGCCTAGAAACTGAATATATGCTCAATGGTAGCTTAAAAAACAATCTTTCCGGTCAAAAAGGCCTTACTATGGATGCTGCAATAGAGTTAATATCGGCATTAGGAAATGCCATATACTCAATTCATCAAGAAGGATTTATTTATTGCACACTAAAGCCAAGCCACATTCTTCTAGATGAATCGTATAAACCTCGCCTAGCTTTAACGAATATCACACCACTAGGATCACTATATCAATATATTCCAAAGGTAAAGATGACGGTTGATGAAAGCATTTACTTTGCTCCAGAAGTAATTGCAGAAGATACTGTAGATCAGAGTGCTGATGTCTACAGTCTTGGCTGTATTTTTTACGAATTAATTACAGGTAAGGACTTGTATCTTTCAAAAGACAAAATTGTTAAGCCAGGAGACTTAACTGTTTTTAAGGATTCGTTGCATCGCATTTCAGATAATCGATTAAGAGACGTTGTTTTTTCATCAGCGCATCCAAATCCCCAAAACCGTATGCAGTCCGTACCTAAATTCCTAAGTATTCTCCAAGAGTATAACGCGACGACTTCTTCAACTAATCAAACTAAAAACAATATCAGAATATCACTTTATGAAAAGGAGAAAATTATGACTGATTCGAATTTTTCACCAGAAATTGAGCCAAATAATCGACCTAAAGCTGACAGTCTATCAAATGATTGGCAAAATGTAAACCAATCCACACGAGGCAGCCAATTTAATAAATCTTCTCAACCACCTCCGCCATGGACTATTCCTCAATCAACGCCATCAATCCATACCCAACAACACCAACCACCACAAATCCCTAGACAATATAATCAACAAAAACCTCAAGTATCTACAGTTCCAAACCTACAGTATACTGGACAGCCTTCTACTGGTCATAGCACTCATCAACATGTTAACCCACCTATGCAACAATATAGTCATCCATCTAACATCCAAGCACCGCTAACAGCACAAAAGACAACAGAAATAAATAAAGGATTAGTTATTGGGCTTATAGTGATAATAATTCTTTTAACAGTGGGAATAATTTATTTGTTCGTTAGAATGAATAATCAAGTAAGACCCGTGCTACAGGATGCCCCCCCCATTTCAGTTGTTTCACCCGGGACAGACGATACCACAGAAATGGAAAATATATTCTTGTTCACTGATGACGTTGAATCCACTTCTGTTGCTATGACCCAAACCTCAGCAGAAAGCATTGCTAAAACATTGGAAGCCGAAAACAAAGCCATTGAGGCAACCCAACAAGCTCAAGCAATTATCGATCAAAAAGCTACAGCAACAGCTCAAAAAGCCATAGATGCTCAACTTTACGAAGACACCGAAAAAAATCTAGGAAACAGCCGTGGTTATTGGGCAATTTATAAAAAGAAACTCTCATCTTATTATAATCACAAGAGTCCCTATTTTCTAACCCAAATTACTGAATCAAGAGCGAAACATTTTATTCTGCATACGATTTTTAAGAATCCACCTCTTTACTCAAAAGATGAAACTTGGGAAATTGGCACAATTTTTCGTTATACTGACACTAACAATTTCTTTAAGTTAAACTTTACCTCCGAAGGTGATTGGAAATTAGAGAACTGCTTCTCTAAGAGTGAAGCCTGTAATATGATCCAAGAAGGAACTGTATGGGTAGATATTAACCCGTCTGGTAAAAATGTTTTGAAACTCATTGCCTATGGTACCTCCGGCTTCTTTTACTTCAATGGTCAATATGTAACTGATCTTGATTTAAGCGCAAGGACAGATATGGGTTTTGTATATGTTTACACATTATTTGATATCGGTACTGCTCGAGACGGGTACAAAATGGAATATGATAGCGTCTCACTTAGAGTCATTTATTAGACATGAAAACTAAATGATATCTTTATTTTTTAAAGAATCCTTAGCTTAAGCAACGAACTTACTATGAGCTTTCAAACGCTCTTTTGGCTTTCGTTCAGCCTTTATCTTAGTTCATGCCTTTCTTTCAAGTATGATTTCAGGAGTTAAAAAGCCAAGCAATTAGCCTGTTACGGTTGTTTATATGAATAATCCAAATCATAATTTGGTACAAATTTTTGAAACCTTAACGCGCAGTCACAATCTCACCCTCGCGATTGCGGAAACAAGCACAGGTGGGATGATTGCCAACATGCTTACCGATCAAGCCGGTTCCTCGGCTTTTTTCAACGGGTCAATTGTGGCATATTCTTATGATTCTTTACGCGACATTCTGCACGTCAAACCGGAAACACTCGACTCACATGGCGCGGTTAGCGAAGCGACCGTGCGCGAAATGGCGCAAAGCGTTCGTCAAATTTTCAAGGCTGAGATTGGCATCAGCATTTGTGGCATCACTGGACCCAGTGGGGGCACGCCTCAAAAACCCGTTGGTACAAGCTGGCTGGCAATCAGCGATGGTGAATATACAAGCACTCACCATGCTGTTTTTGAAGGCGATAGAATTGCCATCAAAACCCAAATGGCGCAATACGCCCTGGCATGCCTGGCGGATTTTCTTGAAAGCCACCACCCAAAGCCCTAAACAGCGCAGCCACTCATCATGACCAGCCTATCTTCCGCGCCAGCTTCCGCGAACACCAGCCAAGACCCAAAACCACTCTCCAAACAATTACGCTTACCAGCGTTTATGCCCTTCTTTTGGCTGGGTATCGCGACGGTTGTTGGCTCTTTTCTTGCGCATAGCCTAAAACTAAACGACAAAATTTGGCTCATCGCTACGGGCCTTAGTCTAAGCGGTTTCATTATTGATACCATCAAACAGCATCGTCATAAAAGACAGCGTAGACTCTCAGTTTTCCTGATCCTCACCAGCCTTTGCCTCAGCGCGTTTCTTTACACAAACAGTCTGCCAAAAAACACCGCGCAATATATCAACTACTACAACGACAAAGGAACGGTGAACCTTACCGGTCTGGTCGTTAAACCACCCCGTCAAAAACGCAGTGCGATTGAGCTTACAGTGCGCGTTGAGTCCATAAAACTCGTCCAAAGTGATGAAAACACGCAAAGCGTAAAAGGTTTAATCCTGGTCGAAGTCCCTTTGGGCAATGATTACGACTATGGCGATCGCATCAGTGTTTACGGTGAGCTAAGTCAGCCGCCCGAAGGACACACTTTCTCTTATCGCGATTATCTCTTTCATAAGGGCGTCTACGCCGTGAATCAGTATGGCGCGGTTCGACTGATGAGCCGCGGACATGGCTGCCCTATCCTGCGCGCCTTATATGCGCTTCGCGAAAGAAGCAAACAGGTCCTGCAAAACAATTTTCCCAACCCCGAAAGCGCCCTGCTGCGGGGCATTTTGCTTGGCGATGAAAGTGGCATTTCAAATCAACTCGCCCAGGACTATTCCCGAACGGGAACCTCGCACATTATCGCCATTTCAGGCTTCAACATGGCAGTCTTAGCAGGAGTGGTTAGCGCGATACTCAGACGCCGCATGGATCGCCTGCGGGGCGGGCTCATCGCTATTGGCGTGCTGGGGCTTTACACGCTCTTTGTGGGCGGCAACGCGGCGGTTACGCGCGCCTTCGTGATGAGCGCCTTCGCCATTCTGGGCAGCAGCATCGCCAGGCGTGGAAACTTGCTAAACAGTCTGGGGCTGAGTGTCTTCATCATGGTACTCATCAACCCCCATCTGCCCTGGGATATCGGCTTTCAGTTTTCGGTCATGGCGACCTTAGCCCTTTCCTTATTCGCCACACCTTTGCAAGCCTGGGTTGAAGAAAAACTGCAAAAACGTATTCCAGAAGAAAAAGCGCGGCAGGCTGCCAGCTTTATAAGTGAGTATTTTCTAATCACCCTCATCACGCAGGTTTTGGTACTCCCCTTGATTGTCTATCACTTCAGACAGCTTTCCTGGCTCTTCCTCCTGGCAAATCCGCTCATCTTGCCTGTTCAGCCTTTGGTGATGATTTTGGGTTTAATAGCTTTGATTGGTGGTTTGTTCTTTATTCCGCTTGGACAGTTATTATCCTGGCTCACCTGGCCTTTCGTGGCATATACCAACATAGTGGTCAGTGCTTTAGCCCGCCTCGCGCCAAATGTCTGGCACTTGCCCAACTTTAGCGCATGGTGGCTGCTCGTTTACTACGCCCTTGTGTTTTTACTCGCCTTTCGCCCAAAACTAAAGTCGAGTGATAAGCCCATCTGGAAGCCCATTTTCACGCTTTTAGCATTGGGTAGCCTTGTGATTGTCCTGGCAGTCCACCTGGCAGGCAAAGCGGATGGCAAGTTGGGGCTTAGAATCTTTAGCTTGTCAGAAACGCCGGTTGTGCTCGCGCTCACGCCAAAAGGCGAATTTATCCTAAGTGGCGGGTCAGGAGATTCGACCAATCTGGCGGAACATATCTCCAAGGCTTTGCCAGCCTTCAATCAAAAAATCGCCTATGTCATTGTGCCTTCCTGCAAAAAGGCGGATCTGAATGGATTCTATGGCTTGCCCGAACAGATTAAAATCGATCAGGTGCTCTGGGGCTGTGATCCTGAAAGCTCCCGCAGCGCGCAGACCCTTTACAGCTATTTTGAAGCGCAGGGGCTTAATCAGCTCATCCTTGATGAACAATACATCCTCAGCTGGGAAGATGGCGAAATGGCTTTTGGCTTTAGTGAAACAGGACTTGGACGTTTATCAATCCGACATGGCGCTTTTTCAGGCATCGTTGATTACACCTTAGAGCATAGTCCGAGCGGCACCGAGGATTTATCCTTATGGATTGGCCAAGCAGACGCACAAGCAAGTTGCGCGCAGATTATGCTAAATACCAGTCACAAACCACATGAGGAGCTTGATGATTGTCCATCGACTTTTGTGCAGCTTTTGCAACGCGATTGGGTTTATATCAGCACGGATGGCAAGACAGTCTGGTTAAGTGGCAGATAAAAAATTATTCGCTAAAAGCAATGTAAACCACTGCGTTAACACTAAGTGCCACGGACGCCGACCGTGGCACTTTAGTATTAAGGAGGAGAAGAAGAGAAATCGTTCTTTCACCTTTATAATACATGACCTAAGCCATCTGTACTTGACGTTTATCCTACGCTTACTATACGATTTCATCGGTTTTGGGCTCTTTTTAAGCTATTCAAGCTTTTCTGTAGTCTGTTAAACCTTTAAACGTACCCAGCTGAATAAACATATTGGAATCAATCTTGTCGGAATCCTCCACTCTTTTCGCGTTTAAGATAGAATTCCTAACTGTGGGCATCTCTCATCAGCCCTCATGATTGCTTTTTGAAAACCGTATTACCCTAAGGAGACTTATGTCAAAACCCCCTATGCGCTTACTGTATCTGATTATCGCCATCGCCTTGGTTTTCGGCTTGCTTGCTGGCTCTCAAACCGCGACTGCCAATAATCCCCTCCCCGAAACCCAGGTGCTCATCGTATCCTTTGAGAATCGCGACCGTCTACAAATTCTTGCTGACCATTACGACGTTGTGGAAGTTGATCATGACACACAGACCGTAAAAATATTCTCTTCCCCCACCAGCCGTGAGGCTTTAACGCTTGATGGCTTCACCTGGACTGTTGACATTCCTTACACAAGAGAAATTAACACCATAAGAGAAAAATTCCCCAATCAAACTTCAGGTATGCCCGGATACCCTTGCTTCCGCACCGTGGATGAAATGTTCGCCCGAGCAGCCGAACTTGCCAGTCAATATCCCAACCTGGTTGAAATCATCGACATCGGTGATAGTTGGCAGAAAATTAACAGCGGTGGCACGGCTGGCTACGATATTGAAGTCTTCCTGATCACCAATAAATCCAACCCCGAAACGCCAAAATCGGACACTTTTTATATGAGCAACATCCACGCCCGCGAGTGGTCTCCGCCGGAAGTTAATTTGCGCCTGGCGGAATATTTGCTTGAAAACTACGGCGTTGACCCTGATATTACCTGGATGCTCGACTACAACCGTGTGCACATGGTTTTTGTGAGCAACCCGGATGGGCGCTTGATTGATGAGGGTGGCTCCAATCGCATGCAACGCAAAAACTACAACACTAATCACTGTCCCGGACAATACGGCAACTACAACCAAACTGGCGTTGACCTCAACCGCAACTACCCCTTTGCATGGGGCAGCGGTTCAAATCAGTGCGAGCTGACTTATCCGGGCGTTTCTGCCGGTTCTGAACCCGAAACAATAGCCATTACGACTTACCTGAGCACCATCTTTGAAGACCAGCGTGGACCCGGTGAAAATGATAAGGCTCCTGATGATACAACGGGCATGTTTATGGATCTGCACAGCTACACCGGACTGGTTCTCTATCCCTGGGGTTACACCTACGATAACGCGCCTAACCACAATCAACTCAAGACGGTGAGTTATAAATTAGCTTATTACAACAATTACCTTCCCCAAAAATCCACGACTTTATACCCGACATTAGGTTCAACTGACGACTTTGTCTATGGCGAGTTTGGTGTACCGGCTTTTTGTGTCGAAATGGGACTTCAGTTCCATGAATCCTGCTCCCTGTTTGAAAGCAATATCTGGCCAGATAATAAATTGACGCTCCTAAGGGGCATCAAGCTTGCGCGCCAACCCTACATGGACGCCTTCGGACCTGAGGTTTCTTTCAACAGCATTCCCAGCCAGCCGGTGAACCCCGCCCAACCAATGATTGTCAATGTCCACATTGACGATACCCTTCACAGCAGTTATGAGGGTGGTATTCCTTCTCAAAACATTGTCGCCTATCGCTACAGTTTTGACAAACCCAGCTGGATTGAAGGCGCGAACCCGACTACGGTCAATCGCAATGTGGGCAAACCTAAAAGCGATGTGATGTTCGCGGTAGATGTATCGCAATTAAGTCCTGGAAAACATACTCTCTTTGTGGAAGCTAAGGATGCTGATGGCAACTGGGGCATTCCTACAGCGGCATGGTTTACCGTTGGCTCGGCACCGCAGCCAACCCCAACTCCAACACCGGATCCCATGAGCAACTGGATCTATCTGCCAATCATCCTTAATCCTGAAAGACCTTAAATCGGGAATGAAAGAAAATCAAAGAGCTGGTTACCGTTTAGCCAGCTCTTTTCGTTTAATCAGACCGAACAAAAATCTGATTTTCTTTTTTAATCTGAATGCCAGTCAAGGCGGGCAGCTTTTTTACCACGAAGCCATTTTTCAGCTTCAATCGCGGCGATGGCTCCATCACCCACAGCTATCACCGCCTGGCGCACGCGCGTGCACAGCACATCCCCCACCGCGAAAACACCGGGAATGACAGTTTGCATATTACGGTCAACCTGCAAACAACCCTGCTCGCAAGCGTCCAGTTGCCCCACTAAAAAGTCTGTAATAGGTTTACCTCCCTGCAGATAGACAAAAACCCCTTCCACAGCCAAGCGATTTAAAGTTTCAGAATTGCCCGCGCTCGTCCAACGTAAGCCTTCGACCCTGCCGTTACCATAAATGTCGCGTACCCGCGCGTCATAGTAAGGAACGATTTTTTCATTGTGGCGCATCGTTTCGCAAAGCTCATCCGAAGCTTCAATATGCGCCGAGGGAACCAAAAGATGCACTTTTGACGCGAACCTTGAGAGATATAGAGCCTCTTCCAGGGCTTCATCAGTTTTACCGATAACCGCTACTTCTCTGTTTTTATAGAAGGCAGCGTCGCAAACACCACAGTATGACACGCCCCTGCCCAATAAGGTGGCTTCTCCGTCAATCAGGTTCGCCCTACCCATTGAGCCAGACGCGATGATGATGGCTTTGCCATAATATGCGTTAAAGTTTCCATATACTGTTCTGAGTTCTGAGTTCAGCTCGGTTCCCACCGCTTTATCATTGATGAATTCCGCGCCGAAATCAGTCGCCTGTTTGCGCATTATGCCTAAAAGTTCCGCGCCAGAAATATCGCCCGCCACTCCAGGGAAATTGGCAATTTTACTGGTCACACCCAGTGCGCCAGTGGTTAGTCCTTTATCCAGAATGCCTGTTTTTAAGCCCGCCCGGGCGGTGTAAATAGCCGCTGTGGCTCCGGCTGGACCACCACCAATAATCAATACATCATAGACGTTTTTATCGTTATCTGTCATAAGCACCTCGCATATTCTTAAAAATTCTATCCAAGCCCCCAGTGGATGCCAAAAAATAGTGCAAGGTTAACAGATTTCTAAGATATTAGACCACGCTTATCCCCGCTTTTTCTAACGTGCGTTTATTTTTAACAACTGAAGTTCAGATTCTTTTAAGAAGACTGTCGAATGGCGCGCAAAATCGCCACTAAAACGCCAGCCCCAAGCGCACTTATTACAATAGACTCCCATGGCGCGGGAATAAATGACAGGGAAATGCCCCATTCCTTAATCAAAACGGTCAACAAGTACGCGCCAATGATGCCCGCAACCACCGAACCAAGAAACTTGAATTTGTGTCCTTTCATCGCCATATCAGTTAGAAAACCGACAATCGCGCCTACCAATATCATTTGAATCCATGGATTTAATTCAAACATCTCGCCTCCAAAATTTTACACTTTCAAGTTCTGCAATCCTGATTTTCGCTGAAATTTATTGTCCGTGGTCAGGAGACCACAGACGAACAAGTGATGTGAGCCCATGTTTTCCACGTTCAGAAATAGCCTCCTGACCATTTCCTCGAATGAATCAGAATTGCACTACCAAATTATAGCCCTGTTTCACGAAAAGCGTATTGCCTCATAATAAAACGTCACTGAACTGGGTATGGTTGCCTCATAATTGACGTCACCGGGCAATCTTTAAGATTCGTGCCGTATAGTAATTTTTCT
>Ga0255341_1006268_pt1 | contig 11242 bp, 9 predicted proteins | sample wastewater_treat_8_FD_192418 | JGI IMG/M metagenome (GOLD analysis project Ga0255341, IMG submission 192418) | Wastewater microbial communities from Lulu Island WWTP, Vancouver, Canada - plant12 | ecosystem: Engineered > WWTP > Wastewater > Unclassified | place: Canada: Vancouver, British... | reverse complement strand
CGAAAACGTGTGCTGTCATCTCCCCGCAAGAGGTAAAGGACTGGCTCAGCAGCCATGTTTATGCCTCGGTGTCCACCTTGTGAACCGATCCGTTAAGGACCCTTTGGGTGAACACACTGGTCACCTGCGTGTCCTCGATATCACCATTGGTCGTGATGTGTTTTTGCGTTATTGGACCCAAAGGCCTGGCAAGGAAATAAGCTGGTATCGCGGTAGCGGTAGCAATCAGATAGTGATACCACTTAGGTTTCTTTTCGTGCACGGTCGTTAGCGCTAAAACGCTGCCCGCGACCATACTTGCCACAAACGCCGGAACAGCGATGTTCGAGCCACAGTTGGGATGTATTGCTAAATCCGTTTCGCCAGCTTGCAGGCGGCGTTTGGCTTCCAATGTGGCTTCGGTCATCAACTCCGTGGGCAGGTCAGCAACCATCAAAAAGCCTTTCGGGTTCGAGATGCCCGCCATACGCAAGCCAGGGTAACGCTCAGAAAGCACCTGCATTGTGGCGTGCTCCAAAGCGTGATTGCGTCGGAGACGACGCAAAAAGGGAATGTAATCAAGTAAGTTCTTTTTCATAACAACCTTCTTTATTCTAAGGAATCGTAGATTTTAACGATTCCTTCCGATGGCATAACTGTCAAGTTTTTTAGGCTATAGCCTGATTCTACCAAGCTATTGACGATTTTAGCACCATAGTAATAGCCTTTTTTGCCAAAACATACGCCCACATCAGGATATATCAGAGTTACTTATTTTTCCTCTTCAACAAACGCCAGCTTGAGCGCGTCGCGCAAAGAGCGCGCTTCTAAAATTTCAATACCTTCGGGCCAGGGTTCGCCCTTTCGCGCGCGACGGGGCACAATCGCTCGTTTGAAACCCAACTTCGCGGCTTCACGCAGGCGTGTTGGCATTTGCCCTACCATACGCAGTTCACCAGAAAGCCCAACCTCGCCAATCAGCACGGTATCCGCCCGCGTGGGCACATCGCGCATGGATGACGCCAAAGCTGTAGCAACTGCCAAATCAGCCGCGGGTTCTTCGAGTCTTAATCCACTCACCACATTGGTTATTACGTCTTGATTGCCCAAATTAAGACCCACGCGACGCGTCAAAACAGCCACGATAATCAGCAATCGATTGAAGTTGATACCGTTCGCGATACGACGCGGATTACCAAAATTGGTAGGGGTGGTTAAGCCTTGCACTTCCACCAAAAGCGGACGGGTGCCTTCCATGGTAACCGCCACAGCTGATCCCGGCGCGTTGACCATGCGCTCAGCCAAAAAAACTTCGCTGGGATTGCGCACCTCAACCATGCCGCGTTCCTGCATTTCAAAAACGCCCACTTCGCTGGTCGCGCCATAGCGGTTTTTTACCGATCGCAAAAGACGATAGCTTTGAAAATGCTCGCCTTCGAGGTACAAAACCGTGTCCACAATGTGCTCAAGCACGCGCGGGCCCGCAATCGCGCCTTCTTTGGTGACATGCCCGATGATAAAGACGGTCAGCCCCGTGGTTTTGGCGATTTCGCGCAGTTGGCTGGCGCTTTCGCGCACCTGGGATATCGAGCCTGCGGCTGACTCCATATTGGGCAAAGTCATGGTTTGAATCGAGTCGATAATCAGCATCGCCGGTTTTTGCCCGGCGATATGTTGCATGACCGTGCCAAGGTTGGTTTCTGTTACCAGGAGCAGGTTTTTAGGTAATTGGGTTGCGTTTTCGTCACCTTTCGCGGCAATGCGATCAGCGCGCATTTTAATCTGGCGTTCTGATTCCTCGCCAGACACATATAAAACGATCTCCCTTTGAGCAAGTTCCATTGCCATTTGCAAAATGAGCGTGCTTTTGCCAATGCCCGGGTCACCGCCGATTAACACAACCGAGCCAGGCACGATGCCACCACCCAAAACGCGGGCAAATTCTTCCATTTTTAAGGGCACGCGGTCTTCTTGCGCGCCCTGGATGTCAGCCAATGGACGCACCCTGGAATTGCCCACCAAGCCCCGCTGATACGTTTTTGAGCTGGCAGTCGGCTCTGCTTCTACCAGCTCCTCGACCATACTATCCCAGCTCTCACAGCTTGGGCAACGCCCAAACATGCGTGAGGCGGTCTTTCCGCATTCCTGACAAACGTAGCGCGTGTAGCTTTTAGCCATGTTTAGCTTCCTGCTAACTCAAGTTCCGCTTCGGGATCTTGTTCTTCGCTCAAGATGCCGATGCGCTCTTCTTTGCGTAAGATGATACGTTTTTTGTCGTCTGCTTCTTCAAGCTCAGCGATGATGTGATCACCATTCTCAAACTGACCCATCAACAGCGCGTCTGAGAGGGGCTCTTCAATCATCTGCTGCACCACCCGTCGCACCGGGCGCGCGCCCATTTCGGGGTCGTAGCCCTCTTCAGCCATGAAGTCGAAGGCTTCGTCTGTGGCGGAGATGCTCAGGTCTTGTTCAATCAACATATCCTGTACTTTCTCGAGTTCGAGCTCAACAATCTTGCGAATATCAGCACGGTTAAGCGCGCGAAAGACGATGACGGTATCCATGCGGTTGATAAACTCCGGGCGGAATTTACGCTTGAGGGCGTCCATGAGTTTTTTCTGCATCTCATCATATGCCAGTCGTTCTTCAAGTTCTTCATCCTTCGCCAGAGCGAAACCAAAGTTTGTCTGCTGTTTAATGACTTCCGCGCCGACATTGGTGGTCATGATGATAATGGCATTCTTGAAGTCCACTTTCAGGCCTTTAGCATCGGTAAGGTGACCTTCTTCCATAATTTGCAGGAGCATATTCAAAGCTTCCGGATGGGCTTTTTCGACCTCGTCAAAAACGACAATCGAGTAAGGTCGGCGGCGGATGGCTTCGGTCAACTGACCTGCTTCATCGTAGCCCACATAACCAGGAGGCGCGCCAACCAGTCGGCTCATACTGTGGCGTTCCATGAATTCGCTCATATCAATTTGAATCAGCGCTTCTTCATTGCCAAAGAGCAAGCGCGCCAGCGCTTTGGTGAGCTCGGTCTTGCCAACACCAGTCGGGCCGAGGAACATAAAAGAGCCAACCGGCCGGCGTGGGTTTTTGAGCCCTGCCCGCGCGCGGCGTACAGCCTTTGCGATGGCGCTGATGGCTTCTTCCTGCCCGATAATCGACTCGGACAAAGCCTCTTCCATATTCAAAAGGCGTTCGCTTTCTTCCTGGGCGAGTTGGGTGAGGGGGATGCCCGTCCACATGGAGATAACTTCCGCCACGTCTTCACCAGTAACGGTGGGCGCGTTAGCGCGATCCCAGCCTGTTTGCAAACTTTGCAAACTGTTTTCGAGCTCTTCCTGTCGTTTTAGCAATGCCTGAATATTGTCGTTGTCTTCAACCGCCTGGGCTTCTTTGAGTTCGGCACGAACTTTGCGCAGTTTAGTCATCAGCTCCTTGCTGTTGACAGCGGTATCGCTTTTGTACATGCGCACGCGCGATGCTGCTTCGTCAACCAAATCAATGGCTTTATCTGGCAAGAAACGCTCACTGACATAGCGTGAACTCAGCTTCGCGGCGGTTTCGATGGCTTCATCGCTGATGTGCAGACGGTGGTGCTCTTCATATTTCTCGCGCAAACCGTAGAGAATTCTGATGGTTTCATCCACGGTAGGTTGCTCAACCACAATGGGCTGGAAGCGACGCTCTAAGGCAGCATCCGATTCGATACTCTTGCGGTATTCGTTTAAGGTCGTCGCGCCGATGACCTGCAATTCGCCACGTGAAAGAGCGGGCTTGAGGATGTTGGCGGCATCCACCTGCGAACCTGCTGACCCCGCGCCAACCAACATGTGCAATTCGTCAATAAAAACAATCGCGCCGCTGGTTTTCAGCTCATCAATGACACGTTTGAGGCGTTCTTCAAACTGACCCCGGTACATTGTTCCCGCTACTAAGGAGCCGACATCCAGCTGCAATACGCGTTTATCGAGCAGCAAAGCGGGCACATCGCCTGTGAGAATACGCTGGGCAAGACCTTCAACGATTGCCGTTTTGCCTACACCAGGTTCGCCAATGAGAGCAGGATTGTTCTTGGTGCGGCGTGCCAAAATTTGAATAACGCGCTCAATCTCTTTCTCGCGCCCAATGACCGGGTCGAGCTTATCCGCTTCGGCGAGAGCGGTGAGGTCTGTGGCAAGCTGGTCCACGAGAGGGGTCTTGCTATCGTCCTTTTCCATGCGAGCGCGACGGGACAAACGTGGCGCGCCTGCCATGGCGGGAGTATCGCTTTCTTTTTTGGGTGGAGCGGTGTCCACGTTTTCTTCAAGTTCTTCTTTGGCACTTTTGAGCACGCGTTTGGTCTGGCGTCTGATTTGCTCGGGCGTCACACCCAGACTTAAAAGCACCTGCATACCCGTGCTGTTTTCGTCCGCGGCCATAGCCAGCAAGAGATGTTCTGTACCGACTGTTGCGGTATTGTTCAAGTTAGCTTCTTCAATCGCGCGTTCGAGCAGCTTTTTGGTCTCTTCCGCGAGGCTATAAGACTTTGGCTCATCCTCAACCTTGCGTTCTTCTTCAACGACTTTGCGAACAGCGTCAACACTCACGCCAAGGTCTTCTAAAACGCGGTTAGCGATAGTACCTTTTTCAATCATCAAAGCCAACAAAAGATGTTCAATAGAAATCTTTTGGGTTTTGTATCGTTCAGCTTCTAATTGTGCCAGGCTGAGCACCCTTTTTGCTTTTTGTGTAAATTTATTAATAACAGCCAAGGTAGTCCTCCTGTAGAGTTTTAGTGTCGGTCGTGCCAGTATGAAAGAGGATTTCTGTTCATTTGAAAATATGAGAGAAATATGAAGGCATGCCCGACCTCTGTTAATTGTACCAAAGCAAAGGCAGTGCTCAAATAGCATTACCTCTTTTTGATAAACTGTTAATAGAGTCCAGCTTTATTTTGTGTTGAGATAACTGGGTATCGTTTTTCGCAGGTAATGACAGGTGTAACCACCCGGATGTTTTTGCAAATAGTCCTGATGATATTCCTCAGCCTGCCAGAAAGTGCCTAAGGGTTCAAGGGATGTCACGACTGGGTTACGCCACATGCCACTTGCGTTGACAAGCTGGATCATCTTTTCCGCGGTTTGTTTTTGAGTCTCATCCCTGTAAAAGATGGCACTGCGGTAGGAAATGCCAAAGTCGTTGCCCTGGCGATTAAGCGTGGTGGGGTCATGCATACGGAAAAAGAAATCCAGAATTTGCAACAAGCTGGTTTGGCTGGTATCAAAGACTATTTTGAGCGCCTCAGCGTGCCCAGGATGGTTTTGATAAGTGGGATGGTCATTTTCGCCACCGGTGTAGCCACATTCGGTATCCAAAACGCCGGTTTCTCGCCTAAAAAGCTCCTCCATACCCCAAAAACATCCTCCCGCGAGGATAATCTCATCGATTTGTGTTTCTTGCATACCATCCGTCCTATTAAGAAATCTCACGGCACTAAACCATGCCGTGAGAAAATCATATCAGATTCGTTAAGCTATATCACTTTCCTGCACAAAGCAGACTTGGTTTACCAGTCGGCACCATCAATGCTTTCGCTGGTGTCAATCGAAATCATTTCTCCGGTCAGTGGATTATATACCCAAAGGGTTTGCATATTCGTGCCAGAATAATCGTCCACTGATGGACGTTGAACAATCAACATGCGGTAGTCGCCAGATGACCACTTAACAACCTGCCAATCGCTGACTTCGCCTGTCCAGGGAGTAATGTATACCGGAGAGAACGAAGGATCCTGAAAATCAATCAGCACCAGGTCGGTATTACTCAGACTCCACCATATATCAGGTGTGTAATCATTAATACTGGGATCAGTGATGCTGTTTTGACTTATTACCAGGTAGCGGTCATCAAAAGACCAGTGCGGATTGCCCCACAAAGTGCGTGTTCCTTCAAAGTTTTCAAGCTTCCAAAAGCCATTGCCATTGATTTCCTTGACCATGACGTAAATATTCATCATCTCGTCGAATTTATAGCCATGTGGATAAGCTAAGTATTGCTCGTTGTGAGAAAGGCTGTTCGTGCCAGACACACCCTGATTCATATACATTTCCGTTTGACTGTCATAAAGCACGCCAATTCCCGGAAAAGCCGGGTTGCAGTAGGTCTCGTAATAGCTAAAATAGCGACCACTGGATGAAACATCAAAACCTTCTCCGTAGGCACCACTACCATGTGTATCGGAAACGGGCAATCCACCCAAGTATTCTATTGTTTCCCTGTTGATGTCAAAGCGCAACGCAGTAGCTGTTTTGTCATCTGCAGATCCACAAGCGCCATACCGACGCGAAAAGTATAGTCGACCCTGTCGATCCCATCCCATCAGATGGTCAAAAGCATCATATTGCACATCGTAATCCTTCATAAACCAGACGTTACCCGTTTGGATATCGTAGATTTGAACAGAACCGCCATAAGTTTCATCATAAGCAACATAGCGACCATCTGGGGATAATTTAGGATTTTGATACTTCAACCATTCTGTTGAGTTCCTGGTTCCACCATCCTGAGTAAGGCGCAGTTTGCTTTGTGTATCAGGCAGGTAAGCCCAGATATTTTCGTCTTTTGCGTAAACGATCATGGGCAAAGATGCCTGAGTGGTTTGTGGCTCCCGAACAGCTTCAGAAGCGGCTTGCGTTAAGGACAGGGGAGTAATAGCTTCCTCAAACCCCATAATAATGGAGTAACGCAGCACGTCCGCAGCGTCAATGAGGCATTGCTCCCTTAGAACACCGCTTTCCGGGTTTTCAACAGTAAATAAGAAAGAGTCTTTCCAGCTATAAGCAACGAGAATGATGTCATTTGTGCCAGCGTAACGCCATTCTGTTCTCGTGAAAGTCACTCCTTCAATCTTTACCTGTGAAGAACTTGAAACAAACGATTCTGACATTCCATGACCATTATTGAGAAAGATCTGACACTCAGGATATCTTTTATGTTGTAAATTCGGATAAGAAGAATCACCGGCACTGCGCCAAAGCTCAAAGGCATAAGTGAACCAGATATTTTCCTGCATCTTTGTCGAAATGAGTGGCGGAAATACCTCAGGCGTTGGTATGGGTGTTTCATCTGGCGATTGGAATAGTGATTGGAGTGTCGTTTCTATTGGGCGATTTTCAGACTCGCGACCTGGCTGAAAAAAAGGCATGGATTCTTCTGACTTTGGCGTAGGGTTTATGGGCAATTCTTCTTGGGATTGCAACGCATCAGATAGTGAATCAAACAGTGCTTCCGGTATTTTTAATAATTTACATGAGGAAGTCATTAATATGATGATAATGGCTAATAAGATAAGCAGATTTCTTTTCTTCATTTTTTCCTCTTCTTTAATTGTCTACTTAAACTCGTGGTAAAAGATACTTTAAGTTTACCATTCACTTGTACTTGCGTCATAACTTGGCATTCAAACGATAACCATATATATATCTTAGGTTCAGATATTTAGTGCAACGGATGAGGAGATACAATCATTCGTATGCGATACACAAGATTGAATGAAAAAGAAAGAGAAACAATTAGCAAGGGACTCGCTCAAAACAAGTCCATACGAGCAATCGCCAAGGAATTAGAGCGCAGTCCCAGTACCATATCGCGAGAGATTAAGCGAAATCAAAGCAAAACAGGCTATTGGGCTTTCTCAGCAAATCAAAAAGCAAAAGCCAATGCAAGCTCCAGAAGGAAACATAAAAGACGCTTGATGCAAAATCAAAGGCTTCGCAACTATGTGGAAGAAAAAGTGAAAAAAGGTTGGTCGCCCAAAGCTCTTGTTGAAAGATTGATAATCGATTATCCTCATGACATGAGCATGCGCATTTCACACGAAGCGATTTACCAATACATATATGTCTTGCCACGTGGAACCTTGAAGCAAACCTTGATTGAAGGGTTGCGACAGGAACGCAAGTACCGCAGAGCTCAAAAAAACGGGCAGATAGAGGAAACACGAGGGAAAATCAGTGGTATGCTGGCTATTGAAGAACGCCCGGCGGAAGTAGAAGACAGAACTGTGCCTGGTCATTGGGAAGGCGATCTCATACTGGGTAAGTACAATCGCAGCGCGCTTGGCACTCTGGTGGAGAGAACAACACGATACACCATATTAGTACTACTGGGAGATAAGAAAGACGCTGAAAGCGTGCGAATAGCCTATGCTGAAGCGTTCAAGAGTGTGCCTGAAGCTTTGAAAAGGAGCCTGACTTATGATCAGGGCAAAGAAATGAGCCAACATGAGAAGTTCACCATTGACAGTGGCATCCAGGTTTACTTTGCACATCCATCTTCGCCTTGGGAGCGTGGCACGAATGAAAACACTAATGGATTAGTCAGACAGTACTTTCCCAAAGGGACAGATTTTACTCAGGTCACTCAAGAAAGGATCAAAGAAGTACAGGATTTGTTGAATGACCGTCCTCGGGCGGTGCTAAACTATTACAAACCTGATGAAGTGTTTAATAAACTTGTTGCACTAAATCTTTGAAACTACCATGATAATCCACTAGCGACTATACCCAAAAAAGCCAGTTTTCGCCTTGGGGAGGAATACTTGTTGTTATAGGTTGATATTGCGGTTCCGTTGCTTCAGAATCGTTACTTGGTTTCATCATTTCAATGAGCTTTTCAGTTATCCTGGCGCATGTCTTAACAGCTGACAAGACGGACAAAAAACGATGGGATTAAACTTGTCTTTTTCATTCTCTTCTTCGGTTTTTTAAATGTGGTCGGTTTGGTTAAAGTCAGTCTTTTATCAAAATGATCGTGGCAAGTTTTTTTGCGGGCTTATCCGTCACTAACCTTAAGCATGAGTTCATTATCTGCCAAAAGCAAGTGAAATACAGTTCCCAAAAGTAGTCTCATTTTACCCCGTAAGATGGAAAAGCGTTTATCTACGGAGCATTAGTTAGAAGCAAATTAAGGTTTAAAACCCTTCTCCGCCGACAAGGTAACCACATCATACGCCTGTGCCTCGCATTCGGGAGGGAGCGTTTCAGCCTTGGGTCCTTCAACTGAGAAATATTCAGACCCGTAATAAAAAGCCAAAAGAATTAGGTCTCCGTTTGAAATGCGAGTCCAGCGTGTAACCTTTATTTCTTTTCCGCCAAACGTTTTCGGCGACATATTAGCTTCAAACGTGTTCGGGTCCATGCCATGCCCAAATTGATACTGGAAATTACAACCGTTGTAGTTTTGGATTGCAAGAAATTGTAACCGCGATCACTATTGATTCTCCATAATGCCGTATCATAGGTGAGCCAAAAGCCATCTCCCATATCTACAACACCTAAGGTCACAACCGGCATTGGCGTGGGGCTTGGTGGAATTTCGGTAGGTGTTGGTGGTATTGCAGTTGGTGGTATTTCGGTAGGAATTGGCGGAACATCGGTTGGGGTTGGGGGCACAGTTGTGGGCTGAACTTGCTCAACTGGCGTTCGGGGCTCATCCGGTTTCGTATCTTTAGGAGATACATTAATCTCTATTGTGCAAGCTGAGAGAAGGATACACAAAACTAAACTCACTGTAAAAAACAATGCAAATTTATTACGTCGCACTTTCTGCCCTCCATTTTTATGATGTTAATTAGCATTTTACCACTTATAGCCCCTTTTAATGTCAAACAGGCCAGCGTTTTTTACTGGCCTGTTTGGATTCAACAAGAAAAGAAATGGCTTATAGCGCCTCGAATTTATCCACCAAGCCAGAAATCACAATACTCTCTCACATTTTAGCACAAATATCTATTATGCTTTACCACAATTCTCTCCTATGGTAATATGTTAACAACATAATAAGAGAGAGCTTATGAACAAGAAATACTATCCAAGAATTGTCGACAAAGTGCTTGAACTGTATCTTAAAGCATTTGGCGCAGTTGTTATTAAGGGCCCGAAATGGTCCGGAAAAACAACAACGGCTGAACAAAAGGCCAACAGCGTTCTCAAATTGCAAGATCCAGATCTTTCAGAAAACTACCTGGCACTGGCTGATTTCAAGCCCTCCCTATTACTGGAAGGAGATACACCACGGTTGATTGATGAATGGCAAATGGCACCTGTTCTATGGGACGCAGTGAGAAACGCCGTTGACCAAAGACAAAAAACGGGGCAATTCATCCTCACCGGATCAACCGTTGTCGATCGTTCCAAAATGATGCACTCTGGCACAGGACGGATTGCCCAAATGCCCATGTCTACCATGAGTCTTTTTGAATATGGTGAGTCAAACGGCACAGTGTCTTTAAACTCGCTTTTTGCGAATGAACCCTTTACAGGATCCGCGAGCTCATTATCTGTTGATCAATTGGCAAAAGCGATCTGTCGTGGCGGTTGACCTGCAACGTTAACAATGAGTGACTCAGCGAGTTTATTGGTAGCACCAAATTATGTCGATGGGATTATTTTTGAAGATGCCGCACAGTTGGATGAGCCAATTCCCACGCCTGAAAGAATCAGAGCTATTTTACGCTCTTATGCCAGAAACATTTCGACTTTGGCTTCCAACCGAGCCATTCTGGAAGACTTGCTGTCAAATGATGCCGGCATAAGCGAATCGACACTTTACAGATATATTGCCATTCTCAATGAGCTCTTTGTATTACGCGACATACCCGCATGGAATCCTTCTATTCGATCAGCAAGCGCCATGCGTGCCAGCAATAAAAGAGGCTTTTCTGATCCCTCATTAGCCATTGCCGCACTTGGACTTTCACCCGATCAATTATTGGATGATTTAAACACCTTTGGTTTCTTTTTTGAAAGCCTGTGTATTCATGACCTAAGCATTTACAGTGTTGAAAACAAAGGGCATATTTCATACTATCGTGATCGCTATGGCTTAGAATGCGACATCGTTTTGCACTTAAATGATGGCAGGTATGCTCTCATTGAAGCTAAATTGGGCAGTAAAAGTATTGATGAAGGCGCGGAACATCTGCTCAAACTCGACAATCTCATTCGACAAAAACAAATGAAACCGCCGTGTTTCATGATGATTTTGACTGCTGGACAATACGCTTACCAACGCAAAGATGACGTCTACGTGGTTCCTATTGGCTGTCTGGGACCTTAAGCTTTAGCTAATTCTTTCAAGCCTAGATATCAGCCAAGCCTGAGATATTAAATAAAACAGACTGTCTCGTTCCAAACAGTCTGTTATTTCCAGCAACTATATTTTTGGATTAGAGTTGCTCTAATTTATCCACCAAGCCAGAAATCACATCAAAGCCACC
>Ga0255341_1006264_pt1 | contig 11246 bp, 10 predicted proteins | sample wastewater_treat_8_FD_192418 | JGI IMG/M metagenome (GOLD analysis project Ga0255341, IMG submission 192418) | Wastewater microbial communities from Lulu Island WWTP, Vancouver, Canada - plant12 | ecosystem: Engineered > WWTP > Wastewater > Unclassified | place: Canada: Vancouver, British... | reverse complement strand
CATGCCCGCGGAGCGGCCGCCGCTGAATACCGACCTGCTTCCGGCGGTCCGGGTGCGCATCGAGGAGGAAGCCCGCACGCCCGAATGGAGGCCGCGGTTCCGGCTGAGCCCGGCCCTGGCCACCGTGGCGGTCCTCGCGATGGCGGTGGGGCTCGTGGTCCTGAAGGTGCACGACACTCCGGATCCGGGCCGCCCGGGCGGCATCGCGACCGGACCGGCCGTCGCGGGCGGTTCGCCTCTGGCGGCCGCCCTGACCCAAACCGGCGCACTCGTGGAAGCCGGCAATTACGCCGACGCCTACAAGACGCTTTCGGGGGCGCTCGAACGTTTTCCCGACGCGCCCGATGCCGGCGACGCGCAGATGCTCCTGGCGGACATCGCGTTTGCCCGGCTCCACTGGTATGAACAGGCCCACAGCGATTACGAGCGTCTGTTTCAGGAGTATCACCAGACCTGGCTGGGCACCCCGGCCCACGTGCGTGACCGGCGCGACCTGCTCGCGGAAGCGCGTCTGGTGCAGTTCCGATCGTTGCAGGATCTGGACGCCGCCCGCGCCAACAAACTCGACCCGATGGCCGCGCTGGCGCGGGTGATCGTCACCTACCCCGACCAGGCATACGTGCGGTCGCAGGCGGCCATGGAAATGGCCCGGCGCACCATTGAATCGGGCGCCGTCGACCCGGCGTCTCCGGATGCGCTGGTTCAGGCGTTGCGGCACGCGCAGCACCAGGCCACCGACCCCATGGTCGTCGCGCAACTGTCGTACCAGATGGGCCACCTCTACGAATCGGAATACCGCGAATTCGACAAGGCCCGGGAAGCCTTCCTGCAGGCGTTGCAACACCCCGCGCTGCAGCCGCAGGCCCGTTCCGCCCTCGCCCGGCTCGACGCGGCCGCCGCGCAGTGAGACGATTGAGTAGAATGGCGACATGTTCCGACCACGTGTCCCCGTTTGAGCGCGGAGTCTTGGAAGCAAAAGCATCATGCAGATCAGACGTGTCGTGACGGGGGGACAAACCGGCGTGGACCGCGCCGCGCTCGACGTGGCCATGCGCCTGGGCATCGGCTGCGGCGGATGGTGTCCCCGGGGCCGCCTGGCCGAAGACGGTCCCCTTCCGGCGAACTACCCCCTTAAGGAAACGCCTACGCCCGTGTATGCCGAACGCACGGAATGGAACGTCCGCGACTCGGACGGCACGCTCGTTCTCACGTGGGGACCGCCCGCCGACGGCACCGCGTTTACGGTGGACATGGCCCGTAAACATGGCCGGCCGGTGCTCGTGATCGATCTCGAAGCGAGGGAAGCCCGCTTTGAACAGGTGCACACGTGGCTCCTCGAAAACGGCATCCGCACGCTCAACGTCGCCGGCCCGCGCGAGAGCAAATGCCCGGGGATTTACGAGGACGCGTCGGCATTCCTCGAAGCGCTGCTTTCGCGCCTGTAGGCGTGGCGGGCCTCAGTTGCCGCGGTACGGAGGCACGGCCGAACAGCCGGGATTGACCGGTTCGTTCCTCGCGAAGACCTCCGGCGGCGCCGAGGGCCCCGGCCTGCCGCACTCGCGTTCGAACAGATCCACCAGAAACGCCGCCAGACCCTCGGCTTCGTGTGTCTCGATGTCCTGCCGGGTAAGGATGCACACGGGGGTTCCCGCCCTGAACAGCATGACGTTGGGCGACGAGTTCACGCCATCGGGAAGATACCTTCGGGCACGGGCCGTCGCGGAAATGTCGACCCCCGCGAAGACCGTGAACAGCCGGTCGGGGATCACGCGGTGCTGCAATGCCCGGGTCACACCCGGTCTGCAACTGGATGCCGCACACCCGCACACCGAATTAATTACCAGCAACGTGGTTCCGGGGAAATCGCCGCCCAGCGCGGCGTCAACTTCCCCGGGAGTCTTCAACGGCGTCACGCCCACGTTCGACAGCTCGCGCTCCATCGGCGCAACAGCATCGAGATCGTAAAGCGACTGCATCGGATTCTCCTCTATGCTCGCACCGCCCCCCCGCACAAAGACTGCGCGGGGCGTTAGCGTCCCGTCCGGGCATGCTTCACCCGGATGTGAACAGAACGCCGGGCGCGACCGGGGCTATTCCCGCGGGCCGGGCCGCCGGATCAGGTGTATCGCGGCAGATAGTCGCCGTGGGCTTCGAGCAGCTCATCGCACATGGACACGATCTCGTCGATGGTGAGCTCGGCCGCGGTGTGCGGATCGAGGAGAGCGGCCTGGTAGATGTAGTCCTTCTTGTGGGTGAGCGCCGCCTCGATGGTCAGTTCCTGCACGTTGACGTTGGTGCGGGTGAGCGCGGCGCATTGGGGCGGCAGAGCGCCGACACAGGCCGGGTGGATGCCGCTGCGGTCGGCCACGCAGAGCACCTCGACACAGCAGTTGGCGGGCAGGTTGGCGATCAATCCGGTGTTGAGCACGTTGCCCCCGAACGTGTACGGCATGCCGGTTTCGAGCGCGCCGAAGATGTAGGAGGCATACTCCTCGCCGCGGTCGTGGGAAAGCGACTGTTCGTTGAGCAGCAAGCCCTTCATCGCGTCCCAGGCCTCGATCTGGGCGACACACCGGCGGGGGTATTCGTCCAGCGGGATCTGGAACCGGTCGATCAGTTCCGGGGCCTTCGCCTTGATAAACCACGGCACGTATTCGCTGGTGTGTTCACTCGACTCGGTCACGTAATACCCAAACCGTTTCATCAGTTCGAACCGCACGTCGTCCTTGCCCCGGTTTTCCGGCAACTGGGCACGCCGGCGGATCTCGGGGTACAGATCCTCGCCGTTGCGCGAAATGCGCAACAGCCATCCCTGGTGATTGATCCCGGCGATCTGCCATTTGAGGTTGTCGCTGGGCAAGCCCAACATCATGCACAGATTCGTCGCGCAAACCTGCACGCTGTGGCACAGGCCCACAACGCGCACATTCGTGGCCCGCTGCAGCGCGCCCGTCAGGATGCCCATCGGGTTTGTGTAATTCAGCATCAGCGCATCAGGACACACCTTCTCCATGATGCGGCAGTATTCGAGCATCACCGGGATCGTGCGCAGGCCCCGGAAGATCCCGCCGATGCCCAGGGTGTCGGCGATGGTCTGTCGCAGACCGTATTTCTTCGGGATTTCAAAATCGATCACGGTCGCGGGCGCGTAACCGCCCACCTGGATCGCGTTGACGACATAGTCGGCGCCCGCCAGGGCTTTTGCCGCGTCTTCAGCGAGAAAGGACTCGTAGGTGGCGTTCGTGCCGAGGGTTTTGTTGATGTTCTTCATCATGACCTCGGACACGTGCAGCCGGTCCGGGTCGATGTCCACCAGCGTTACCTGCGCGTCACGAAGACTTTCCTCGTGCAGGCAATCCCCGAGCACATTCTTCGCGAACACCGTACTTCCCGCGCCCAGAAAACAGATTTTCGCCATACCGGCAACCTCCTTTGAAAAGCCCGGCGGCATGATACGCTCGGAGAAGAAAGGAGGTCAAAGCCAGAGCCCAAAGAAAGGGCGTTCGTCGAGCCGGAACAGCGTTCCTGTCGAACCCGGTTCCGGGTGCGCACGGGGATTGTGTAGAATGACATCCGGCCAGCGGGCGTGCGCCCTGGCGGCCGGTTTCGTGCTGCCGGGCGGATGTCCCGGCTGGCGAGCCGATACTACGAATTCAGGAGGAGCATCATGATGAGCGTCTTGTGCAGTGTGGTGGTGCTGGTCAGCGCGGGGGCCGCGGGTTCCGGAGCGGATGCGGTGCATTTTCAGGCGCACCGCGGCGGACTAAAGGAGGCGCCGGAGAACACCCTGGCCGCGTACCGCTATGCCTGGGACCTTGGGGCGATTCCTGAAGTGGACATCTGCGCCACGAAGGACGGCGTCATCATCTGCCTGCACGACAACACCCTGAAACGCACCACCAATGCTTCGGTCAATCAGGACGTCCCGGTATCGCGCCTGACCTTCGAGGAGATCCGGCAATGGGACGCGGGCGCCTGGTTTGACCCCAAATACGCAGGCGAGAAGGTCCCAAGTCTTGAAGAAGTGCTGCAGGAAATGGCCCGCCGGAAAGACGCCCAAATCTATCTTGACCTGAAGGACGTCGACCTGGATGCTCTGGGCCGCCTGCTCGGGAAATACGGCGTGGCGAAACGCGTGATTTTCTGCCACAACAAGGTCGAATCGTGCCGCAAGATGCGCGAAGCCGTTCCGGGATTGCGCACCATGCTGTGGATCGGCGGCGACGTGCCTGAGATTCAGGCGAAGTTCCGCCAGGCGGCGGCGGAGGAATTCCAGGGGCTGGACCAGGTGCAACTCCACCTGCATGCCGCGCCGTCGGCCGGAAACGGCGTCGGGTATCTCATGGACGAGGCGTTTCTCCGCGAAGCGCTGGCATTAACACGCGAGAGGCACATCGACCTCGAGGTGCTGCCGTTCGCGTTCGATTGCGCAAGCCTTTCGGGCCTGCTGGACCTTGGCATTCGCTGGTACGCCACCGACGAACCCAAACGGTTCACGGCGTGCGTGCAGGAGTATTTCGGCGCAACCGCGGAATGACGCCGCCGTGATGCCGGTCATTCAGACCGCACCGTTGCGGACGGCGCCGCCAGACCGCGCTACTCCTGCTCTTCCTCGCCGTTGCCGGCCAGTCGCCGCAGCATGCTCTTGATGTCCATGGCGCCGCGAATGGCGACATAAACGGTGATGGTCGAATACCAGAGTACGCACACCGACGTTGCAAGCAGCCAGAACCAGTGTTCGAACATGGTTAATATCCTTTCGCCGCCACAGGTTTTGTCTGGGGCTTCAGGAGCGACCCGATCACCATGGCCGCAGTGACGACAATGTACGTCCCGATGTTGGAGTACTCGGGGCCAACAACTTCCTTGGCGAAATGCCGGGTACTGGGCAACTGTTCCATGACAAGGAATGCGGTCGGAATAACCGCACCGCAAATGATGGCGCCCGCGGCGCCCCAGCTGTTCGCCCGTTTCCAGTAGCAGCAGGCCACCAGCAGCACCGACATGCTGGAGAGATAAATGTTGCCGGTAACTCTGAGGTAATCCCACAGGCTTCCCTGCAGGGGGTACCACAGACCGTAGACCAGCAGAAAGACGCCGATGATGGCGACGAGCGAACGGCTCACGATCAGGCCGCGCTTTTCGGACCATTGGTTCTTATGGAACGGCGCGAGGATGTCGTTGTAGATCACGCTGGACCACGTGAGCATGTAGGACGCGTCGGTGGACATGTCGGCGGCCAGCATGGCGGCGACCAGGATGCCCATCAAGCCCACGGGGGTAAGCCGGCTCAGCATCGTGGGCATGGCCAGCAGCGTGTTATCGCCGATTTCCGCGGGATCAAGCACGGCAAGGGCCGCGATGCCCCACAGCACCGGAATGAGCCAGCGGCACAGGAAGAACACGCTGGTGCGGGTGTACACCTGGCACCCGGTCTTCGTGTCCTTCGCCGCCAGCAATCGCTGGATGGTGGTCTGCCATGTCAAGACCATGGCCAGACTGAGCAGGGCATTGTCGGCGATGTATTTCCACCCCATGTCCGGTTTGACGAGCGGATTGAAGCCGCCCGCCCCGTAGTTCTTCTGCACGGCGGCCACGAGATCGGTCCAGCCGACATTGACCAGAATCAGGATGGTCACAGCGAGCAGGCCGCCGCTCATGACCACGAACTGCAGGAAATCCGTGACCAGCACGGACAACATGCCGCCCAGCACGGTGTAAATGGCCACGAACACCAGGAGCGCCGTCATGGTGATCTCGAGGTATTTCGGGTCAAACCCGCACACCGCCACGAGGAAATCGCCGCCGGTACGCAGGAAGACGCCCATGTTGAGCAGGCCGCCCAGGACGATGACGACGCCGGCCGCCCACCGGATGCGCGGGCCGTAGCGCTTCTCGAACAGTTCCGGGATGGTGATCACGCCCGCATCACGCAGCGGTTTCACGCAGAACCCCGTGTAGCCCACAAAGAACATGGCCAGCATCGCGAGGATGCCGGGAGTCGCCCCGGCAAACCCGTTGCGATACCCGTTCTGCGACGTGTACATGCACGTCACGATGCCGAATTCGGTGGCCGCAAGCGATGCGATGCCGAGATACAGGTTCATCTCGCGGCCGGCAATGAGGAAATGCTCGACTTTGCCGACGTACTTGCGCACCGCGATTCCCGCAATCATCGTGGCCACGATGTACAGGCCCACAATGCTCCCGTCTATCCATGAAAAGTTCGTCATGACAATCCCCTGTGTTCTTCTGGTTCGCTGCCATCCGTCTCGATCCTGGCCGACGGACAGACACTCCCCCAAGAGTCAAAACCGGTCGCATGGTATACGTTTTGGAGGGCACCGAGCAAGTCAATCGTTCCCCCGGCCTCCGGGGGCCGGCGCCCGAGGCGCGGGATCGCGCAGAACCACCGGGTGCCGCCCCGGCGGATTGGCCAGGAGCGCCGCGGATTTGCTAGACTGCCGCCGGGTTGGCGTTGGGGGTGAAGCCCTCTCTCCGGGCCTCAAAACGAAGAAGGCGGAGGGCGGCCCTCCGGGAGGCCCGGACCGCTCAAGGAAAGCCAAACCGTCCGTGCGGACACGGCGGGCGGCAGACGCATGGAAAGGCAAGCCGTATGCAGGTCGTGCTCGGGTTTGACATGGAGACCGATATCGGAAGCTGGACGCCCTTCTACGAGGGCATCGTCCACGGCACGCCCGTCATCCTGGACATCCTGGAACGGCGCGGCGTCACCGCCACGTTCTTCTTTACGGGCGACGGAGCGCGAAAACACCCTGAGACCGTGCGCAGTGTCCTGGACCGGGGCCACGAGCTCGGCGCCCACACGCTGTTTCACGAGACCATCGGCGATTCCCTGTTTGACATCCCGGGGATGATGCCGGTCCTGGAACAGGAGGTCCCGGAACGGTTGCGCCTGTGCACCGAATGGATTGAAGACGTGGCCGGGGTACGCCCGGTATCGTTCCGGTGCCCGCGGCTGTTTGGGTCCACCGCCGTGGTCACGGCGCTCGACAGCCTGGGATACGTGGCCGACGCGACCTATCCGATGTATTATTACCGGGAACGCCTGCGCCCGTATCACCCGAGCCGCGAGGACTGGACGCAAGAGGGCGATCTCCGCATCGTCGAGTTGCCCGCGTTTGCCGATCTCTCGATGGAATCGACGGACCCGTACGGACGGGACATGGACCAGTGGCCGCTGTTCCGCACGGAAGGGGCCCATGCGCTGATGCGGCACATCGACGGATTCTCGGGGTATTGCCAGGCTCGGAACGTCGATCCTTTCCTGTGCTTCTATTTTCATCCGTGGGAATTTCATCCGATGCCGCAAGGCGAGATTTCCTACGGGGAGGGGGCGGTTCGCCCGGACCCGTTCATTGTGAAGAATTGCGGACCGCGCGCCGCGGAGCAACTCGACCTTTTGATTGAAACGCTCCTGCAACGGGGAGCGCGGTTTTTGCAGGCCCATCAAGCAGCGAAGGAGACATGACATGCAGGCGATTGCCAAGGCGGAATACAAAGAGCGGCTCGAAAAATTGCAGCGGAACATCCGGCAAGCCGGCCTCGACGCGGCGCTTGTGCATTCCAACGAAGCCGATTTCGCGAACGTGCGGTATCTGACCGAATACTGGCCGACGTTCGAGTCGGCGGGGGTATTCGTGCCCGCGAACGGGAAGCCCGTCCTGATCATCGGCCCCGAAAGCGAGGCTTACGCGCAGGGGCGCAGCGTGATCCCGGACATCGCGATGATGGTCGAATACCGCGAGTCGGCCGATCCGGAATATCCGGGCATTCCCGTGGCAAACTACAAAGACGTGGTGCGCAAGGCCATGGGCCGGCGCGGCCTCAAGAAGCTCGGGCTCGTGGGCTTCTCGATCATGCCGCTTCCGGTGTACTTCAGCCTGCAGCGCGAGTTGCCGGGCGTCAAACTGGTGAAAGCCGACGACACGCTGACCAGCCTGCGCGCCAGCAAGAGCGCGAACGAAATCCGGTTGATGAAGAAAGCGTACAAGATCAGCGAGAAGGCGATCGAAGCCATCCTCGCCGAGATGAAGCCCGGCATGACCGAGCTGCAGGTGATCGGCATCGCGCAGCGCGAAATCTACAAGCACGGGGGCGAATACGAAGGCCACGCCCTGTACTGCTTCAGCGGCCCCGGCACGAAACACGCCATTTCACGCCCGACGCACACGAAACTCAAGCGCAACGAGATCATCCAGCTTAACATCGGGGCGCGCGTCGGCGGGTATTCCTCGAGCGTCGGGCTCCCGTGCTCGATTGGCAAACTCCCCTCGCGCAAGAAGCGCCTGGTCGAGTTCGGCCTCGAAGCCCACATCAAAACCTTCGAACTGATGCGGGGCGGCAAGCCCGCCGCCGAGGTGGTGCGTGAATACGAGGAATGGGTCGAACGCCGCGGCTTCCGGAAATACATGCTCTACGGGCCCTGCCACGGGATCGGCATGATGGAGGTCGAGCGCCCCTGGATGGAGTCCACGTCAACGTACACGCTGCAGGAGAACATGACGTTCCAGGTCGACACCTTTTTCCAGGACAAGGATTTTGGATTGCGCTGGGAGAACGGCGCCCGCATCACGAAGACGGGCGTCGAGAGGCTGTCCAAACAGTTTCAGCGGATCGTCGAGCTGTAAACGGCCTGGCCCGGGGTGTCCGGCAGCCAGGGCGGACCGCGTGACGCCACGAGAGCGTGTCCATCCATTGACCGTGTCAGAGTGCATGGCCTGAATCGCAGCGTCTGATCGGGGAGCGACACCGGAAAGGGGCCAACCCATATGTTGAGGTTCGAGCGTGCCCACATCGCGCCGCTGGCGGTACTGTTGTCGGCGCTGATTCCGTTCGCGGCATATTTCGGGTACCGCCGGAACTACGAGTTTCTTCTGTACGTGGCGGTGATCGTCTTTTTCATGGCGGTGATCGCGTTGACCAACGATCGTGTGCGGTACCCCCTGCCCATTCTGTGGGGTCTTGTAGCCTGGGCGGTGCTGCACCTCTGCGGGGGGGGGCATCCGGGTCGGCGACGGCGTGCTGTATGGCGTCATGCTGGCGCCGCTGTCTAAAACCCTTCCGATATTGCGGTACGACCAGTTCGTGCACATCGTCGGTTTTGGCGTGGCCACGCTCGTCATGTACCACCTGCTGCGCCCGCTGCTCCGCCCGGGGGTGCGACCGGGAACCGCGCTGTGTATCGTGGTGGCCATGGCAGGGCTGGGCGTCGGCGGGCTGAACGAGATCATCGAATTCATCGCGACCGTGCTGGTGCCCGAGACCGGCGTCGGCGGGTACCTCAACACCGCGCTCGACCTCGTCGCGGATCTTGTGGGAGCGGTGCTGGCGGTGGTCATCATCCGTCTGGGCTGGCTTTTTCCCCCGCCCTGACGCCTGCCGCGCGGGCGGACACGCCTACTCGAGAATGTCCTTGACGATGCGCGTGCCCTCAGGGGCGCCATCCGACACCCACAACTCTTCTCCATGCAGCCCATCGTCGAGGATAAAGTACATGAGATGACCGCTCTCCGTCAGGGCATGGAAGCAGGTTTTCACGGCCTCGGCGGTCGGGAACATATTCAGAATGGGCCCGGCATCCGAGAGGGTCAGCAGGCAGAGTTCGAGCTGCCCCGGTACTCCGCGTGTGGGATGCGGCGCAATGAGGAAAACCTTGCCGGTGCCGAATGCCGCGAGTTCCACGGGCGTCATGACGGGGTACGCGAATCCTCTCGGCTCGAGGGGACGCAACATCGCGGTGCCGCCCGCGGTACCGTCGCTTTCGTACAACACGCGGCCCTGCTGGAGAGTCTCCGCAATGAAGTAAAGCCGTTGGCCGACGGGTGTAAGGTGGGTCGGGCATGAACTCGCGGGCCCGCGAAAAATGTCCGCAACCAGGGTCGCGTCACGGAGCGCTGCGCCGGTCTTCCAGAGTTCCGTGCCGCATTCGGGGGTGTACGCGGCGAAGTACGTGACATCGCCCATTCTCGCCGGTTGGGTGAACGGCAGCTCGCGCCCGGGCGGAAACAGCGCGCACACGGTCGCGGCGGGTTCCCGCACGGTTTCCGGAGCGGCGCCCCCTCCCCCACCGCGCATCGCACCGGGCCCCTGTCCTGGCAGGGTCACGAGCTGCTCGAGCTGCGCGCCGCCGGGAGACGCGCTGAATAGCGAAACGGAATCCGAAGCGGTGGAGGCATGGGCGTAGACGGCATCCCGCCAGGCAAACACGCGGTTGAACAGAAGGTCATCGCCTGGGGCAGCGACGGGCAGCGGCACGGTGCCTTCCGGGGTCCCGTCGGACCTCCACACGCGGGTGCCCGCATCGTCACTGGCCAGAAAACAGATCGCTCCGGCGACAGCCACAAGTTGCCGCGGATTGGAGCTTGCCGGACCCGGCCACAGGTCGGCCACCGGCCGGGTATGTTCGGCGGTGCCGTCGGTCACCCACAGTTCCCGGCCCGTGGAAGGCTCGGCGGCCGAGAAGAACGCCCGGTCCCCCAGTACCGCGAAGGCGCTCGGCCCCGAGTCGGCGGGTCCGGCAACGATGTCGTTCACCAATACCGTTCCATCGGAGGTTCCGTCGGTCCGCCACAGCTCGGCGCCATGGCCGATGTCCCTCGCGCAAAACAGGAGGCCTCCCTGGAACGGCGTCAGGTGGCGCGGAGACGACGATAAGGCCTTCTCCGCCGGCGGGGCATAGATGTCGGCCACCAGGACCGGCCGGCCGGCCTGACCGGCGCTCATCCACAGCTCCTCGCCATGCTTGCCATCATTGCAGGTGAAAAACAGATCATCGCCAAAGACCGTAAGGTTATCCGGACCGGAACTTCCGGGTCCGGGAACAACATCCATGAGCACGGTCGCATCGCCCGGGGCGCCCGCGGTGTAAAAGACTTCTTCACCGAACGCCTGGGAGTCGCTGCAGAAGAAGACCTTGTCCTTGAAGCTCATAATGGACCACACGGCGCCGGAGCCGGAGACCGGGGCGAGCTCGGAGACCCGCCACGTTCCCGCGCCGGTTCCGTTGCTTCGCCACAATTCGATGCCGGACGCGCCATCGGTTGCCGCGAAGTAGACCGCGTCGCCGCACTGGGCAAAATAATGCGGATCGCTGCTTCCCTTTCCCGGGAGAATGTCTTTGACCAGGTACGTGCCCTCAAGGGAACCGTCCGTGACCCATAACTCCAGGCCGTGGTCCCCGTCATCGGCCTCAAAAAACACGCGCTCCCCGGTGGAGAAGAAGT
>Ga0255341_1006258_pt1 | contig 11250 bp, 5 predicted proteins | sample wastewater_treat_8_FD_192418 | JGI IMG/M metagenome (GOLD analysis project Ga0255341, IMG submission 192418) | Wastewater microbial communities from Lulu Island WWTP, Vancouver, Canada - plant12 | ecosystem: Engineered > WWTP > Wastewater > Unclassified | place: Canada: Vancouver, British... | reverse complement strand
AGCTTCGATGGTCTCCTGGTTGACGCGAAGCGGCAGCTTGACCAGCTTCGTGCCGTTGTTACCGTTGTGATTGCCTTGAGTTTTCATGGTTTGCCATATCCCTTCTCAGGACGGAGGCAAACCATATGGAGTTAACGCGCAGCGCTTTTCGCAATTGACCGCTCATTACGGAGTCCTCCGTCCTGTTGGCGGTCAGCTCGCTTCGGTAAAGCTGACGATTGGTTGTCTGTGCCTGTCACGTATCGACCGATGCATCCCCCGTGGCCACAAGAGAGACCCGACCGTTGACAGTCCCGCATTGTCCGTTTGGACTAATCAGATGAATTTGGGCTGGCATCCGATATCGGCAGCGATGCTTGAAGAGCAGACTTCTCCCGACACTGGCAGTCTATCAAACTTCAGAATTTCTATAAAATTGCCATGTTCAAAATATGGTGGAAAAGTATTGATTTAAATAACTTTAGCTTGTGATGTTCGATTTATGGTGGTATAATGGATAAAAGTACCCTGGAAGGAGGCTGGCGCTTGGGTAAACGCTTGTTCCAGAAGGTGTTCGTTTCCCCGGATCGCACACAGGCGCTTGGCCTTTCCCAGCTGCAAGTAGTCAGTGAACTGGATGAGGCTGACAAGAAGGAAACCACCTATCACACCGTACATTCATCGTATTTTACAAAGGACAAACCGACCTGCCCGGTTTGCGGCAAACAGAACACAACAGAGACTAAGATCATTCCCCGGAGCTTTAAGGACTTACTTCCCTCTGATGACGGAAAGGTACAGGTCATCGATCTCGTGTTTCATCAGCGATATTTCCGCTGTAAGGACTGCGAAAACCTTGTCTTCCACGAGAACATCGACTTCGCGGAAGAAGGCTGCAAATTCAGCAATCGATTATCTGACCTGATCGCTGAAGGAACATTGACCCGGACTTATGAACGCGTTTGTAAGGAATATGGAGTGCCCGCTTCTAAAGCGTCGGTAGGCATCATCATGCGGAGACGAATGCGTCTCCGGGTGGACATGCAACCACCAATAAAGCCGCCGGATGCGGTAATCATCTTTCTCGCTGAGTTCTTCAGTGATACCTATCCTATGGTGTTGGGGATCTATGGCAGAGATGTGCGCTTACTGGACATTCTCCCTTCGTCAAGCGTGATGGAGTATCGCTTGTTCTTCCAGCAGTTCGACTGCAAGGGCGTGAAACAGGTTTTTATCGATCCGGACGAGCAGCTGCACAGCGCAGTTGTTGAGATTTTCCCGCAGGCAGAGATCATGGTTTCAGAAGAGTTCATTCGAAGATGTGCTCGGGAAGCACTGCAGGATGTCATTAAAAAGGAAGGAAACCATTGCAACATCCATCGACGCTACGCCAAGTTGACCGCGCTGGAAAGCCATCTGACGCCTGGTGAACACCGGCGCGTTACAGACGGCATGAAAAAACTCCCCCGCATCCGTGCAGCGTACAATGCCTATCAGGATTTGCTGAGACGCATGGAAACCGGATGGACTATCCCACTGGTGAGAGAATGGCTGGATTCGCTTCCTGAATATGTCGCGGATGAAACTGAGGGAGGCAGAAATGTGATCCAATCGCTGACGGAATTCTCCCTGCTTGAGGATGTTCTGAACCTGTATGAAAGTCAGATTCAGGCTTATCTGAGCAGCGCAAGCAAGCCGCCGACCAGCATGGAGGCAGCTATCACAGGCATCCTGGATGCTATTAATTCTATGCCATATGGCATCTACGATGTGCTCCGGGCGCGAATGATGTCAAATGTAGATCAGGAACTGATTGAAGTGGACGGAAAAAAGTATCGCACTGGAGTGCGCATTGAAAAGCTTACCGAGAAGATGAATGAAATAGCCATGACAATCCGAAAAAAGAAGGAGCACGAAGAATATGGATACGACACAGAAGATTAATCAGGTCGGCATAAACATCCAGGAGAAGGCATCCGTCATCTGGAATGTTGCCAACAGCCTCTTTGGCGCTTACAAACCCCATGAGTATGGCTTGGTGATTCTTCCTATGGTCGTCATCAAGCGTTTCCATGATTGCTTACTGCCCACCCATGATAAAGTTGTGGCTATGTACAAGGGCATCCAGAATCTTGCGGTGAAGGAGCCGTTCCTTCTGAAAGCGTCCGGCTACAAGTTTTTCAACACCAGTGAGTACACTTTTGAAAAGCTGAAAGCCGACCCTGAGAATATCAAAGTGAATTTTGAAAACTTCTTGAATGGCTTCTCCGATAATGTGATGGATATACTGGCGAAGATGGACTTCTTCACTCAACTTGACCGCATGGCAAATGCTGGCCTGCTCTATCAGGTTATAACTGACTTTTGTACCGAAAAAGCCGATATGAGTCCAGAGAAGATTTCGGCAGTGGACATGGGCTATATCTTTGAAAACCTTGTCCAGCGCTTCTCTGAATCCTATAATGAGGAGGCCGGAGCTCACTTCACCAGTCGCGACATCATTTATTTGATGTGTGACCTGCTGACTGACCGTATGAACATGTCCGAACCTGGTCGTATTTACACAGTCTACGACATGGCTATGGGCACAAGCCAAATGCTTACCTGCATGGAAGAACGGCTTTCCGCACTGGATAAGGCCGCAAACTTGATCTGCTATGGTCAGGAGATCAACCCATTTACCTACGGCATCGCAAAAGCGGATATGCTGATTCGTGGTGGTGACCCTGAGAATATGCAGTTTGGTGATACGCTGAGCGATGATAAATTCAGCGATATGAGTTTTGATTTTGTCATTTCTAATCCACCTTTTGGCATTGACTGGAAGCGTGAGGCAGTTAAGGTGGAAGCAGAAAATAAGCTTGGCAATGGTGGGCGCTTTGCACCCGGACTTCCTCCCAAGAGCGACGGTCAGATGCTATTCCTTATGAATGGCATTGCCAAGCTGAAGGACAAAGGGCGTATGGCTATTATTCAAAACGGATCAAGTCTTGAAACTGGCGATGCAGGATCAGGACAAAGCGAGATTCGCAGATTCATTATTGAGAATGATTGGCTGGATGCAATTATTCAATTGCCAAACGATAGTTTTTACAATACTGGGATCGCTACTTATATTTGGATTGTGTCCAAGGAGAAAGCCCCAGGAAGACGTGAGCATGTTCAATTGATCGATGCCAGTAATTGTTTTGAGCCACGAAGAAAGAACATCGGCAATAAAAAAGTTGATATTACCAAAGATGCAAGAGAATTAATTGTTAGGGCTTACGGTGAATACTGCAACAGAACTTACGAAATGAATACAGCAGGAGGACATAGTCTTGTTGTAAAGTCAAAGATTCTCCCGTCAATTAGCTTGGGCTATAACAAAATTACTATAGAAAATCCGGTTTTAGATAATGATGGGAAGCCGCTTATAAAGAAAGGGAAAATACAAGCCGACGCGGCTCTAAGGGATACAGAAGATGTTCCCCTTGATGAAGACGTTGATGTCTATCTGGAAAGAGAAGTTCTGCCATTCAGCCCGGGTGCTTGGATAGATCACACAAAGGATAAAGTGGGTTATGTTATTCCGTTTACCAGAACATTTTATGAATATGAGATGATGGAACCCGCCGAAAGCATTGCCGCTCGAATCGAGCTGCACGAGAAGACCTTATCAGATAAACTTAGAGCTTTATTTGGGAGGGTTGAGTAATAATGAGAAAGTATGCATCGATGAGGGATTCTGGCATCTGCTGGATTGGGATGATTCCAAGCCACTGGCGATTCCTACGGATGAAGAATATTTTCAGAAATGTGTCCGAGAAAAACCACCCAGAAGCAGAAGTCCTATCATTGTATCGAGAATATGGAGTACTTCCTAAAAATTCTCGAGATGATAATCATAATGTCACATCTGAAGATACGGGATCATATAAGTTCGTAAGAATAAACGATCTTGTTATCAATAAGATGAAAGCGTGGCAGGGATCTCTTGCCATATCGAACTTCGAGGGAATTATTAGTCCGGCATATTATGTTTGCCATTTCATTAGAGACGATGTTTCAAAGCGTTACTATCATTATCTTTTGCGTTCAAAAAATTATGCACAGGAATTTGAGAAACTTTCAACAGGTATGCGGGTTGGTCAATGGGATCTTGGAATTGATGATTTTATGCGTATTCCAGCACTTGTACCTTTGTTGGAAGAACAAGAAGCAATTGCAAATTATTTGGATGAACAAGTCGCCTATATTGATACTGCTGTTGAAGAAGCACGAAATAGCATAGATGATTATAAAAAATGGAAGTTTTCCACTATCTTTGAAGCGGTAACTAAGGGTCTTGATCCTAATGTAAAAAAACGAGAGAGTGGGATCAAATGGATTGGTGAAATGCCAGCTGATTGGTCAGTACGCGTATTGTTTCAGTTGGTAACGCAGGTAAAAAATAAAAATAGCGATCTGGCTGAGCAAAACTTGCTTTCTTTGAGCTATGGGAAAATAAAGAGAAAAAATATCGAAACAACAGATGGATTGTTGCCTGCTTCATTCGATGGCTATAATGTCATCGAAGCTGACGATATTGTACTTCGTTTGACAGACTTACAGAATGATCACACAAGCTTACGTGTTGGACGAGCGACTGAAAGAGGCATAATTACTTCTGCTTATGTTACGATTAGGCCGATGGAAGGAGTTAACTCTGAATACCTATATTACGTTTTACATGCATTTGATCTAAAGAAAGGCCTATATGGAATGGGATCAGGTGTCAGACAGGGGTTGAACTATGATGAAGTGAAACTTATAAAGATTCCATTTGCTCCGAAAGAATTGCAAAATCAAATAGTGGCATATTTAAATGAACAATGCCAAAGAATAGATTCGGTTATTGAAGAAAAACAAGAATTGATCTCTGAGCTTGAATCATACAAGCATTCCTTAATATATGAAGCTGTCACAGGCAAGCGAAAGGTGGTGTAAGCTGTGCTCGAAAACGAGAAGCTCTTCGAGAGCAAGATCGAGGAATACCTGATCTCCCAAGAGGGCGGCTGGCAAAAGGCAGATGATTCCGGCTACTGCAATCATGACTATCGCGGTATGGCACTCGACATTGTTACCCTGACTGATTTCGTAAAGGCATCCCAGCCTATGGCATGGCGACGCTTTGAGCGCATGTGCACAATCGATCCTGTACGTCAATTCTATAAGGCGTTTGACAGCGCTGTGCAGCAGGTGGGTCTGGTGGATGTCCTTCGTCATGGTTTCAAGCATCGTGGCGTTCAGTTTACTGTGTGCTACTTCGCACCGGAATCCACATTGAACGATCTGGCAGTCGCCAATTATCAAAAAAATGTGTGTCAGTGCATCCGGCAGTGGCATTATTCTGAAACCACCACCAACACTGTGGATATGATGCTGGCCATCAATGGCATCCCGGTAGTGGCGATTGAACTCAAGAATCAGCTGACCGGGCAAAGTATCGATGATGCAAAGCGGCAGTGGATGTATGCTCGTGATCCGAAGGAGCCGTGCTTTGGCCAGAACAAACGAATCCTGGCCTACTTTGCTGTTGATCTGTACAATGCCGCCATGGCGACAAATATTAACCGGGACAAGACGATGTTCCTGCCCTTTAATCAGGGCAGCAATGGCGCGGGAAATGATGGCGGCGCAGGCAATCCACCCACGAAAGACGGCGACTATGTGACCAGTTATCTCTGGAAGGAAGTCTGGCAGAAGGATAAGCTGCTGGATATTATCCAGAAATTCATCAACGTCCAAAAAGAAGAAATTAAGACCAAGGACACTGATGGAAACCAACGGATGGAAACAAAGATGAAAGTCATCTTCCCCCGCTACCATCAGCTGGATGTAGTTCGCAAACTGGTCGCACATGTGCGGGATAATGGATCTGGGCACAATTACCTGATTCAACATAGCGCAGGCAGCGGTAAGTCCAATTCCATCGCATGGACGGCCTACCGCATGGCCAGCCTACATGATGCCAACAATGAGCCTATATTCACCAGTGTGATCATTGTTACTGATCGCCGGGTGCTGGATCAGCAGCTGCAGGCGACGGTTTCCAGCTTTGACCATACCCTTGGCACCGTCGTGACCATTGACGAAAAGAAGAGCAGCTGGGATCTGCGCAATGCTATCAATGATGGAAAGCGCATCATTGTTTCCACGCTGCAAAAGTTCCCGGTTATCTACGAACAGATCAACGATGTGTCGGGAAAGCGGTTTGCTATAATTGTCGATGAGGCGCACTCCAGCCAGACGGGTAAAAGTGCCCTGAAACTAAAAGAAGGCCTCGCCGATATGGGCGATGCCCTTAAGGAATATGCCGAAATCGAAGAGGCGGCTCAGGACGAGATTGACAGCAAGGACATTCTGGTTCAGGAAATGCTGTCCCAGGGACGGCATAAGAATCTGTCCTTCTTCGCATTTACTGCAACGCCTAAAGGAAAAACCCTGGAGATCTTCGGCGAGCCTTATCCGGATGGTTCTTTCCATCCCTTCCACATCTACTCTATGAAGCAGGCCATAGAGGAAGGCTTCATTTTGGATGTGCTGGCCAACTATGTAACCTATAAGATGTGTTATCAGATTGCCAGCAACACACCAGAAAACCCGGATGTTCCGACTTCCAAGGCTATCAAGACCATCAAGCGGTATGAGGAACTCCATCCGCACAATCTGGAGCAGAAGGCCGCGATCATTGTGGAGACCTTCCGCGATATCACCAAGAAGAAGATCGGCGGCAGAGGCAAAATGATGGTGGTTACCGCCTCCCGCCTGGCTGCAGTTCGCTACTATCACACCATCAAAAAGTACTTGCGGGATAACAACTATGACGATGTGGAGATCATGATTGCTTTCAGTGGGTCGCTAAAAGATCCGGATGACCCCAATAGTCCGGAATACACCGAGAGCAGCATGAACATCGACAGCAACGGTCATCCTGTCCGGGAAAGCCAGACTAAGGCTGTGTTCCATGAGGAAGGCGATGTTCTGATCGTTGCAGAAAAATATCAGACCGGGTTTGATGAGCCGCTGCTGCATACCATGATCGTCGACAAGGAACTGCGCGATGTGAAGGCGGTACAGACGCTCAGCCGCCTGAACAGGACTTACCCCGGCAAGGAAGACACGTATGTGCTTGACTTCGTCAATCCGGTTGAGCGCATCCGCGCTGCGTTTCAGCAGTTCTATCGTGAGACCAGCCTGGATGAGGAGATCAATTTCGACCTGATCTACACGACACAGCGCATTCTGCACGAATACGGCGTCTACACGACCGAGGACATTGAGAAGGTCACCAGCATCTATATCGATGAAGAGGTGCGAGCCTCCAACTCCACGCAGTCCAAGATCTCAAATGCACTGCTGCACGTTGCCGATAGATATAATCAACTTAGCCAGGATCAGCGTTACCAGTTCCGGCGCGAGGTGCGCAATCTGGTGAAATGGTATAACTACATCAGCCAGATCACCCGTATGTTTGATAAAGAGCTTCATAAGGAATACATCTTCTGCTCTTATCTGGCCAAACTGCTGCCGGGAGATCCTACTATCGACTTCAATCTGGATAACCGTGTCAAGCTGGAATACTATCAGCTCTCACAGACATTCAAGGGTGCAATCGAATTGGAGGACGAGTCCGGCTCATGGAAACCGACCAACCCGAAAAAAGCTGGTGCCAAGAAGGAAAAACTCAGTCCCCTTGAGGAAATCATCCAGCGAATCAATGAGGAATTCATGGGTGAATTCACGGATGCCGACCGCGTCATCGTAGAGGATTTGTACAACCGCATGAAGAAAGATGAAGATGTCCAAAAGGCTGCGCAGACGGATGATCAGCAGGTGTATCACCGCAGCGTATTCCCCGGCATCTTTGATGACACTGCCATGGAAGCCTACGCGCAGAATCAGGAAGCCTACATCCAGCTTTTCCAGGATGCAAAGAAGTACCATGCTGTGCAGGCGGCGCTGGCAGACAGACTGTACAAGGAACTTCATGGGAAGAGCCAAGAGTAGGAGGCAGAGTCATGAAGGGTTCAGAAGCACGACTCCTCGGATTTATGGAAGGCGCAGACAAGCGCTACATTATTCCGGTGTACCAGAGGAAGTACGACTGGAAAATCGAAAACTGCAATAAACTATACGAAGACCTGAAGAAGATCATTCGGAATAAGCGCAGCAGTCACTTCTTTGGGAGCATCGTTTCTCAGGTTGTGCCCGATGGCAGCAAAATCGAATACCACATCATTGATGGGCAGCAGAGATTGACAACAGTCACGCTCTTGCTGTTAGCCATGGGCAATCTTGTGAAAGAGGGACGTGTTCACACCGAGGAGGATGACCTGAACCAGCAGATCCTGCAGCGCTTTATCATCGCCCCCTGGGCAAAAAAAGATGATAAGATCAAGCTGAATCCTGTGCGCGGCGATCGCTCTGCTTTGGAAAAGTTGTTCGGCCCGGCAGAAGATTATGAGCGCGGGTCTAATCTGACCATCAACTACCAGTTCTTCTATGACCAGATTCTGAAAGAAGAGGTCACCATCGATGAGCTTTATGATGCCATTGGAAAATTAGAGATCATAAGCATCACACTCGACCATGGTGATGACCCACAGCTTATCTTTGAGAGCCTGAACTCAACTGGCCTTGCTCTCCAGGAAGGCGACAAAATACGTAACTACATCCTCATGGGGATGTCTCCCAAGGATCAGGAGCATTATTACGATGACTTCTGGACAAAGATTGAAAAAGCCACTGATAATGATGTCAGCGGGTTTGTTCGTGACTACCTGAGCATCAAAACGCTTGTCACACCGACGATTAATAATGTGTATCAAGCTTTCAAAAGGTACGCAGAGGAAGCGGAGCTTCCCGTTGAGAATTTGCTTTCTGATCTGCTGCGTTATGCACGGTACTATGAAAAGCTTCTCACCTGCAAAAGTGGCCTGAATAATAAGAGACTGGACGATTGTATCTATCGTTTGAAGCGTTTGGAAATCGTTGTCACGCGCCCGTTCTTCATGGAAGTGCTCCGGCTTAACCAGGACAAAAAGCTCTCTGTTGACGAAGTACTGAGGATCTTCGAAATCACAGAGAACTATCTATTCCGCAGGAACATCTGTGAAGTGCCGACGAATGCTTTGAACAAGATCTTCCTGAACCTGAATAAAGAAATCTACCGCTATGACAGCACCCCGTCCAATTATGTCGATAAATTCATCTATGCCCTGCTGTCTAAGCGGGAGAGCGGCAGATTCCCGGATGATGCTGAGTTTACTGAAGCACTGGAAACAAAAGCTGTTTACCAGATGCGTGGTAAATACAAGGCATACTTATTTGAACGGTTGGAAAATTTCGGTACGATTGAATCCAAGGATGTTTATACCCACCTGGATAATAGTGTGTACTCAATCGAGCACATCATGCCGCAGCACCTAACGCCCGCTTGGGTTGAGTCCCTCGGCCCAAATGCTGAAGAAATCCATGCGACCTGGCTTCATCGTCTTGCGAATCTGACCCTTACCGGCTACAACCCGAATCTGAGCAACAATCCCTTTGTCGATAAGAGGGATGCAGAAAACGGCGGATATAAAGCAAGCGGTTTGAGAATGAACCAGAAGATTGCTCAGAAGGACACTTGGGGCTTGCCTGAACTGGAGGAGCGGAATTCTGAACTTCTCGCATATGCGAAAAAGATCTGGTCTTACCCCATCACCACATTTGTTCCGGCTGAAAAAGAGTTCGATTCCTGCACACTGGATGATGAAAATGTTGATCTTACGGGCCGGGATATTGTGAAATACAGCTATCAGAATCTTGAACAGCCCGTTACGAGTTGGGCTGATATGCTGGAGCACATAATAAAATACATCCACCAGAAGGATAAATCCGTCCTTTCCAGCCTGGCATACAGTCAGAGCAGCAGCACCGATCTGGCGATTTATATCAGCACAAACCCAGATAATCTTCGGAGTGCATTCAAGGTTGATGAAGATATCTATTTTGAAAAGGGATCAAGCACGACCCTGAAAATGTCCGTTCTGCGTCGGTTGTTTGCTTTGTATGGCCTTGACCCGATGGATTTGGTGTTCTACCTGCGGGATGCCGAAAGTGATAAGGCGGCGGATGAAGGCCGCTATGAATTACGGAAAAGATACTGGACATATGCTCTGCCCATCATCCAGCAGGCGCATAGTCATCGTGGCTCCTTTAGCAATGTCACTCCCGGGACAAGCAACTGGTGTTCTGGCTACTTTGGTGTCGGCGGATTCAGCATCAGCTGTGTTGCTAACTACAACGAAGCATGGGTCGCCATCTGGATGAGCAGCAGTGATGCGGCAAAGAACAAGAGGGGGTTTGATCTGATTTACGCTCACAAGGATGAAATCGAACACGAAATTGAGAACTACGATCTATCCTGGGCGCGTGCAGATGAGCATAAAGCTTCCTGGATTGCCTATACGCTTAAAGGCGTCAGTATTACCAATGAATCTGACTGGCCGAGAATGGCAAAGTTCCAAGCAGAGTGGAGCGCCAAAATGGCGGACGCGATGATTCCCTACCTGTCTGAATTGGGGTCATCAGCGGAGATTAGTCCGGAAAAGGCTGAGAAAAACAAAGCGCTCTTACAAATCTCTACATTGGCTAAGGAATGGGCTGGAAGCAGGGCAGAAAAAGGGCTGGTGTCGATTGACTTTGATCGATGCAATCGGACGTATATCAGATTCCGTACGCCATTCATGGATAAACTCATCCCAGATGCTGATGGCACAAAGAGCGGTTGGAATACTACAAACCACTATTTCTATGAAATCGTAAATCGGACTGGAAATAGCACTTATATACAATTGGCTCTCAGTTCAAAGGAAATGCCCCAGGGGCAGCTTGAATTGAGTGATCGAATTAACGAAATCTATCCGTCAAAGTATGATAAGCAAGGGTGGCAGTGGAGAACGCCATTCAGAACGGAGACAACCCGGATGATTTCGGAGCCGTTGGTGAGGTCGATGTGCGCGATTTCGCCCTGCGAACCGTTCATGGTGTCCGGGAAAATGGTGTACCCCTGATTCAGGAGCTCGGTGACCTTCTGGGTGTACACGTTGCGGATGTCCTGCTTTTTCATGGTGTGTTCCTTTCCGGGCTCTCGGCCCTGTCGATTTGAAAGCTGTGGCTGGTGCGGGCTTACTTGGCCTCGCGGATTTCGAAGCGGGTCTTGCCGTGTGTCCAAGGGTTGCTCCGCTCCTCGATTTCGAAGCG
>Ga0255341_1006254_pt1 | contig 11255 bp, 3 predicted proteins | sample wastewater_treat_8_FD_192418 | JGI IMG/M metagenome (GOLD analysis project Ga0255341, IMG submission 192418) | Wastewater microbial communities from Lulu Island WWTP, Vancouver, Canada - plant12 | ecosystem: Engineered > WWTP > Wastewater > Unclassified | place: Canada: Vancouver, British... | reverse complement strand
TCCAGATCTGTTCGGCGAGCTTCAGGTACAGCTTCTGGCGCTCTTCAAGGTCCGCACGTTTGAACTCCGCGTGCGGACGGAAGGGCAGAGCGCTGGACTGGATGAATCGCCGGAAGCCGGGATTGTGCTCGTAGGTGTCTTCGTGCAGGCTCGCGGCCAGCAGGTTCTGGCCGCGGTAGTGCTTCAGCTTCCTTGCATACGTGAGGTCACCGATGCTCCGGTTGATGGAGCTCGGCAGCAGCACGAGGCAGCCCAGCAGGTCGCGGTCGCCCAGGAAGTCGCGCTCGTCCGGGTACTCGGCCCTGTGGCGCTCCGGGCGGCCGGCCCAGATGTGCTCGATGTCGTAGCCTTTGCGCCCGCGCATTGCGTAATCGCTGTAGCGGGACTGGCGGCCGGACTGCGTCTCGACGTATTCCGTCATGCGCGCGAGCAGCCGGTGCACGGCCGGCCCGTTCATCTTGTGCAGGCCGAAGGATTCGTAATGGGCGAAATCCTCCCGGTCTTCCTCGATGCGTTTCCGCAGGGCGGGGACAATCTCATCGAGGGTCTTTCCTCTGATCTCGCGCATTACGGTGAACATCGCGTACTGCATTGTCGAGTAGTCAATCGAGCGCCAGTTCCAGATGCGCCTGTGGATCAGGATGTCCAGAAACGCGGCCACGGTGCGCACCTTACGGAGGGACAGCGCCTCGTCCTCGTCCGGGCGAAGCGGCGCCAGCAGAACCGGGTACTGAAGCGTGAAGTTGTGCTGGGCGCAGTAATGCACCCGCTCCAGACCTTCCGTCAGCGACTCGCCGGCCCGGCGCAGGCGCTCGTACCGCATGGTGTAGAACACGAGGTCGGACTCGATGACCCGCGCGAAGCTGGCGGGGGCGGTCAGGCCGAGGGCGTCTTCGTGGTCGCGGACCCAGCGGTGGAACTCGGTGCCGATGAGGTCGAAGTCCTGGGGCCGCGCCCCGCTGGTGCGCTCGCGGATGCTTTCGGCGTGCTGGCTCCGGAGCCACGACTTGATGCCGTCGGCGTCCTCGTCCTTTCCGATCTCCCGGAGGGCTTCCATCCGGCGCTTCCAGGTCTGGCTCGCGCGGCTGCGGGTTTCCGGGTCGGTGATGTTGGCCAGCAGGTAGCCTTTGAGCATGTCGGCCGGCGTGAGCGACAGGCCGCGGTCGTTCATGGTCTCGAAGATCGTGTAGGCATCCTCGTCCGAGTAGGCCGTGATCTCGACCATGTGCACGTTCTCCAGAAGCCAGTCCACGAAGTACGGCAGTGCCTCGTCCCGAAGCTCATCGGGGAACACGTCCTCGATCTGCCCGTAGCGGGCCAGGATGTTCTCGATTGATTCGTCGGCGTGGTCCAGCAGGAACTCCTGCCCGCGGTAGACGGCGTCCATGCACGCGTTGCGCTCGGGCACATCGAGGTTGAACGACCGCGTGCCCATGCTCAGAGAGAAGATCAGCTCGGCCACCTGGCCCTTCTGGTCGTCGTCCTGCAGGTGGTGGCGCAGGTGGATGAGCAGCAGCGTGAGCGTCGTCAGGCGCTGCTGGCCGTCTATGATGAACTTGCGCCCGTTCTTGTCGCTGACGATGATGGAGCCGAGGAAGTAGTGGCTGTAGCCGGCGACCGCCCCCCGCTCATCGCCCGGCTGGTAGCTTTCCAGGAACTTGTCCACCAGGTCCTCCAGAAGCTCCGCGACCTGTTTCGGCTGCCACTTGTACTCGCGCTGGTAGTAGTCTATGGAGTACTTGCGGTTCGCGAGAAGCTCGCGCACGGTGCGGCCCTTGCCGTCAATCTCGCGGGATGGGTTCGTGCTGGTTGTCATGTTCAGAAAAGCGCTCCTGTCGGGTTGGGTTTTTGCGCGGCGGGCTTGCGGCCGCGTTTGCCTGCCGCGGCGGCGCCGGAGCGGACTTCTTCGGCGGCGCGCTGGGCGTTCAGCTCGAGCAGGCGGGCGAGCACCTCGTCGCGCACCTCGTCCGGCCAGCGGAAGCGCCAGGGCTTCTTTCTCCTGCCGCCGTCTTCTTCCTCGTCTTCGTAGTCGAGCAGGAACTCGCAGGCGGTGGGGATGTCCGTCCAGCCGTAGGCGTCCAGCACGGCCCGGTCCATGGCGGCGTGCAGTTCGCGCAGCTTCAGGATGTCCGGCGATTCCTCTTCCGGGTCGTGGAATCGGTTGTAGGTCTTCGTGAGGCCTTCGTTGTTGCGCACCATCAGCGCGGCGCGGAAGTCGTAATACTCCCTGCCCGCCGCCTCCAGATTTGGGTCGTTCTCCCAGCCTTCGGGAAACGGGAAGGTCTCGAAGCAATCGGAGGGGGTGTACGATGCGCCATCGCCGCGGGAACCACCGCAGAAACGGACCCAGCAATCATGGACACGGCACTGCAAGCCAGCAAAAGCCGCGTAGCTCGAAACGTCGAACACGATTAGCTTCTGCGAGTAGATCAGACCTGTTGGCAGAAAGGCAAACGACAGCCACGACGAAACCTTCGAAATCGCAAGGACCCGCTCTTTGCCGGCGATCTGACTGTAGAACTGGGGCCTGTGAGCCTGGTAAGCCCACCACCTCTGCTTGAGCGGACGGTTGACGGGTGTGTCCGGCAGTCGATCGCGCTCAGGTTTGACCTTGGCACGCACCAAGGCAACAAGTGGCTCATACGGCGCCAAGTCGCACTCGTGCCTGATGTCGCTGAGGTATATGGCGTGCCGGTGCGGCGTGCTTTGCGGCGTGTTAGCAACTTCACTCCCGCCTATGTAGGGGAACACCCGTGGAGCTAGGTTTGGGTGGGCCGTCAGAATGCTGTGAAGCAAGTGCCTGGGGTTTGCCCGTTCGTCCTCGTCGTCGAAAAGAAAGCCTTGGCCGTAGATCTGGGAGCCCGCCGACCAAACCCGGTCGAGTCCCATCAGGCGCCTCGGATCCTCATCGGGCCCGAGGTGTTTCAGAAAAGCCGAGATCCGTTGGCAAGGCTTGTCGTCCAGCAAGGGCGTCGAGTCGTGGCCCCCTTTGACCACGTGCACTATTGACACTATTACCGCAGCGCTTCCAGGCCAAGGCAAGCGCCGCTTGGCGGAGTAGATCACGCCGCCTTGCTGCAATATGGGCAGAAGGCCGCCATTGCGTGTGTCACCCACTGCGATTGAGTTGGTTGCGATGAGGCCAAACCTGCCGCCCTGCCGCAACAATTGAAACGCTCGACGAAAGAAGTAGGCAACGAGGTCACAGTAGTGTGAAGCAGGCGCGAAGGCTGTCGTTAGCCAGCGGAAGTACGGCGTGCCGTTTGCGCCGCTAATCAGTTGCCCTCCAAGGAACGGCGGATTCCCCACAAACACATCGAACCCCGGGTTCGCCCGCTCGAACACCTCCGGGAACTCCAGCTCCCAGTGGAACGGCGCCAGCGGCGGATCGGCATGCCGCCACTCCCGCAGCCGCTGCTGGTGCTCGTCCTCGCCCCCCGCGGCCACCTGAGATGCATACAGATTCCGGTTGGCCTTGCGCTGCCTCGGGTTCGCGCCATCGAAGAACGCCGCCACAACCAGGTCGCCGAACAGCCGCGCCCGCTCCAGCTCCTCCCCGGCGGCGTCCCAGAGGGCGGCGAGCTCGTCCTCGGGCGTGTCTTCGGCGGCGGCGCGGATGAGGTTGCGCAGCGCGGAGACCTGCTCCAGGCGCTCGCGGATGCGCATCGCCTCGAAGCCCTGCGTCATCCTGGGCGCGTCGTGCTCCCAGTGGAAGGCCTCGATCTGCCGCCGCGACAGCCCCACCAGCGAGTCGCCGTGGCGCAGGGCGTGATCCAGAAACGTGAAGGCGTGGTCGCGCGCCAGCGTGGCCAGCCACACGGACACCTTCGCCAGGTCCACCGCCACCGGGTTGCGGTCCACGCCGTAGAGGCAGCGCTGCGCGATCTGCCTGCGCGCGTAGATGACCTCGTCCTCGTCCGGCGGCACGTCCGGCGCATCGCCGTGGGCATGCCACGACTCGATGAGCGCGTCGCCGAGCTGCCGGCAGGTCTCCACCAGAAACGCCCCCGACCCCATGGCCGGGTCGCAGACGCAGAGGTCCAGAATCGCCTCCGGCTTCGGCGGAAGGCTGCCGCCGCCGCGCAGGCGCGCAAGGATCGGCTCCAGCGCCGTGCGCACAATCGGCTCGGTGAGCGAGCGCGGCGTGTAGTGCGAGCCGGAGCGGCGGCGCTCCTCGCTCGGCTGCAGCACGAGAGCGCCTTCGGGCACCAGGTCGGGGGTGGCGGCCACATCGGCCACGGGCGCCAGCGCCGCATGCAGGTCTTCAAGTGTGGACGCCGCGCCCAGCGCCGAGTTCACGGTCTCGCTCACCTTGCGGCCCGTCTGGTCGAAGAGCGCCTTCGCGCGTTTGCCCGGGTCTTCGGCAAGGAGCCGGGCCAGATCAACGGTGGTGGGCGCGCCGCCCTTCTTGCCGGACTTGATGGCCAGCGACGGCCCCGTGGCCGTCTCGAGCCGGAAGCCCATCATGGTTTCGTACACCGACCCGATCTCCTCCACGTCCAGCGCGCGGTACGAGATGCGGTTGCCGTCCAGCACCAGGAGGTTGTCGAGCAGCCTGAAGATGGTGCCGTCCGGCACAAGCGGCGCGTCGAAGACGGCTGCGCTCTCGTCGGCGCGGCCTTCCAGAAACGGGTAGCGGTCCGGGTCGAACAGCACGCCGTGCCTCTGCGGAAGCCGGAACGTGCCGCAGGCGGCGCCGTTGTGCACCAGGCGGAACAGCACCACAAGCTGCGCCCACGCGCCGTAGCGCTGGTCCATGGTGTCGGGGAAGAGCGCGGCGTCCTCGCGCAGGCGCTCGTACAGTCCGGCCAGCGAGTAGTATTTCAGGAACGTCTCGTCTCCGGGGAGCATGTCGCGCTCCTCGGCGTACAGAAGGAAGACGAGGCGCAGCACAACCGTCAGCAGCGCGTGGTACACCTCTCCGGGGCTTTCGGCCAGCGGCGCCTTCAGCAGTTCGGCGTGGCTGGCGTCGTGGGCGGCCTGGAATCCGCGCAGCAGCTCGTAGAGGCCGTGGAGCACCTGTTCCGCCAGGCGCTCGCTGACCTCGTTCTGGTACTTGCGGCTGCTTTCGAGGAGCGCCGGAAGGCGCTGGGAGGCCGGGCCGGTGAGCAGGCGCGACTGCCCGAGCAGCAGGCGCAGAGCCGCGGCGATGGGGCGCCCGGCGGTCTGCAGCATGTCGGCCACCTGAAAGTCGAGCCAGCCCGAGCTTTCGCCGTAGGGCGCGGAGATGAGCCTGAGGGCGCGTCCGTTGAAGAGCAGCCCCGCGGGGGTGCGGGTGTGGCGCAGCAGGCGCTCCATGCGCCCGTGGGCCGAGGCTTCGAGCCGCCCGTGGTCGCGCACGATGCGGTCGAAATCCTCCCCGGGCTCCAGTTCCCGCACCAGAAGCTGCCAGGGCGACGCCCCGTCCTTCGGGTGTTGATTCACCACGGCGAAGTGCGGCTCCAGCGTCTCGCCGTAGTCGGGCAGGGGCACCCGGAGTTCGTCGGGCACGGGGCGCTCGGGCGTGCCCGCGTAGCCCGCCTGCGCAAATGTCCAGCCGAGAACGCTCCGGGCGAAGACCTGGAAATCCGGGACCCAGGGCGCCGGGCCGCTTTCGCCAGGGAATGCTTTTTCTTCGGCGCACTCCCGCAGCAGGCGCTGGCCTTCGGCGTCGCGGCGGTTGAGTATGGCCCCGGCCGTCACCAGGGCGGGCGCCGAAACCACCAGGCCGGCCGGGCGGACGAAGCCGAGCCACTCGAGATGCGCCAGTGTGTCGTTGTCAATCTTCCGGGCTGCCATCAGTTGCTCTCCGGCCAGAGGTAAACCAGCCCCACCGGCTCAACACGCGTGGCGCGCACCTCGTAGAACTCGCGGATGCGCCGGGGCTCGTTCGTCAGGTCGCGCTTGAACTGCTCGATCCGCACGCGCCACGAGCGAATGTTCGCATCGAGCTGGCGCTTCTCCTGTTCGTCAAAGCCGAGCGTGAGCTGCTGGATGTCCGTCTCGTGCCTCTGGAGTTCTTCGTGCACGCGCTTGCTCTGGCGCTCGAGCGTGGCACGCAGGTCTTCGGCCTCCTTTTCGCCCCGCTTGCCCAGCATGGCCCTCGCGACCGCGGCGAGCTCTTCGGCGCGCGGCTGAAGCTGCGGCAGAAGCTCTTCGATGTCCCGCGCCGCCGCCGAGAGCAGCCTGGCCTGAATGGCCTCGGACGGCGCGCGCCGGCCGTTGGCGCCCAGCGACTCGTGAAGGAGGGCGATCGTCTTCGACTCCGCGTCGCGGCCATAGGCGGCCAGCGGGCCTTTCCGCAGGGTTGGTTCCAGCCACCGCGCCGTGAGCGGGATGATCTCTTCGTGAAGCCGCTCGGCCCCGCTGCCGTACAGCGACAGCCTCCCCAGCAGGATGACGCGGGGGACGGAGTCGGCGGACTGCGCCAGGCAGGCGCGCGAGAGGTCGTGGTGGATGAATCCCTGCGAACGGAAGCGCGACAGCAGGCGCTGCGCGACCCGCTGATCGAGATGCAGATGGACGGTGTCCTCGGTGAGCACGCCGGCGTCCTTGAAGACCACGGGGCGGATGGGCGCCTCGCGCCGCCAGTCGGCGATTTTCTGGGCGGTCTTGCGCGGCGAGCGCAGGGTGTCGAGCGTGCTGGTCCAGCTCGGGTCGGCCTGAGCGCGGCGGGCGAGCGGCGGGAAGGTCCAGACCGCTTGCCCCCGCTCGTCCTTGCCCTCCCGAAGCGGTTCGGCGCCGAGAATCTCGAGGGAGCAGGAGAGGGCGTCCCGGAAGGGTTCGGCGTCGAAGTCCACCCACTTGCGGGAATGCTCGAGAAGAGTGCGGCACTGCTCGATCTGCTGGTTCAGCTCGTCCTGGCGCGCCCTCGATTCTTCCAGTTCCTCCTCGGCGACGCGCTTGCGCTCCCGGTCCAGGTCCTCCTGCTCGATCTGGCTCGCAAGCTGCTCAGCATCGCGGCGGCGGATGCCCATCCGGAGCCTGCGCTCGATGCTGTCGTCTATGACCCTGGCGAGGCTGCCGAGCTCCTTGCGGATGGTCTCGGTCTTCTTCACCAGTACTTCGAGCACATGGTCTTCGGCGCGCTGCGGCAGCACGAAGTAGTGGCAGCGCACTTCGCCGGCCGGCTGCAGCTTGCGGTCTATGCGTCCGTTGCGCTGCTCGATGCGCCCCGGGTTCCAGGGGAGGTCGTAGTGGAACAGGTCGGTGCAGTGCGCCTGGAAGTTGAGCCCCTCGCGGGCGGCGTCGGTGGCGAGCAGGATGCGCAGCGGCTCTTTCGAGGGGCCGGTGTTGAACCGGCGCTGAATCTCCTTGCGGTTTGCGCCGCTCGTGAGGCCGTCAATCACCGCGATGCGCTCTTCCGGCTTGTCCGTCGCCTCGATCGCCTGCTCGAGCATCTGCCTCAGGTAGCGCTTGGTGCCCTCGCGGTTCTCGGTGAAGATGATGACGCGGCGGTCGAGCCACTGCGGGGGCGGGCCGCCGGGCTGCCTGCCGAAGCCGGGCAGGCCGGGGCAGAGGTTTTCGCGGATCCAGTCGAGCAGGTGCAGGAACTTCGCTTCCGGCAAATACCTGGCGCGTTCCGCCACCTGTTCCATCTGTTCGAGCAGAGTCTGTTCGCGCCGGGACAGCCCCGGCGCGGCTCCCGGCGGCGCGGCCGATTCGGCGGCCGCGGTCGCCTGTTCGATCTGCGCGGCCTCTTCGGCCTCGAGCTCTTCCTCCGTCCACTCCCCGCGCTCGTCGTCGGCATCCGGAGGCGCGTCCGTGAACTCGCCCGCCGCCTGGAGGGCCCCGGGGGCCGCTTTCTGCTCCTGCCTCCTGAGCGTTTCGCGATGCACCTTCAGGCTGCGCGCGAACGCCTCGATGGAGGACAGCAGACGCTGCTGCAGCCCCACCACAATGAGTCCCGCCGCGGCCTGCGTTCGGGCTGTCGCGCCGGTGAAGCGCTCTTCGCGGGCCGTCCTGTAATCGTCGAGCAGCTCCGAGAGCAGGAGTTCCGGGGCGTTGCCGGGCAGGCCGCCGATTTCGTGGCGCACGATGCATCGCCGGGGGAAACCGCCCTGCACCTCGCGGATGTCCTCTTTGAGCCTGCGGACCATCACGTCTTCGAGCGCCTTCTTTCCGCGCACCTTGACGCCGCGGGTGAAGCGGTAGGGGTCGAGCAGCTCGAGGAGGGTGGAGAAGCTGTTGGAGTGGCCGTTGTGCGGCGTGGCCGACAGAAACAGGCGGTGCTCGAAGCGCCCGCTGAGGTCGCGGATGGCGCGGGTGAGCTTCGTCTCGATGCCGTAGCGCGCCCCGGTGGCCGGCGCCGCGTGATGCGCTTCGTCCAGGATCAGCAGGCTTCCGGGCAGGAGCGGCCCGAGCCACTCCCGCAACGGGTCGGCGTAGGCCGCATCCACCAGCAGATTGTGCGACACCAGAAACCGGCTGTGAGTGCGCCAGGGGTTCACGCCGAAGCCGCGCTCGCGGCGCATCCGGGCCAGGTAGGCGCGGTCGAGGATCTCGAAGATCAGCCCGAAGCGCTCTTCGAGTTCGGCCTTCCACTGCTCGAGAACCGAGGGCGGGGTGGCGACCACGATGGACTTGACCTTCTTGCGCAGCAGAAGCTCGCGGGCGATCAGCCCCGCCTCGATCGTCTTGCCGAGGCCGGTGTCATCGGCGATGAACAGGTTGACGCGCGGCAGCCGGAGCGCTTTTCGCAGGGGCTCCATCTGGTAGGCGTCAATTTTGATGCCGGCGCGGAACGGGGCCTGGAAGAGCGCCGGGTCGGTGGCTGTGATGCAGTTCCACTGGAGCGTGTGAAGGAATGCGGCAAAGTGGCGCGGCGGGTCGAAGCCCTTCGCGGCGAGGTCTTTCCAGCCCTCCTCCTGCAGAATGGCGCGGTCGAGTTCGTAGTCCCAGTAAACGTCGAGCGCCTGCCCCTGCGCGTCATCGTCGGCGCAGGCGAGCCGCACGAGGCTGCTCGCCGCCCCGTTTGACGGCGGCACGACTTCCTCCACGAGCCATCGCCGCGAGCGAACCCTGACGAGTTCGCCCACTTCGGGGTTGCGCGTGGGTGTCCGCGGCGCAGTTTCCTGGCCGGCTGATGGCTTCAGGTCCATGAATACTCCTGGGCAACCTCCATGGGTGAGTTCACTTGCTGTTCTGAACTGCAGTTTCGCCTCCCGGCGCGAGATTCCTGCGCCGTGGGCACAATGGCCTGCGTTGACCTCCGTGCCGATGGCCTGCGTGCGGCGTCCGCTGCTGCTGTTCAGCCAATCCACAAGCCCCCCTCTGCTTGCCTGCCAGGCGGCCAGTGTCGTAAAATGGGCCAATCGCATCTGTACCACTGGGGGGCAACATGGAATTCGAAAAAGAACTGGACGTCTATCTCAGAGCCCGCAGCACGCTGATGTGTGTTGTTTCGTTTGAAGAAGAGCGTGTCATTGATTGCATCAAGAGCGTGTGCGAAGCATCTAAGCCGGCGCGCGCGCTCACTGTGTGGGACCATGCCGATTACGCCGCAACCATTGTGGGCGGCGGCGGAAGCGATTTCGGCAGCGTCAAGGATGCGCTCACAATCCTCGAGGCGATTGACAAGGCCAATGGCGACCGGGTCTTCGTCCTCAAGGACTTCCATCAGTGCTGGAAGGGGCAGGACAAGGTCGTCCGCAAGCTCCGCAATCTGGCGCGCAAGCTGAAGTTCACTAAGAAGACGATCATCATCACCATGCCCGCGTCGCAGATTCCCGAGGAGCTGCGCGACGACGTGCTGGTGCTCGAGTTCCCGTCGCCGGGCTTCGAGGACCTGTCGGAGATTCTGGAAGGGCTCGCGAAGACCCCCGGGCTGCGCGTGGACCTGACCCGCGAGGGCCGCGAGAAGGTCGTGCGCTCGGCGCTGGGGCTCTCGGCCAACCAGGCCCAGCGTGTCTTCGCGAAGGCGATTGTGTCGGACGGGGTTCTGGACGACCGCGACATCGGCCTCATCAATGCAGAGAAGAAGCAGATCATCCGCGCGTCGGGCGCTCTGGAGTTCTTCGCGCCGTCGGAGACCATAGACGACGTCGGCGGGCTGGAGGTGCTGAAGCAGTGGCTCCGGATGCGTGAGGAGGACTTCAGCCAGGCCGCCCGCGACTACGGCATCCCCGAGCCGAAGGGCCTTCTGCTGATCGGCATCCCCGGCACCGGCAAGTCGCTGACGGCCAAGATGATCGCCGGCCTCTGGCGCCTGCCGCTCATCCGGCTGGATGTGGGCGCGCTGTTCGGCGGGCTCGTGGGCCAGTCCGAGGAGAACACGCGCCGGGCGCTCCAGCTGGCGGAGACGGTCTCGCCCTGCCTGCTCTGGATTGACGAGATCGAGAAGGGGCTGGCCTACGGCGGCGGCGATTCCGGCACGTCGTCGCGCGTGTTCTCGAGCATCCTCACCTGGATGCAGGAGAAGGCGAAGCCGGTCTTCGTCGTGGCCACGGCCAACGATGTCGGCAGCCTGCCTCCGGAACTTCAGCGCCCCGGCCGCTTCGACCAGGCGTTCTTCCTCGACCTTCCGGCGGAGGTGGAGCGCAGGCAGATCTTCGAGGTGCACATCAGAAAGCGCAAGCGGCCGGTTGCCGATTACGGCCTGGATCGGCTGGCAAAAGCGTCGGCGGGCTATGTGGGCGCCGAGATCGAGCAGGCCGTCATTGACGCCATGCACATCGGCTATTACGACCCCAACAGCCGCAGGCGCGACTTCACCACCGAGGACATCCTGGAGGCTCTGAAGGGCCGCGTGCGGATGAGCGAGTCCCAGCGGGAGGCCATCGGAATCCTGCGGCAGTGGCTGAGCGACGGGCGGGCGCTGTCGGCATCGTTCCCCGAGGTGAAGCAGGCCCAGGCACAGATGGTGCCGCTGCTCGACCTCCCGAGCCGGAACTGAGATCCGTGGCGCTCTGGACCCCGGACAACTGGCTCGTCGAGAACGAGAAGGACGGCACGCTGCTGGTGCTGATTCCGGAAGGCGAGTTCCTTGCCGGCGGCCCGGGCGGAGACGAGGGCGGAGGCCCGTTCCCAGTGACGCTGCCGGCGTATTACCTCGCGCTGATGCCCGTGACGAACGCGCAGTACAAACGCTTCGTGGACGCAACCGGCCACAGTCCGCCGGACAAGGCCGACTATGGCCAGCCTGTCTGGTCGGGCCGCGAGTTTCCGGCGGAGAAGGCGGACCACCCGGTGGTGTGCGTGAACTGGAACGACGCGCAAGCCTACTGCGAGTGGGCGGGGCTGCGCCTTCCTTCGGAGCTGGAGTGGGAGAAAGGGGC
>Ga0255341_1006252_pt1 | contig 11261 bp, 10 predicted proteins | sample wastewater_treat_8_FD_192418 | JGI IMG/M metagenome (GOLD analysis project Ga0255341, IMG submission 192418) | Wastewater microbial communities from Lulu Island WWTP, Vancouver, Canada - plant12 | ecosystem: Engineered > WWTP > Wastewater > Unclassified | place: Canada: Vancouver, British... | reverse complement strand
TAATGCCCATCCAACAGTTTCGGGCTGATCTTCACGTTCATACTGTCCTTTCGCCTTGCGCGGAAGTGGAGATGATACCGCCCCTGATTGTTGAATCAGCCCTCGATTTAGGTATAAATCTCATAGCCATCACTGATCACAACTCAACTGCGAATATCCGCGCGGTTCAAAAAGCGGCTGAGCACTCTTCACTTACCGTCCTGCCAGGAATGGAGCTGCAAACCAAAGAGGATGTTCATTCTTTGTGCCTGTTTGACACCTTACAGCAAGCAGAAGAACTCCAGCAAATTGTTAACCACAAACTACCTCGCATCAAGAACAACGCTGATCTTTTTGGCGCGCAATTTATTGTGGATGAAAATGGGGAATATCTCGGCAGCGAAGACCAGCTTCTTATTACCTCCTCTTCCTTGTCCTTGAATGAAGCCTTAGCGATTGTTACTTCTCTTGGTGGGCTTTTTATTCCGGCTCACATTAACCGCAAGACTTTCGGGTTAATTGAGAGTCTTGGTTTTCTCCCCCCAGACCTGCCCGTCCTCGCGGTAGAAATTTCCCGTCACATGACCCCTCAACAAGCGCGAATAGAAATTCCAAGTGTTTCTCGGTCACCAATCATTCAGAATGGTGACGTTCACCGTCTGAACGAATTTCTAGGCAGCCTTATCCTGGAGATTGAAAAGCCGACCATTGCCGAAATCTCTCTTGCCTTACAAAGCAAATCTGGCAGAAGTTACAAAATATCACCCAGTTAAATTGAATTGTCAAGTAAAATAAATGGGTATCCATTGCTTAATAAAAATCAGAAAACTTGCGTTTAGATTGGTGACATTTGTAAATTGTGAAGAAAACTGGTTGCGAGTAAACTATCACCGTGGATTAAGTAGAATTACCAAAATTTTTCGCTCCGGAGAAATGAATGCCATCCCCTGTCAAAAACCGAACCTATGATAAAAACGAACCATTGGGTGATGAGGCCAAGAAAGCTGTCATTGATGCCATCATCGACCAGCATAAAGATGTTCCTGGCGCGACAATGGTCGTTTTGAACGAGTTACAGTCTACTATTGGCTTCGTGAGTGAGCCCATGCAGGAATACGTCGCCTCACGCTTGCGCGTCCCCTTCTCTCGTGTGCATGGCGTGGTTTCTTTCTACTCTTTTTTCACGACAACCCCTCGAGGGAAACACACGGTCAAATTTTGCATGGGAACTGCCTGCTATGTCGGCGGCACGCCGATGTTAATTGAAAAAACCAAGCAGTTGTTAGGCGTCGAACCCGGTCAGACTACCGCAGATGGCAACCTCACTTTTGAAGTTTGTCGTTGTGTTGGCGCCTGTTCACAAGCGCCTGTAATTGTTGTCGACGAGGATGTCTTGGGACGGGTCAAACCTAACAAACTCCCTCAAATCTTGAAGCCCATTATGGAAGAGAAAGAATAAATTTTGAGAGAACTTTCGCTTCACCTGTTAGACATTGCAGAAAACAGCATCTCAGCTGGCGCATCGCGCATAGAAATAGTTTTAAGCGAAGATAGCGCCCTGGATCTTTTACAGATGAGCATAATTGACAACGGTAAAGGCATGAGCAAAGAAATGATTGCTCAGGTAACAGACCCATTCATTACCAGCCGGACCACCAGGAAGGTCGGTCTTGGTATTCCATTGCTCAAAGCGGCTGCTGAAGACTGTAATGGCTCGTTGAATATCACTTCTGAACCCGGAATCGGCACTGAATTAACAGTCAAATTCCAGCGGAGTCATATCGATCGCATGCCTATCGGTGATCTCGTCTCTACCATCATCAACCTGATCATTTGCAATCCATTGATTCACTGGATTTTCTCTTATCATTACAACGAAAAGAACGCAATTTTTGACGATGAGCCAGTCAAGCAGGCTCTCGGCGACTTTCCTCTCACCGAACCAGAAATATTAACCTGCATCAGAAGTATGGTCGAAGAAACCATACAAGAAGTGAACCCACATTTCTCTCAGGATATTGTAACAATTTACAACCAGCCCTTAAGGAGATAAAAATGCCAGGTATAAAAAGCTTAGAAGATCTAAAAAAAGCACGCGAGGAAGCACTCAAAAAGCGTGAACTTAAAGCGGCTTCAGGTACCGCTCAAGTGATCGTAGGTATGGGTACCTGCGGAATTGCCGCGGGTGCGCGTGATGCGATGAAAGCCATACTTGAAACCATTGAAACGGATGCCATTAGCGGCGTGATTGTCACTCAAACCGGTTGTATCGGCTTGTGTGAAAAAGAACCCATTGTTCAGGTGGTTATTGGTGAACAACCCAAAGTAACCTATGGAAAGGTTACTCCTGAAGTTGCCCGCCGAATTATGAAAGAACACGTTACAGGCGGCAAGGTTGTCGAGAGCAATAAAATCAACCTTTAATCATCATTATTTTTCTCAAAGGCCAACCTATGAAGTTCTATCGTTCTCATGTTTTAGTGTGTGTTGATCCAGAATGTCTTAAAAAAGGCGCCCATGAGGTGATGGATGCCCTGCAAGACGAACTTGTTGCCCAGGGTTTGATCGAAGAAGTGCAGGTGCTCGAAACCTCTCGCATTGGCGGTTGCGATCAAGGGCCTGAATTAATGGTTTACCCAGAAGGCGTTCATTATTCCAATTTAACTGCTGATGATATCGCCTTCCTGGTCGAAGAACATTTCCTCAAAGGTCGTATTGCTCAGAAGTTCGTAACGGAAGAAAAAGCGTTCGCGGATGAAGAATTAAGCGCGCCTACCGCAAAAGAAATTCGTGTCGTTCTGCGAAATTGCGGCAAAATTGACCCTGAAAATATCGAAGATTACATCGCGGAAGATGGTTACCAGGCGCTGGGTAAGGTGCTATTTGAATCCACTCCCGAGCAGGTCATTGATGAAGTATTAAAATCTGGGCTCAGGGGGCGCGGTGGAGCGGGTTTTCCCACTGGAAAGAAATGGCAATTCGCTCGCGCCAGCCAGGGCTCGCCTAAGTATGTGATCTGCAACGCTGATGAAGGTGACCCAGGCGCCTTTATGAACCGCCGCGTTTTGGAAGGTGATCCACATTCAGTTATTGAAGGAATGATCATCGCAGCTTACGCAATAGGCGCTAATCAGGGCTACATTTATTGCCGGGCTGAATATCCCATTGCGGTTAAAACGTTGCGCATTGCCATCGACCAGGCCCGAAACCTGGGGCTGTTGGGGAAAAACATTTTGGGCAGCGATTTTAGCTTCGATTTGGAAGTGCGTATGGGCGCAGGCGCATTTGTTTGCGGAGAAGAAACCGCGTTAATGGCTTCCATCGAAGGGCAACGTGGAGAACCCAGACCTCGACCCCCATTCCCCGCTGTGAAAGGTCTCTTCGCCAAGCCATCCAACATCAATAACGTTGAAACCTACGCCAATATACCTCAAATCATTTTCCGTGGCGCAGAATGGTTTGCCGGCATGGGCACAGAGAAATCCAAAGGGACAAAAACTTTTGCCCTCGCAGGTGATGTTCAACATACTGGTTTGATCGAAATCCCATTTGGTCTCACCCTGCGTGAAATCGTCTATGATGTAGGTGGCGGCATAAAAGATGGCAAGAAATTCAAAGCCATCCAGACTGGCGGACCAATGGGAGGGTGCCTTCCGGAGTCTTACCTGGACCTGCCAGTAGATTATGAAGCCCTTACTCAAGCGGGATCGATGATGGGCTCTGGCGGTTTGGTGATCATGGATGAAGACACCTGCATGGTGGATATCGCGCGTTTCTTCATGGATTTCACGCAAGACGAATCATGCGGTAAATGCACTCCTTGTCGGGTTGGCACGCGCAGAATTCTCGAAATTTTAGAACGAATTTGCGCTGGTAAAGGTCAACCAGAAGATTTAGACACCCTTGAATACCTGTGCGCACAAATCAAAGAAGACTCGCTTTGCGGGTTAGGACAGGGAGCTCCAACCCCGGTCATCAGTACTCTAAAACACTTCCGAAAGGAATACGAAGCCCACATTTTAGAGAAACGCTGCCCCGCCAAGGTTTGCAAACCTTTGATCCGTTACGAGATCATCGATGGAATTTGCACGGGCTGTACTGTCTGTGCCAGGAATTGCCCGGTAAATGCCATCTCCGGCGAACGCCGCACTACCCACGTGATCGACCCAGATGTTTGCATCCGTTGTGGCATTTGTATGCAGGTGTGTAATTTCAATGCGATCGTCATTAACTGATACTTCACCCATACTCTGAATGACCAGGAGGAAGTAAATGCAAGGAAATGATAAAGATGGCGCGTTGGTGAAAGAAGCTGTACATGCGGCTGTTGAACATTTTGGAAGCAGCCAGGATGAATTAATCCCAATTCTAAATGAGATCAACCGTACCATCGGGTACATACCCGGGGAGGCTTTTGATGAACTTAGCAGCCTGCTGCGGGTTCCGCGAAGCCAGTTGTTCTCAGTTGCCAGCTTCTACCGTATGCTTTCCACCAAACCCAGGGGAAAACATGTAATCCAATTTTGCGAAAGCGCTCCATGCCATGTGGTCGGCGGGAGAGAAGTCTGGCAGGCCATTAAGGATTTCCTCAAGATAGAAGAAGATGAAACTACTCCTGATGGCCATTGGACCCTGGTAACTACCAGCTGTCTCGGTCTTTGCTCTGTCGGACCAGTAATGGTCGTTGATGATGACATCTACGGCAATGTTGATCCTGCTCAAGTAGCCAATATACTTGAGAAGTATCGCTGATTAAGGAGAGACCTATGAAAGCATATAGATCAATGGTACTGGTCTCCAGTGATCCCGCGAGTATTGAACAGGGAGCCAATGAGGTCTACCAGGCACTGCAGTCAGAAATCAATGCTTATGGTTTGGAGAATGAAATTTCTTTGACCATGGTAGGCGACGTTGGTCGCCATGATGCGGTCCCTCTGGTGATCGTTTATCCAGAAGCGGTCATTTACGGTCCGGTAACCAAAGAAAATGTTCATCACCTGGTCGAAGAGCATCTCTATAAAGGCCGCATCGCCTCTACATTGCAGGCGCCCATCAAAGAATTGTCAGGGAAAATCGCCTGGTTGAATACCCGTAAAGGCACCCTCCCAGCTGAACAACGCATTGTACTGGAGCGGGCTGGTATCATCGACCCGGAATCGATTGACGATTACATCATCCATGACGGTTATCAGGCATTGGCGAAGGCGCTCACAGAAATGTCGCCAGAGGAGATCTTCTCCACATTAGAGAAGTCTGGTTTGCGTGGTCGAGGCGGCGCGGGTTTTCCGACAGGTACCAAATGGCGGTTTGTTTACAAGTCCAAATCGAGTAAAAAATACGTCATCTGTAACGCTGACGAAAGTGAACCCGGAACCTTTAAAGACCGCCTGATTCTTGAAGGAGACCCACACTCGATCATTGAGGCACTGACAATTGCGGCTTACGCGGTTGGTGCTGATGAAGGATACCTTTACATTCGTGGAGAATACACAATTGCGCAGCAAAGAATGAAGAAGGCGATCCAACAGGCTGAAGAGATGGGCTTTTTGGGAGAAAACATTTTCAGTACTGATTTCAAATTCAAGCTTCATGTGCACAGTGGTGCTGGTGCGTACATCTGTGGTGAAGAAACCGCGTTGATCGAATCGATTGAAGGCAAGAGAGGTGAACCGCGCGCGCGCCCTCCATACCCCACCACAAATGGCTTATGGGGCAAACCCACCCTGGTGAACAATGTTGAAACGCTCGCCAACGTTCCCCCCATTATCCGTCATGGAGCGGACTGGTATCGAAGTTTTGGTCCTCCCAGCAGCCCCGGCACCAAAGTCTACACCATTATGGGGAATGTCAACCAGACCGGCCTCATCGAGGTTCCCATGGGGATCACTCTGCGTGAAGTGCTTGCCATTTATGCCAAAGGCATGAAAAATGGCAAGCCTTTCAAATTGGCCCAAACAGGTGGCTCATCAGGGTCTATCATTCCTGCCGCCCTCCAAGACACTCCCATGGATTTCGATTCATTCGCCAAGGCTGGCGTGGCCCTCGGCTCCGGCGCATTGTTGGTTTGCGATGAAGAAACCTGTGTTGTTGACCTGGCTCGTGTATTACTCAACTTTTTCCGCAAAGAGTCTTGTGGGAAATGCAACCCTTGCCGCATTGGAAACCAACGGGCTTATGAGATTCTCACCAATATTGCCGAAGGAACAGGTTCAATGCAAGATCTGGATGATCTTATGCTCTTAAGTGAAAACCTGTACCAGTTATCCAACTGCGGGCTCGGTCAGACAGCCGGAACACCAATTCGTGATATTTTGACTCATTTCCGGGCTGAAGTTGAGGCCCATGTACGGTTAAAAGTTTGCCCAACGGGAATATGCCCGATGAGCGGAAAACGAATCTAGAATAATTAACAGGAGATATTGGATTATGGTCACTGTTACTATCGATGGAAAAGCGCTTGAAGTTCCCGAAGGGATCACAGTTTTACGTGCAGCGCAGAGCGCAGGGATTGAGATTCCCACACTTTGCGATCACCCTCATCTCACGCCTTACGGCGGTTGTAGGTTATGCCTGGTTGAGGTGGAAGGCTATCGCACACTACAGCCATCCTGTACCCTTCCAGTCAACAATAATATGGTCATTAAAACGAATACCAAAAAGGTGCTTGATGCCCGCAAATTCGTGTTGACCTTGATCTTTAGTGAACGCAACCACTTCTGCCCTTACTGCCAGGTCAGCGGTGGAGATTGCGAGTTGCAGAACGCCGCCTATCATGAGGGTATGACGCACTGGCCGTTGCAGCCCAACTGGCAGCCGTACCCTGTAGACTCCTCTCATCCGTATATCATTATTGATAACAATCGTTGTATTCTTTGCAGACGCTGTGTACGAGCCTGCGACGAATTGATCGGTAACTTCACCCTTGGCTTCGAAGAAAGAGGAGCGCGCAGTATTCTCGTGGCAGATACCGGTGTTCCTTTTGGAGAGAGTACCTGTGTTTCTTGCGGCTCTTGTATTCAGGTCTGCCCTACAGGCGCAATGATCGATCGTTGGAGCTCCTATCTCGGGCATGAAGTTAAGTTCGATTCGACTAAAACCATCTGTGTGGCTTGCTCGATTGGTTGCGGTATCGAGGTATTCTCTCGAGACAATAACCTGGTAAGAATTGATGGCGATTGGGACAAGCCCATTAGCAGCGGCGTCCTTTGCGATCTTGGTCGTTTTAAACCAATGGTAGAAAAATGTGACAGAATCTTTACGCCAATGGTGCGCAAGAACGGAACCCTTAAAGCCGCTACCTGGGAAGACGCTCTGTCAGCTGCGGCTTCAGGGCTAAAGAGTGCGAAACCTAAGATCGCGGCGCTCATCTCAACCCGGCAACCGGTCGAATCGCTGCACCTTTTCAAGCAACTTTTCGCTGATAAGTTATCTGCCGAACTGGTAACTACGCTTGAAGAGGGTGCGAAAACTGCCTTGCTTGCTTCTTCTGCTGATGAATTAGGGAAGCCTTTTGAAAGTAAACTGGAAGAATTAAAAAGCAGCGACGCTGTTTTGGTTGTCGCCGATGACTTGGTGTTAGAACATCAGGTTGCGGGTTTCTTCATCAAGCGCAATCTTCCCAAGGGCACCAGCCTGGTTGTAGTGGATGCGGTAACAAATAAACTTGGCAAACTGGCAAATAAAAACCTTAATCCTTCCTCTGGAAGCTTTGAGGATGTCTTTGTCGGTCTGTCTTCTGCGGTGGCCAAGTTGGGTCTTGCAAATTCAAAGAAAAACATTTCAGCCGAAGCACTTGCGAAAGCCGCCGCTGCCACCGGCTTGGCTACAGAAGATTTTCTGGACGCCGCTTTCTTGCTTGCTTCAGCCACCAATCCGGTGATCGTCTATGCCAGTAAAGCGTTCTCATCTGCTCTGCGCGATTTCGCTTCTTTAATCAATGCAAAATTGGTCAGTCTTAAAGGCGAAGCGAACAGCCTGGCGGCTTCTCAACTTCATCTGGATAAACCTTTCCGCCCTGCTGGAGTTAACGCGGTTTATGTCGCCCTGGGAGATGATGAAATCACGCAAAAAATGGCCAAAGAAATCGAAAAAATCCCCTTCAAGGTGGTTCAGGCGACCTACGCTTCCGCTTTGACCGCTGGCGCGGATGTACTGTTCCCCTCGACCAACTGGTTAGAGCAAACGGGGCATTACATCAGCGCTGATGGTCATGTTCAAGAAGCCCTTCAGTCCTTAAAACCTGCTGAAGATGTGCTCTCCGTTCGTGAAACTTTAATCAAACTCGCCGAACGGCTTGGCTTTTCGTTAGATGAAAACTGGAGCAAGGACGTTCATTCCCGTGTAGCTCCTGTTCTCATAGAAAAATAGACAGGTATCCTTATAAAGATCAAGGAGAACAAATGACTAAACCAAAAATCTCTTCAGATTGGATGGCGGGATGCGCTGGTTGTCACATGTCCTTATTGGATATGGATGAACGCATCGCGCTGGTGGCAGAACTAGCCGAACTCAGGTCTACGCCCATCACCGATTTAAAACATCCCGATGAATCCGGTGTTGATGTAGGTATCCTTGAAGGTGGTATTAACAATACGTCAAATGAGGAAGTTGCTCGGCAAATGCGTTCGCGCTGTAAAATATTGGTTGCCCTGGGAGATTGCGCGGTTTTTGGTGGTGTTCCGGCAATGCGCAATTTCTTCACCCTTGAAGAAACCCTCCGTCGCGCCTATGTTGAAACAGAGAGCACCGATGAAAGCGGAAAAATACCCAACGACCCTGAACTGGCTGTTCCAACAAAAGTTCGTGCGGTAAGCGAGGTCGTACCGGTGGACGTGTTTGTTCCGGGGTGCCCTCCAGACGCGGATACGATTTTCTATGTGCTCAGCGAGCTGGCGCAGGGACGCACGCCTGACCTTAAAGGTGATAAGCTTTCTTGGTATTAATGACAGGAGAATGAGAATGGTCGCACAAAAAATTACGATTGAACCCGTGACCAGGATTGAAGGCCATGCCAAGGTCACAATCCGTATGAAAGAAGATGGAACTGTAGACCATGCTTATATGCATGTCAATGAGTTCCGTGGTTTTGAAAAATTCTGCGAAGGCCGCATGGTCTTTGAAATGCCTTTGATCACACCAAGAATTTGCGGAATCTGCCCGGTCAGCCATCACCTCGCTTCCGCGAAAGCTGGGGATGATGCGTTCGGGGCTCCTCCACCGCGCCCGGCGTCGCTCTTGCGTGAATTGATGCATATGGGACAGGTCGTTCAAAGCCATGGCATGCACTTCTTTGAATTGGCTGGGCCGGACCTGATCTTAGGTTTTGACGCCGACCCCGCTGTGCGCAATGCGATTGGCTTGCTGCAGGCAAACCCCGAACTAACCGTCAGAGCCGTGAATCTGCGTAAATGGGGGCAAGAAATCATCGCCATCCTGGGTGGACGGCGCATTCACCCGTCCTTCGCTGTACCTGGTGGCGTCAATAAAGCCTTGTCCAAAGAAGATCGCGAGAAAATTCTTTCCGGTTACGATGAATCCATCAAGACCATTCAAACCGGCATCGCCATTTATGCGGATTGGGTCGAGAAAAACCTAGAAGTCATTAATCATTTTGGTGTCTTCAAGACTGGTTATTTTGGGCTGGTCAAGCCTGGAAATACACATGAATTATATGACGGTGAAATTCGCCTGGTTTCTTCAGATGGCAAAGAACTGGAAAAGTTTGACCCTCACCACTACCTTGATTACATCGCCGAGCATGTTGAAAACTGGTCTTACCTTAAGTTCCCCTATTACAAAAAGTTAGGCTATCCGGGCGGTGTGTACCGGGTTGGACCGTTAGGGCGTTGTAACGCTTCCGACCGAATGGCTACTCCTCTGGCTGACGCAGAACTGAAAAAATTTAAGGCTCTTAATGGCGGCAAGCCAGTTGAAAACACATTGCACTATCACACCGCCCGCCTGATAGAGACTTTGTACGCGGCGGAAAATGTGAAAGTTTTACTCGATGATCCTGATATTCTCAGTAAACAAATCCTGAATACCTGCCGAGACCCGAAGCCACAGGGGATTGGCGTGATTGAAGCGCCGCGCGGCACCCTGATCCATCATTATTGGGTCAAGGAAACTGGTCAGATTGAAAAAGTCAATCTCATCGTATCAACCGGACATAACAACTGGTCTATGTGCAAAGCTGTGGATAGTGTCGCAAAAACCTATATTACCGGACCGGAGATACACGAAGGACTGTTAAACCGGGTTGAAGCCGCCATCCGCGCCCACGACCCCTGTCTCTCCTGTTCAACTCACGCGATTGGTCAAATGCCGATGGTCGTGGAGATGTTTGACCCATCAGGCAATTTGATTCAAACAGTGACTCGCGGATAGACATGCGCAGCTGATTGATTTCGGGCGATGCCGTTTGAATAGAATGGCATCGCCTTTCTTAATACAAAAAGATATGGCTACCTTATTTTTCGGCTTTGGCAATAAAGACAGACAGGATGACGGAGTTGCCTGGCACGTGCTAAACGGATTAAGTGTTGCATTAGGGAATCCAGCAACAGCCGAAATTGCGGAAGATTTTGCTCAAACCTCAGAGCCCGCGTTGGTTTTTCAACTGCAATTGATGCCTGAACAGAGCGAATTTATCGCCGCATACGATCGCATTTGTTTCATCGACGCTCATACAGGGGCTTTTCCTGAAGACATTCGCTGCCAGCCGGTTGTGCAGCACTATCAACGGTCTCCTTTAACGCACCACCTCTCTCCCGAGTCGCTCCTTTCAATAACCAATACCATCTATAAAAAAAGTCCCGAGGCTATTTTATTGTCCATCCGAGGTTATAAATTCGGTTTTACCCAAACCCTGTCCGATCAAACCCAACGCCTGGTTCCACAGGCTGTGGATATTCTCCTTGATTGGCTCAATCAGAAATCCAGCGCTTGAAAGAGGTTCTATGTTGACTCCTGACGTCCATTCACCTGTCTCACCCCCTCAAATGCTAAAGAAAGTGCTCGAAATTGGCATATCTAAAGCCAGGCTGAGGATCTTGCCGCTTTTTTTGCTGGCAGTTCTGGCAGGTATGTATATCGCTTTTGGAGGGGTATTCTCAACGATTATCAGCACAGGCATGGTTGGATCCGTCCCTTATGGAGTTATGAAAACGCTGCAGGGGCTGGTTTTCTCCTTAGGGTTGGTCCTGGTGGTGGTAGCCGGCGCAGAATTATTTACCGGAAACATGTTGATGGTAGTGGCACTGGCAAACCAAAAGATTACTTTT
>Ga0255341_1006245_pt1 | contig 11269 bp, 8 predicted proteins | sample wastewater_treat_8_FD_192418 | JGI IMG/M metagenome (GOLD analysis project Ga0255341, IMG submission 192418) | Wastewater microbial communities from Lulu Island WWTP, Vancouver, Canada - plant12 | ecosystem: Engineered > WWTP > Wastewater > Unclassified | place: Canada: Vancouver, British... | reverse complement strand
GCCGTTATCACAAGTTTATATTTTCCCATCTCGGGCATTGGGTTCTCATTATTGATCGCATTTTTAGTGCATCCGGCAATAATAAAGAGTGCTGATGCTAGCCATAGAAAACATTTATTTCTCATATGTTTGTTCTTTAATACGCGCATAATTTGTTTCAAAGTACAGATTTAGTTACACATTTTCTTACCAATCTTCACCACCAAAATTAGCAGGTGCATTACCCATGTCGGGACTTGGCTGAAGGATGTTTTGGGTCAGTTCGATTTCGACAATTTCGATGTCGGGCGCGGTATATTGTTCCGCCGATTTGTATTCTTTTTTGTTCATACTCGATTTAAATTATCTGCTATCCCACAAGTTAGTCATTTTTTTATTTAAATAACAATTTTGAGGGTATCAATAGTTTAAATAATGGAGATAACAGTTAAATGTCATTATAATGAAATATGGAGTCCTGAATTCAGAACTCCATACTCATAAATCACTCAGAACTCCATACTCGGAACTCAGGACTATCATCTAACGCTACGGTGTTGATGCAATTTCTTTCACCTTAATAACTGAATCGGCATTGGTATATATTGCATACACTTTATTCGCTGTGTTGCCTTTATTGACCGCTGCCACTTGAGTGCCGTTTCTTACTGTTATATCTGTATAGACATACTCCGTAAGAGGTCCGGCATTGAAATACTTGGCAAACAAGTTAGAACCGGAAAGTCCGGCAATTTCAAGCTTATGTGATAGAGTGTGAGGGATGGCGCCAGGCGTGGTAATCTTAGCCTGATCAACGAACGATGCCTGTGTCCCTTGAACCTTAATAGTGGCTGTCTGGTTTCCATTAGTGTCTTTATAAAGCGCAACAGCCTTAGTCCCGTCAAACTCTAAATCATATATATCGTGTTGGTCAGTTGGTGATGTTGCTGATGCACCATACATTGTCGTAGGTGTTTTTATTGCTACGCTATAAGTATGATTTTCCGGGTTAATATAACGGAAGTATTTATGCGCTATAATGTAGTAAAAAGTTCCGGCTGCGTTCACAGCAATACGTGAGCCTTTAATATAGTGATACTCTTCCCATTGAGTGACGTATCCGTCAAACGCAATCGTTTTTACAAACACACCACCACTATTGGTTTGATTTTCTGCATACATAATATTAGGCAGGTCAGCCTGGTATCCAGCATTTAGATCTCCTCCTTTCGTGTCTGTATAGGTAATATGAGCATAACCGCTGCCATCCACATCGATGTCGGGTTTTGAGCATTTTCCGATAGCCCCGACGTTATTGCTTTCAATGTAAACAGGCGCATTCCACGCAGTGCCATTATGTTTAAGGTAGGCAATTGTATGGTCAGTCGTAGTAAACACCACGTGCGGGCGATTATTTCCATCTATTGCAATACGCGCATCCGTGCCTGTTCCTAACCAGGTTTCACCCGACCAGGTGGTACCATTTTGCGTGCTGTTGTAATAGACATTGTCATCGCCTTTGGAGTAAACTACACCGATAAAATCGCTACCGCCATCGGCATGCATAACATCACCAATGAGAGCAGGTATAAAGGTGTTGTCGGTAAAACAGACCTTGCTTCCATCCCATAAAGCGTAGAGATGATATGCCTTTCCTTTCTGCATTACAGAACCTCGCGCCGGCTTGCTGTTAATGGAAGTATAGGTTACTCCTCCTTGACCTACGGCATTCAACTTGATTTCCGGAGTATTGACATTTTTAGGCATTACCCATTGTGCCAATTGTACCGTGCCTCCGGCCGGAATGGTTACAGGTGCGGTAGTTGAAGGAGTTACAGTAAAATCTGAAACCTGATAATTATATAAATTGTAATGAGGAGCAGTAGTACCACCCGAGTAGGTGTGATACCAGCTTATTCCTCCATTATTTACCAAAGTGGGAGTCATAACAAAGTCCGTTGTTGAAGTATTCTTAAAGTTGAGACATTGCAATAGTCCCAAATGTCCGAAATTAATGGTGATAGGGGATAACAGATTATTGACCGTAATTACGCCCGATACAGGTACATTGTTCAACGAATTTAATAAACTGAAACCTACAGGGGAGACATTTACGTTTACATAACTATACATATTTAATTGATACGTCGCTCCGTGTACTGCGTAAATAGTACATTTCTTATTGACATCGATCCCTTGCGGAATAGCGACGGTAAAGGTGGCAACCTTTCCGTTGGATGAAATATTCTGTTGGGTCAACGTTATAGGGGTTCCCTCCTTAACTGTCATAGTTTGGTCGAAGACCAAATATAGCACATCTCCCGCTTTCCATTTAACGACAATGTTCTTTGTCCCTGTTTCAGGCTCTAAGCTAAGACGGGTTTCCGGTGATTCATCCGGTGCAGAAGCCGTTATAACAAGTGTTCTTCCTTCAACTTCAGGGGTCGGCTTTTCGTTATCAATCTCATTATAGGTGCATCCTGTAATAATGAGGAGCGCCGATACTATCCATATAAAATATTTGTTTCTCATATCTCTACCCTTTAATACGTGTCATTACCAATCTTCACCACCAAAATTAGCAGGTGCATTACCCGTGTAGGGACTTGGCTGAAGGATGTTTTGGGTTAGTTCAATTTCTATAACTTCGATGTCGGGCGATGTATATTGTTCCGCCGATTTGAATTCTTTCGTGTTCATAGTTAATCAAAGTTTATAATCAATTAAAATTGTGTAGTATGGGCACAAAAATAGGCAGCTTTTTAATATTACCAAACAATTTTTGCGTTTTTTAGAAAAAATTAATCAAAATGTCATCTCCTGAAATGGGTTTTACTTAAATCAGGAAAAATTATGACAAAAGTTCAGCAAAATAACGAAATGATACAGTTTAACTCTTTACTCATAACTGTAGCCTATGCAACTTACTCGTAATTGCTTATTCAGAGTTATAATACGATTAATACCAAAAACAAATCCCGAAAGTTGTAGCTTTCGGGATTTGTGTCACCTGCGGTGGAAATGATTTTTTGTCAAAGGTGGGAGGGACTATTGTCCTGCCAATCCGCCTCCCCAACTTGCCGGAATGGAGCTGTAGTTGACTAAACTTGTGGCACCTTTGAAACAATCATCATATGTCCATGTATTACCTCCTCTGCCATATGTCCATAGCGGAGGGGCGGTACCTGCATTAGCCAATTTTTCCCCTGTCCTGTTAAAACAAAAACTCCAATCCATATTTCCCCTATTTGCAAAGAAGGTGGAGTTGGCAGGAGGGAAAAGTCCGGGCTGTATATACAAATATGTGCAGTGAGAGCAACATCCTTGGAAATTGTTTATAAGCGTATTGTTGTGGAAGAGTCCGGCCGGAATGGATACCAGGTTTTGGCAGCTGTAGAAGCACCAACTGAAATCTTTGGCTCTCGGTCCAAAATTTGGGAATGGAGTAAGTACAGCCGTGAGCCACATATTGCTGTTGAATGTGAGCTGCGGCATCTGTTTAACGGTAGGTTGTATTTGGTCGGAGTAAATGGTTATAACACGTTCGCCACTTAGGTCGTATTTATGTGTAGCAAGGATACCATTTGTAATGATGGTACCTGCCGGGATTTCTGTCGGGTTTCCTTCTCCCCAGTAAATCGTCAGCTTGGCAGGGAGGGTGTCTATAGCATTTTTCAACTTGATCTCGTAGGTTGTATTCTTGTTTGGATTGATGGCAAAGGTGAATTCACTCCTCGCATCCGACCAGCCCATGTCCACGGTACCTGTGTAGCGCTTACCGGCCTCGTAGGTCTTGACGGTAGTGCGTTGGCCGCTTATCCACTCGTATGACTTCTCCAAGCCAACCAGCATTATCTTCGACCTTCCGGTTACTCCAATTATCATGTCGTCAGGGTTAAAAGCGAGATAGGCGGTCAAACTATTGTTGCTGGTACCGGCAGCGAAAGTTACACCTGAGACGTTAAGGGCCGCCCAATGGGTATATCCGTTCAGTGATTCCTCGGTTTTCCACAATATTTTTGTCAGGCAAAAATTGCCAGGTATGCCGCTGAATACAAATTTGATGATGCTGCTCTTTGGAAGCAAGTTAAAGGTGGTAGTTAGGGCATTGGCCACCTCGTCACTCATAAAGAGGTGTTGATTGATATGTGTTGTACTGTTATCTCCTACCTGTGTTTGTTCCCAAAATTCATAGCCTGGAACCGGCACGTTACCGTTTGCATCCAGTATGACCTCACCATACTCATCCAGTTTGACTGCATTGGCAGGATAATAGGCTTTATATTTGGTGGCATCAGTTACGATATCTCCGTTAAAACTGTTGCCTGTTCCTGTCCAGGTAAAAGTAGAATGTCCTTTATAAGTATTATCGTTGTCGAATCCGACGAGCAGAAGCTGGTCGTTGCTTTCCCATGCGAGTTTGAGCGTAGCGTCATTGTAAGAAACGCGGGTCTCTTGGGGGATATCGGCACTTATGGTAACTCTCTTTCCCCCTTTCTCTTCAACAGGATTGAAAGGATCTTCTAGAGTACAATTCGCCACCAACAGGGCGAGCAGTGCAAAAATGAATAATTTAAATCTCATATTTATTTTTGTTTAAGCTCTATTTTGTCAATGTTGAGCAGTTGATTGTTTAAAATTTACAAAAAGTATCAAGCCAGAGGGTAAAAGGCAAATGCCAACTGCCAATGGCTAATGGCTAATTATAACTACCAGGCATCTCCTCCATCTCCAACTTCGGGAAGACTTGCCGTTAGGATATTTTGGGTCAGTTCAATTTCAATAACCTTGAAGTCAGGCGCAATGTATTGTTCCACCAATTTTAATTCTTCTTTTTTCATAATTAATCAAAGTTCATAATTAATTAAATTCACAGATTTATCCAAAATGCAAAAGTAGGAAGTTTTTTAATATGACCAAATATTTGTGCGTTTTTTAGAAAAAATTTAATCAAAATGTAATATTATGTTTTGTTCATACTTAAAGCTATGCATTGTCGATCAATTTACTTTTTGGAGTTTGTGCGGAAAGAAAATGCACTCAGGCGGTTATACGGCCATTCAAAAAATCCCTCTTACCGCGATGGTGAGAGGGATCTTTCTATCGAAAAGGAGAACATTATTTCCAACTAGGCGGAATATCGCCGTGGTTGGTTAAATTGGAGGCGTTTTTAAAACAATCAGTCGTCGTCCATGTTGCACCTTGATTGAACTCCCATAGCGCAGGGGCAGTACCGGGTGATGTCGTGTCCGAACCTACCTTAAAAAAACACCCTTGGAAATTCATCGCACCTCTATTTATAAAATAATTGGGATCTGCAGCCGGATTCGGGAACATTACAGGAGCCAATTGCAATTTTGGGCATTGGGAGAAACATTTAGAGAAATTAGTTGCATTTGTATTGTTGTCGAATAATCCCACCGGAATACAGGCTAATTGTTTGCAGCGCTCGAAACAAGAACTAAAATCTGTCGCTTCCATATTGGGGAAGGGGGTAAGTATGGTCGTCAAATAGGTGTCTACGCCGTTTTTGATTGAGAATGTGATTTGCGGCATCTGTTTGAGGGAGGGGTCTAATTGGTCGGAGTAGATAATGACGGTATAATTGCCTTTCTTGACGTAGCGATGCGAAGCTATGGCCGTTTTTGAAAGCGACGCGTTTTTGGCGATGGTTGTGTTCGGTTTACCATCTCCCCAGTCGATTGTCAGGTTGGCAGGGCTTGTGGAGGGAGCAGATTTTTGCCAGATCTCATAGTCTGCGTTATTATTGTCGATATTGATGGTATAGATAAATTGAGTTTGTCCCATTGTCCAGCCTCCGTTTATATTGGCGGTGTAACGATTTCCGGCTTGGTAGTTTACGTTTTTGTTAACGGTATGGCTCCACTCGTACGACCGGTCACCAATAAGCGTTACTTTTACCTTTCCTCCGGCGGCGATCTTCATCACTACAGGGTCGAAAGCGAGGAAAAGGGTCAGGTTTGGGCCTGAAGATGCCATGTTGATATTGGTAATGTCGAGGATTGCCGACCGGGTATCCCCTTCCGCTGTGGTCTGAACCGTCCAAATCAGTTTTTTTAGGTTTCCTAAATTGTCCGGTATGTTGCTGAGATTAAATTTGATGATGCTGCTTATCAAGGCTAAGCTAAAGGTCTGATTGATGGGGATGGCTTCCTCGTTGCTCATAATCAGCTTACCGCTGAGATGTGCCGTAGTATTGTTTCCGTCTTGTGTTTGTTGCCAGCAGGTGTTGGTAAAAGGTTGTAAGTTGCCGCTTGCATCCAGTGTGACAGCTCCTCCGGGGTAGTATGCTATGTAGGTAGAAGCGCCTGTTACGGGTTTTCCAGAAAAACTGTTGCCGTTTCCGTTTTTGGTAAAGGTAGAGTTTCCATTATAAGTTGAGCCTTGATATCCGGCCAGAATGAGTTCATCCTGACTCTCCCACATTAGTTTGCGCGTGCCGTCATCGTATGCGACGCGGGTTTCCGGTGCCATCGTTGCGTTTATTGTAACGATCTCTTCACCCTTTACCATGGGTTCGGGAAGAGGTTCATGGGTACAACCCGCCATCACCAGGGCGAGTAGTGCAAAAATAAATAGTTTGGGTTTCAATTCTACTTGTGTTTAAGCTGCCGACCATAATCGTTCGGCAGTCGATTATTACTTAATTTTTACTTAGGTATTAATTGATTTTTTACTTAGGCTATACGTGCCAAGAGTTCCAAACAGATTGAAATTATTTTCCTAATAAACCCCCGCACACCTGTTAATACAGGTATGCCATTATTTCCACATCCACTCGTTTACCTAGAAGATGCTTTGGGTAGGTTAAATTTCAATAACTTCGTGACGGACGCGATACATCGCTCCGAAGACGCAGAAAGATTGGAATTCTTTTGTATTAGTAATTAATCTCTTTTTCTACCAAGGCGCAAAGTTATAAACTTTTTTAATCTAATAAAATTATTTGAGTATAAGTTATCAAAATTAGATTTTTGTTTTGTTCATAATTAAGTCTATGCGGGATACGAGTACGTGGTACGGGTTGCGAGGTGCGTGTTACGTGGTACGTGTTACGAGGTGCAGGGGAGGTGTATATAGTGTGTAGTGTGTAGTTAAGGGTGGTGAGAATTAGAAAGTAAGGAGTTCTCAGAACTAACTTAGGAACAGAGTACTCGTGACTTAGAACTCCAAGGAGGCAAGATGATGAATAAAAAATAAACCCTGAAAGTTGTTGTACTTTCAGGGTTCATATCATTTAGCTTAAGTCGTAAAAATCAATCCGGCTGAGCCGCATTATTGTCTCCCGGGACGAAAAGACGAACCGTATACTTATTTGACTGAGCGCTTGTGTTGTTTGAGGCTGCTTTGGCATTGTTGAATAGGAGGTATTGCCCTTGTGAACTCCCCGTAGACGACCAGAATAAGCCGGTCGTATTTTGCCCTACGCCGGTTGATTGACCGCTGGCGGGAAAATAACGAATAACATCGTTCCCATTGATGGTTATATTATTCCAGAATCCTGGTTCGTCGGCAATATTGTCAATAGTTACGGTTGATGCAACATTGCGAGAAGTAATCATCAAATGACAGGTGGAAGTATTATGGTTTTTATACTCATATCTCCAGGCAGAGACCATATCAGTGCCTTTGTAGCGAAGAGCGTAGGTAATGTTGCTGTTTGCCATAGCGCGGTAATCGCTACTCATACTGATGCTCTCACCCTGAACTGTGACAGTCTCATAAACACTCTGATTCGTAGTGCTTGTACTATTGAAAACAACCAAATTGTGATTGTATGGTACAATGCTACTCCACTCTTCAATGCTCGGTAAGTGGTAACCGGCAATATTAATATTTTGTTTTGCTTCCGACAATTTGAAATAACCGCTTGCGGGGAAATAACGAACAACATCGTTCCCCGTGTTGGTACTCCAGAAAGCGTTGTTGGCAATATCATTTATTGTCACGGATGGTGCTACAATGCGAGAAGTAATCTTTAAATGAGTGTTATTGCTATTGCTGACATATTCATACTTCCAAGCTGAAACCATATCAGTACCTTTGTAGCGAAGAGCATAGGAAGTAAGGGAAGGACTTTTAGGAGTGCGAAAATCGCTGGTCATGGTAATAGGATCACCCTGAACTATGACGTTCTCAGTAATATTATCATAAGAAGTTGTTGCATTGAAGCGAACGTAACCAGGGGCTTGAGGAACGATACCAAACCACTCTTGATTGCTCGGCAGGTGGTAACCGGAAATGTTGATATTTAGTGCATTATTCCAAGTAAAGTAGCCACTGCCTGTGCAAGAAGTCAGATTTGTCACAAAGCCGTCACCGGCCTGGTTTACATTATACTCGGCAACATAACTGAGCGGGTTGACTATCTCTGTCCAAGTTCCGCTTACATTAGCAGTGTAGCGTTTTCCGGCAACGTAAAGCATGCCACTGACAATAGTGTTGCTCCACTTGTATGCTTTATCGCCGATCAGCGTTATTTTTACCTCTCCGTCCTCAGCGATCTTCACCCCGGCAGGGTCAAAAGCGAGGAAAGCGGTAAGAGTGTCTAAAGCGGAAGAGAAAGTTACTCCGTTCACATTAAGCTGCAAAGATTTGAATACCCCCGTTGCAGTTTCTACCGTATAAATCAGACTTCTGAGTGTCCCTACATCTTGTGGTATGCCGCCGAGGGTGAATCTTAATATGTCACTCTTCAAGGCCAGGCTAAAGGTCTGATCGAGGGCATTTGCATTCTTGTCGAACAAGAGCAGTTTGTAGCGGAGATGGTCAGTCATACCGTTTCCGTTCTGTGTCTGTTGCCAGAAGTCAGCGGCAAGGGGTTGCACATTGCCGTTATCATCCAGCGTAATTATCTCTCCGGGATAATAGGCCTTGTAGGTGGTTGCACCTGGTACTGCTACTCCATCAAAATTTTTGCCTCCGGTCCAGTGAAATTTCTCGCTTCCTTTATAAGTTGTACCGTCATATCCGGCGAGCAGAAGCGTATCGCCGTTCTGCCATGAGAGTTTGCGCGTGGCATCCTCGTATGCAACACGGGTTTCTTCCGGGATATTAGCGCTTATAGTAACGAGTTTTCCCACTTCCTTCTCAGGCTCGGGAAGAGGTACAAGAGTGCAACTCGCTACCAATAAAGCGAGTAGTGCAATAATGAATAGTTTGGGTTTCATAGCTATGTGTTTTATTTTGTTGTTGATTGTTCATTACGTATTGCTAACGGCCAAATACTAACGGCTTGATGCTGTGGAATCAAGATTGTGGACTAAAAACTAAGAGCCAATGGCTAAAGGCCAAAGGCTAATTGCTAATAGCTAATTTCTTGCTACCACGCGTCGCCTCCGTCTCCAACGTCAGGAAGACTTGCTGTAAGGATGTTTTGGGTCAATTCAATTTCGATGACTTCGATGTCAGGCGCAACGTATCGTTCCCCCGATTTGAATTCTTGTGCGTTCATAATCAATGAGTTTTTCTACCAATGCTCAAATTTAGTGTTATTTTTAATATGACAATACACTTTTTGGAAAAAATTATCAAAATTTTAGTTATTTTTTTAAATTCACACTAAAATTTATTCTTTACATACTGATTTGTGCTTTGTTAATTGATCTACTATTGTACAAGAGAGCACAAAAAATCCCTCTCACCGGCGGTAAGAGGGATTTTTCATTTAAGGGACAGTATTATTACAACCATTCGTTCGGAATATCACCGGCATTGGTCACATAAGCGCCTTTAAAACAACCAACAGTCGTCCATGTTGCTCCACCTCTATCGAATTTCCATAACTCGGGGGCAGTGCCGGTGGGGGGATACGGCTCCGTTTTTCCACCTACACCGAAAAAACAGAGTTCGAAGTCCATATTCATTCCTGCAAAATAATTGGGATCTGTAGCAGGATTTGGGAAAATGTCCGGATTTAATATCAACAATCCGTCTCTATAGAAGCAATAGTAGAAAATGGTTGCTTTGGGGTTATATTTAAATAATCCGGCCGGAAGTGAGATTAAACTATGGCATTGAGCAAAGCATTTGCCAAAATTTGATGCATTCATATTGAGGAAGGGAGTAAGTACAGTCGTCAGCGTTGTATTATTGAATCCAGCGGGATCTCCGAAAGTAATTTGAGGCATCTGTGGCTTCTTGTAATCACTTTGGTCAGATTCAATGGTGATAGTATAATTGCCTTCGTTTTTATACTCGTGGGCAATGATGACCGCGTCATAAAGTGCAGTGCCTTTATCGATTCGATCGAAGTATCCATCCCCCCATTTGATCTTTATGTTGGCAGGGTTGTTAGTGGGAGTAAATGGCTGCCATATCTCGTATCTCGTGCCTGCTTCCCTAATTCTTATAGTATACATAAATGAATTAACTGCTTGCCACTTGTCGCCTACTGTTCCTGTGTAGCGAGCTCCAGGCTTATATTCCATGCCCCCAGAGGTGGTTTCCCACCGATATTGCCTTTCGCCAATTAGCGTTATTTCCACAAGCCCTTGCTCGTCGATCTTCATCACGGCAGGGTCAAAAGCGAGGTAAGCAATTAGACCATCAATATTGTCAGGTATTTTTTCAAAATTGAGGGTCGCCGATCGTGTCCCCGCATTCTTGTTGGTCTCAACCGTCCAAATCATTTTTTTGAGGGTTCCAACCTTGGCCGGGATGCCTTTGATAAAAAACCTCATGATGCTGCTCTTCAATTCCAATTTAAAGGTCTCTTTGAGACTATTGGCTGTCACGTCGAATAGGAGCAGTTTGTTGCGAAGATGTGCCGTAGTACAGTCTTCGTACTGTGTCTGTTCCCAGAAATTATCGTCAAAAGGTAATACATTGCCGTTCCTATCCAGTTTGATTGCCCCCGCGGGATAGTAGGCCTTATAGGTTTCTGCTTTTGCTACCTCATCTCCCTCAAAACTGTTGCCTCTGAGCCAGGTAAAGGTGGAGTGTCCTGCGTAGCTTCCGTCAGCATAATATCCGACAAGCAAGAGCTGGTCGCCCTTCTCCCATGAGAGTGTGAGTCTGTCGTCATCGTATGCCACGCGTGTTTCCGCTGGGATCGTTGCGCTTATAATTACGCGCCTTCCCCCTCCCTTCTCAGGTTCTTGAAGAGGGTCGCGGGTGCAGCCCGCCACCAATAGGGCGAGCAGTGCATAAATAAATAGTTTGAGTTTCATGTCTGTGTATTTTATTTGGTTGTTGGCTAATTGTTTATCATCCATAACGAATTGCTAACCGATAATGGCTGGTAGCTCGATGCTGTGGGCTCAAGGAA
>Ga0255341_1006244_pt1 | contig 11271 bp, 13 predicted proteins | sample wastewater_treat_8_FD_192418 | JGI IMG/M metagenome (GOLD analysis project Ga0255341, IMG submission 192418) | Wastewater microbial communities from Lulu Island WWTP, Vancouver, Canada - plant12 | ecosystem: Engineered > WWTP > Wastewater > Unclassified | place: Canada: Vancouver, British... | reverse complement strand
TCAACAGGGTTTGTCGGCACAGGCTTAAACAGCCACCATGCAAGGAGTCCTCCTGCAATAATGGCAGAAAATATAAGCAACCACTTATATTTGGTCATGAGACCACCTCCTGTAATACCTGTTGCCTTGATTCCCTGCCCCATTCCTTCAAGGCGTGCTTTGTCCTTGCGTATGCGATGTTGACGTAATCGGGATCTTTTTCTATCCCGATATATCGGAACCCTTCTTGTAACGCCCCGACAAGGGTTGACCCACTTCCGCAGAAGGGATCTAAAACAACGCCGTCCGGTGGAGTCACAAGCCTGCAAAGGTATCGCATGAGGGCAAGGGGCTTGACGGTGGGATGATTGTTGGCTAAGGGTTTTGCTCCCCTGTTATATGGGTTTCCATCACCACCGTTCATGGAAGGTTGACCCACATGCCTGCTTGCATCGCGTTTCCGTTCCTCCAACCCCTCGCACCCCATGTTCCGCTCGCTCTTACTCGCCTTGGCACAGTAGAAGAAGCGGGAGGTATCGTTAGGAAACCCACTCACCACCGCGTCACTTCCATCGTGGATGAGGTTGGCGGGGAAACGGCCTTTATTTGACATTCCGCTTTCAATAATTTTCGGCGTGTATTCCGCCCCACTATGCAGCCGTCCGCCCGTAAAATCCTGCCGTGGCGTATCGGCCCTTGCTTTTAATCGGTCAAGTTCTCCCGGTTGAAAGGTATCCACTCTGCACCCGTCAATATTTATCGCCCCTGTCCCGTATTTAAGGACATTGTTTGCTACCGTGCCGACAATAGGCTTACGGGCGACGATGACAGGCTCCCATGCTGGCTTGAGGGCTGTACCATAACCTTGCCATTCACCCTTGAGGTTGTGCGATTTAGGGAATCCACTTCCATACACCCACATCACGGTGTCCCTTATCTCCCACCCCGCATCCTCTATGGCAACCGCAAGACGGTGGAATGTCCTAGTACCACCGAAGGCAAGCAGGTGACACCCCGGCTTCGCTATCCGCAACGCTTCCTGCCAAAAGACAACGCCCGGAATGCCGTGGTCCCAATCCTTACCCATGAAGGAAAGTCCATATGGCGGGTCTGTAACGATGGAGTCAATGGTGTTATCCTCTAACCCCTGCATCGCATGGAGGCAGTCATCGTTGATGATGGTGTTGTAGTCCATCACAGCACCATCCCCTCTACGATCTTCTTGTTCTCGACCATGAACGTGCCGTCCTCATTGAAATACACCACGGCGAACCCGTGATTCCACTGGTTCCCCGGCATGAACCTGGGGTGCAGGTCACACAGACAACCCACTCCCCAACAGCCGTAAACATCGCCGGAAATATTCTGCCAGTAGTATTCCTGCGTCCGGTGAAAGTGACCGAATATAACGTTGTCGCCTGTCCGGTCTTTCATGAGTTTTGCCATGTTAATTGCGCCGAATCCTATACGGTACTCGTGCCCGTGAATGTGATAGAGTTGTCCGTAATGAGGCCATGAGCCTGTCAATTGCTTCTCTTCTATTGCGGACACGTAACGAATATCCCATTGGTCTAGTCCAAGTATTTGGTCGCAATCAAGGCCATCGACACCCTTGATAGCCGTGCCTGCCATGTAGTTCTCCCACCTACCGGAGACATGGTTGCCACCTTCGAAGATGATCTCCGCATTGGGGAAGTTATCTCGCAGTTGCGCAAGAAAGTCTTTAGTTTTCTCTATCTCGTCCGCAATGTCCTCTTCTTCAGGGTCACGTGAAAAATAGGATATTTTATGGAAGTCCAAGATATCTCCGAGCAGGTATATCCTGTCCGGCTGGAGGTCAAGGGCATAGCCGTAGGCGATGGATAAAGCCTCTGCGTCATGGTGGGGAATATGCAGGTCAGCCAGAATAATTTCAACACTCGCTATTTTTTTACTGAACTTCGGAGCCGGCACAATGAACGGCTTTCGTGAAGCCTTGCCGTATACACCTGCCCTCTTGAGAACTCTGCGAATCTGTGAACGTGAAGTCCCGTAATCACGGGCTAACTGCGTAATCGGTATCGTTGTATCGGTCAAGAATCTTGCGACTATTGCATCAGCCTTCGTCGCTACCGTCATTGGTTTCCTCCATTTGAGGGTATCGTGGTTCTTCGTAATTGAAGCCGTACTGCCTGTCTACCCTGTGTTCGTAACCACTCTTGAGGAAATATCCCCCGTAGATCGCCGGAGCCACGATGGACAGGAGGGACGCTATGTTCGGGGGAATGTCCCTGCCCCGGAACAGGAGAATAGTCATCGTCGTCATCAGGAATAGCGTGAACGCATACACCAGAGGCTTGCTCGTGGGTATTGCTGACATGTCCTTCCATTTCTTCATCATCTGCATAATCCTTTGCCTCCCCCTTGACACGAATAGCAGTGAACCTACAATCCTCGTCTATTACGAAGCTGAAATCATGCACACCCGCTGTCGGAATGACAGGAGCATCAAATGCGGTGAATGACAGGATGAAGGTGGTATCCTCTACTTGAGGCATCTGCCCAAGTACCACGCCACACCAACAATGGTTGCGAGTTCGGTAAAGTGGAGGTAGATCATCTTGTCTACCTTCTCTTCCACCCTGACGATTGTGCCGTTCTGCTTCTTCTGCCACCCTTCAAGGTTTTCCACTCTTGCCGTCACCTCACCTACATGCACCTCAAGGTCGCCCACCCTGTTGGTCAGTGTTGGTTTCGTCACCCATGCCACCTCCTGAGTTTCCCTGTCATGTACGTGTCAACGTGGACAAAAGTCCTGTATAATCCCAACCCGCCGAGGCAGGATAAGCGGTGTTCGTAATGAGCCTTCATAATGAGCCTGTGTAGTTCCCTTGCTGTGATTCCCCGTGGGATGAGGTCGGCTGCTCTGCCCTGAACGTGCTGACTGTCCGGGACTCCCCCGACCCTGGCGTTGTGTTCGGGACACCTGTAACCGGAACTGACAATCAGCGGGATTTCGAAGCCCTTCTCCTTTGATGCGAATGTCCGTATCTGCTGACAGAGGACAGGGAGCCGGGGATCTAATACGAGTTTCCCGCAGTGTTTACAGCGGAACTCGTCATCACGGAAGTTCGGAGTCACGCTCATGATTCCAGCCCCACTTTCTCCGCAAGGTTGACCACTCTTTGGTGTATCCATCCCCTGAAAAAGCCCCGTTGCGAAGCGTCCCTGTGGGCTATCCAACTGAACTTTTCCACCCTGTTCATCAACACGTCCACGCATAGATAGCGGAGCAGAAAATGAGACTCAAGGAGCGGATACCTGATGGTCAGTTCCTTGTCCAAAGACAGCACTCTTGACAAGGCCCCTTCCGTCATGGGGCCGAATGACCCGTCAACGCTGAGCGGTTCGCAGGGAAGGATGCTGTTTAGGGCTTCCTGCAAAAGTTGAACTGCCCCGCCCACCCCGTGGTTGATTGCGCAATCGAACATAATTAGATCAAGAGGGGATGGCAGATTGTCGCCTTTGACGGGGTTCCAGTAGCCACGCCGATAAATAGTTTTCGCATGGTCAACGGTAAGTGTCCTGACCGTAACCCCTTGCGGAACCCACCCTTTAGCCTGTGCGGAACGCAAGGTGCCTTCTGTTATTCCAAGGTTCGTTGCCCCGCCCCTGTCGTTAGGGTCGTTCCCGTATCCACCTTCGAAACCCAGCGTCATGCGAAACGCCCGTTCAAAGACCATTTCCATCACCCCTCCCCAATAAAAAAGCCCCCTTTCGGGGGCAGTCTTGAACTATTCCGCTGTATTAATCCCTGTCGGGTGTAAATTGTGTTCGTATCAGGTAGGTTAACAGCGCACCTAAAACGCCCGCCCTACGGCGACAATTTTACTCTTCATCCTCCATCGCCTCCCAATCCTCCGGCAGTTTTTCGCCCCATGCCAGCCTGCCGTCCTTGAAAAACTCTGACCAATACGCTTCGAACTCTGCCATGTCCTCGTCTGCCCACGGGTGCATCAGCGAGCATGCACCGTCTCCGGCGACACATGGAGTCACGTCTACCCGGCACTCACCTATAGATGGGGTGTCTGCCGTGACCGTCTCGAAAACTCCCATGTCAGAAAACCGCAAAATTCCCATCTAACTCACCTCCACAAAAGCGGGGCGCGCGCCGATGCGGCTGTACGCGCTGGAGCGGGGATCACTGAGGTTCACGAAGAACGCCCCCGCGTAGGACGCATGGCTCCAGGACCCGGCGCGGCGGGCAAAGGTCTCGACGTAGTCGTCGCTCCCACCTGCCGCAGGGTTCCGTAAATAAACCCTGTCGCTCCCGTGCGCTGCCACCTGCCTCCCTGCTGGAGGGGTGATACCTAGGGCGACTAATATCTCCGGAGTGACGGTTACTGAAATTCCATCTGGGCAAAAATTACCGAAAGAGTCATAGGTGGATTGCGTCCCTACTGACCTGTTTGCGCAAGTTGTTGCCAGCCTGATTGGCGTACTGCCGTTGCCCGCGCCTGGCGACCAGTGCAGCGTTGCGCCGACACCCGTATCAGCACCGTCAGACGTGTCGCTTGTGAATGTCACCTCAGGAGCCACGAGAGAGCCATCTACACCGAAGGCTTTCCAGAGAACCGAGTCTCTAGTGAAATCAAGCGAATTGTCAGCCGCATTGTTGTTGGGTATCACTTGAATTTCCCCGCACGCCTGACGGAAACCGTTAACCCATTCATAGATATTTCCGTTCAGTCCGCTTACCCCCCACGGAGAGCCGTCGTGCATCCACGAAAGAGGGCCCGTGCCCTCCGCTACTCGTGCGATTTTGTTGCTTGAGAAAAAACTACCTACGGCGTAATTCAGAGGCGAATCTGCTTCTCCTGTGTTTCTGCCATAGTCATTATTGCCCCCGGGTTGTGTCCCGAAAACATTTTTGCACCACAGCGCCAACAGTGCCCATTCCGCGTTGGTCATCAGGTGCCAGCCAGCCCCGAGGTTGACCCCGCAATAGTTCAGAGAATTATCAAACGTCGGGTATGGATTAGCCGCGCCAACCAACGACGTGTAACTCGTTGCCATCGGGTCAACGCCGTAGAGGCTCACCCCAAGGTGTTTTGAATTGGAATAGATGGAACATCCCTTGTACTTCCCCACATAAATCTCGTTCAGGGTGGTTTCTCCCACGATAAACGCAGGGTGGGGGCCTGTGTTCGTTCCCGTGCCCAGCACGTCCTTGACGCTCATTTTAGGTACTCTGACCATAACGCTGGGGAAATACTTTCCAGCACCGTCGCTAACCCACTTCACGGTGTTTTTCCCTGCGGACATCTCTTCCATGAGCGAAGTCCAGTTATTACGCTCTGTTTCTGACGCGAAGCCGGCTGTATCCAGTTCCAGCACTCTTTGAGTGAGCGACCACTCGAACTCACGCCGTCTCTGGTCGATATCCTGTAGGGTGTCCCTCGTGCGCCAGATCGTCGTGACCGCTTTTTTAACCCTCGCATCCTCAGCATCCGCAAGGTCGCGCGAATTAACAATCACCTGATAAAATTCCGCTGCCCCAGTGGGCTGACCCATCGTAGCCGTGGCTAGACACCCAAGCCCGAGACGCGGGTTCCCCTCTGCCCTCGCCGCCGTGACGGTGATAGACTCGCCTGTTTCGTGGCAAGTCAGTGTCAGCACGTTACCAGAGGCTTCAAGGAGCAAGGTTCGCACAAGACCCTTGTCCAGCATGAGTCTAGATGCCGACACCGTTTCCGTTGCGCCGTTCTTGACGAACAGCCTGACAGAATACCAATCATCGGAGACCGACTCTGTAGCAGGGGCTAGCACCTCCACAGAGACGTACCCGTCCTCTGCGCCGGGGAGAGCAAGCGAGAACAGTGTTTTCCGGCTGTCTTTCGCGGCCGTCTTGGGGATAGTGCCGTGACTCTTCACCGTCATGCCCACTGTCCAGTCGCCCTGTAGCATCATGTCCGTCAGGGTGGGAGACAGTGCGAATTGCGACACTTCACAAAGAAACCCTGCCGTTGTCCATGTGCCATCGTTGGCATCCACGCCAGCGGTGGATCCGTTCTGTATGTGTGCCCCCTTGCCTGAAAAGTCGGTCAGCACCTGCCCCGTTGTTCCCGTGGCAATCTGCCTGCCGGGGTCGTAAAGCGCCACCGTGCCGGGGATGGATTGCAAATACCGCAGGGGGGAACTCGCCATGAGCAAAAGGTCGCTCATGATGCTACCCCTTTCCTACTACCGTGAGAGTCCTTGCGGCGGTCTGGTTTACTGCGGATGCGGCGGTTCCGCTACGAATCTTCACATACTGCCACGGGGCGAGGTCGAGAGCCACCACGTCCAATGCTATGTTACGTGAAGCCGCCGCCGTTACGGACACCTCAACACCACTGTCGTTGTAGAGGTTCTGGTAGGTCGTGCCATCGTGGGACACCTGAAATGTCAGGTTAGCCGCATCCCACGCCGCAGGCATGGAGATACCAAGGTACTTGCATCCGCCAATGTCCACCGCTCCACTTAGCGATGTGTTAATCGCTATTACCGCACTCTTGACTATTATCTTGCCTTCAACGTCACTCATTTATAACTCCCCCTTTTGTGTTATAGCGTTACTGCCTAATTGTTTTTTATCTCCTTGATTATGGGTTCTACTACCACAGGCTCCAGTTTCACCCTCTCCGCTTCGACAAGGGTTGATATCTCTGTCGGTATCTCCTTGCCTGTTTCAATCTTGTCCTTGAGGGCGATGATGGTCTTGATAAGGTTCTCGCTGTCAAGGATGGAGGGTTCAGGCGCAACCACCGGAACAGGTATCCACGACTCCGTCGCCTCGTCCCAATCGTGGCTATAGTCAGGTCGCTCGTAGAATGCCTTCGCCTTAACCGTCCACCCCTTGGCTTCGGAATCCCAGACAGGGATATGTTCTGCATCGACCTTCGGCAACGGGTGTTGGTCAGCGAACACGCATCCCTTCGGAGGGTGAAGGTCTTCGAGTTTCACGTCCACATCGGAGTGAGAGTAGAAAGACTCAATAAATTTCCCGTCCTTGCCGTACTTGTGCATGAGAATATCCATTAGAAATTACACCCCATTTCCAGGCCTACCGAAGGTATATGGTACTCAACAGTTACTGCGACATAATCACATTCGGCCTTTTTTGTTTTGATCATATTAACGAACTCAGCAGACACTCGAGCAGTAAACAATGCATCGGTCAGATTAGATGGGTCAAGTGCATCACTTGATGGATATTGGCCATATGACTTGTACAACACTGTTGCAACTGGCCATATTTTTGAATTAAAAGATTTTGCTTGGTCAACACCATTTATTCGGGCATATACACGCATATATATTTCGTCGGTTGATGTACCTGAATTTGCCTTAACCTTTGCACTTACGGTAACCTTGTCGATAACAGCATTCGCTGGCAATTCATCTGTGATGCCAAAATTGCTCAGGGTCAGGTACTTGAATCCATCCGAGTTGTGACTCTCGTAGGCGTATGAGCCATCGGGCTCACCTGTTGCATTCGAGCTGGAATCCCAACCACTTGCCGCCCCTGCATATACTGTAAACTCAGCCATGGCCTATTCCTTCCCCGTGCAAGTGCCTACGTAGGTACCCACTCCCATTAAACGCATACGCCTACACCTCTTCCACAGCTGTTGCCCAGTAGTTCGTACCGTCATAGAACATGGACACGATATAGACTGCGCTGTTGGTGGCAAAGTCCGGCGTTGAACCGCACCACTTCACGGCGGTTGGCCATGTGATAGTTACAGCCGATGAATGCTGTGTGATTTTGAGTTGCAGGGAACAAGCACCGCCGGGAGCCGTGAAGGTATAGGTCGGGTTAGTGGTCGGCGCAACCGTCTGCTTGTTCCCCTTGCGCCAGTCGATAGTTGTTCCGGTGGTGTTGTTGACCAAGGTAAAGTGGGCATTGTTGGAGTTGAAGTCCACCTGTTTGTTATCCGTGCCGAACTCATACGTTGCTGATGCCGTCTGTGTGAACGTCTTCCCGTTGACATCAAGGTTCCCTCCGAGTTGGGGTGTGGTGTCATCAACAACGGACTCAAGGTAAGTGCCCGAATGGTTGTGATCTCCCTGAGCAACCTGAGAAGAGCCCGTCCCGACATCACCATTGGCACTAAGGTTCTCATAGGTCACATCGCTTGAGGTTATGTAAGTGGCAGAGTGCTTGACATTGCCATGTTTTGTCGGAGTCCGGGCATCTGAAAGCCTCGAATCATTACCCTCGCAGACATCACCAGCGGATGAGCCGAAGTTCTTATTAAACGCCGTGCCCTTCGCACCTATGGCAGGTTCGAAGTCTGCGACCTTGCTCCCGGAATCCTGAATGATCTTGCCGGAAGTCCCGGAGAATGTGGCAAGGTTCCCGGCGGTCGCACCTTCGGGGCCTACTACGTCGCCGGAACCTTCGCCCGACGCCCCTTTGATGTTTCCCTGCAAACTCCATTCCCCGGAGATCTTCTTGAATACATCCCACGAGGTGGTGTTAAGGTAGAAGTCCCCGTCTTCGCCTTCTGTGGTCGGGTCAACTGCGCCGGACAGGATGGTATTCCCGTCAGTTCCGTCCGCTCCGGCATCCCCCTTGAGCGTAGTTACGGCTCCTGTCAGAGTGACGGTAGAAGCATCAGACTTGGTGAAGACTATATCTGTTCCTACAATGGCAACAGAGGTGATGGTCGCTCCAGTAGCCCCTGTTTCTCCGGTTGCCCCCTGTTCACCCTGTTCACCACGGATATACCACGCCGTCCCCCACGTGGTTCCTTCGTCTGTAGAGAAGCGGACATAGTAGTCATTAGAGGTAGGGGTAGTGTGCCAGGATTCCCCGTCAACGGAATATTCTAACTGTACTTCCCATCCACGAGGCCCCTGCAATCCGGGAGAATTGGACGGCCTTATGACAGGCGTAGGACTCATTATGGCTTTGATTACAATGTCGCTCACCCCGTCACCCCCTTACGCACCATTAATGTCAACCACGGGCCAGTCGCCAGTCATAATGAGAGAGATGTCGCCATCCGGGTCGGTCAGTTCTATAATGTATTTCTTCTTCCCCACGGACAGGTTGCTCTGGTCGTCACTTGCGATAACGATAGCCACCGTGCCGTCATCACCAAGGGTTATGTCGCCATCACCGGAACTCCATGTATCAAGGACGGCGGAGTCATATGAGTCCATGACTTTGAGCGACATGGAGTAGTCGGTGAAGTCCACCGCAACGCCGGATACCTCGTAGGTGAATGAGAAGTCCCAATCGTAGCCGAGAATGAGATGAGGCAGGTTGTAACGTGCAGGGTAGATCATTTACACCACTCCCTTTCAATTAAAAAGCCCCTCCGAAGAGGGGCCTCATCCTAGTAAACGTTCTTGTACTTATCCTTCTTTTTCTTCTTACCATTCCTGCCACCGAACAGGTCGGCTACGTCACCGCTATCCCAGAACCTCGCTACATTCCTCGTGGCTACAATGGGTGCGCCTGTTAGGTATCCGCCCATACGTGCCAGATGTTCCACAGCGTCCACACCCTCACCCCTGACGGTATCCCTCAACGCCTGTCCTGCTTCCCTCTGTATGCCCGTCAACTGTCCGATGCCACAGTAACTGAATCCTATGTAACCCTCTATTACAGGGTGCATGAGTGGTAAATTGCGGAATATTTCAAGGATGTATTTAACGGTGTCCTCTGCATCATCCCAATCCGGCAGGGCCTTGTAAGCCAGAAGCCCCATAGCGAAGGACTGTGCCAACGTGGTACACACAAGCCCTATTGCCCTTATGTAGTGTTTCGCCTCAACCTCCATAGGAACATCATGGAGAAGGATGTTGTAGTTCTGCTGTAGTTGGTTCTGGAATGCCAGTATCATCCTCATGATTTCCCCAGGTGCGCCCACCTGTGTCATTGCCCTGTTGAGGTCTTTAGTTTGTGACTGTGGCTGTGTTCGGTTGGTAACATCATCGGCGAACATCGCTGCATCCTGTTCCGATGCGCCACGTGCTATCTCCGACTCGTACACCATCAGCCAACCCATCTTGACCGCCGCCATGTCCGCAATACACTGTAGCATGGTGGTCTTGCCTATGACATGGTTGAGAGTGCCTTGAACCTTCCCCCACTTCATTTCCTTGTACCGCTGTATCTCGCGCATCTCTATGGTCATGGCACGGTGCTTGACCTGTGGCGACTTCTCGTAAATAAACCTGCTAGCCTCCATCGGGTTGCTTGCCATTCTTGCCAACGCCTTAGCTGTGCCAATGGTGTTGGAGTAAGGCACGTAATAGGCGAAGGAGAACGGCTGACGTGCCACGGACAGGAGGTTCCCTGCCAGTACCGATAATGCGTAGTGGTTGCGGAGAACACGGAGACCCCTCGCAAGGGACTCCCCCTGGTAGTAGAACATGGGGTTCACTATCCCCTTGATGTACTGTTCCAGTTCCTTTACCATGTTCTCCCCGAACTTGTTGTTAAGCCCCTTCAACACATCACGGTCTCCTATGACAGCCTGTATCTCCTGTCCTAGTCCGTAGAAGTGTATGTACTGCTCCTGTTCATTGATTGTGCGGAGCCATACATTGTAGAAGTCCGTGTCAATGGCTAACTGTGAATCGGGGCGTATGGTCTTACGTTCCATAGTGTGCCCACGTTTGCCACGGGTGCGCTTCATCCCTGAACGGAAGTCCCTGTCCTGTTCCATTGCCTGTGCTATGTCGAGTTCGTCACCCATGTTGCGGAACATGCGGAAGTATTCGGGAACATTGTCAAGAATGAGTCCTGTATTGGCGTAGTAAGCGTCTGCCGTGCGACTGTAATTGCTCCCTACTTCCTTCATTGCGAGGTCGCCTAGTTTCCTGTGTGCTTCCGTTAGTTTGGCGATGACCGCAACCTGACCCTCTTCGGATATACCATTCCCGAAGGTGACGGCATCCCTTGCCTCCTGATTCTTATTAAAGATGTAAATGCCGATGGCTTCCGCAACGGTCAGTTTGAGTCGCTTCTTCGTGCGTGGGTCAACAACCTCCACCTTCTCCTTGAGGTCGCTTAACTTCATCCCCACACTTTCAAGGGCATCCGCAACATTGGCATACCTCGTGTCAAGTTGGCGAAGGTTATTGTTGACAGCCTCGTTGACCTTCTTGTTGAGAAGTTGTTCTATCTGTGACCCCTTACCGCCTATGATTTCACCCAACCTGTTAAACCGTGTGAACCATGAGTCATAACCACGAAGCACCTTCTTGACCATACCGACACCCTTCGGGTCTTCCCCCTCTAGGATGTCCATA